>JAEEGL016841913.1_pt1 | contig 31519 bp, 31 predicted proteins | sample 9134231 | NCBI WGS metagenome assembly JAEEGL01 (sample SAMN16246548, study PRJNA631951) | gut metagenome | biome: gut microbiome; feature: rumen; material: fiber-attached | host: Bos | place: Iran: Karaj | collected 2018-10 | reverse complement strand
GGCTATATTCTGAAACTGTTCCAAACATTCAATATCAAAAAAATGAGGGAACGTGAGCTACATTTGATGCAAATACAACAATACCTGTAGAAGAAGGAGATGTTGTCAAATTTAAAGGGGTTAATGCTAGATTTTGATCAAATGGAAATTATTCATACAAATTCGTTGTTTCCTGTAATTTTAATGTATGTGGTAACATATTATCATTAATATACGGTGATGATTTTTATGGAAGTCCAAGTTTCAATGGTGGAGGCTTTTCAAGACTGTTTTGAAATTGCACAACATTAATAGACGCTTCTAAACTTCAACTTGATATAATGGACCTTTCTAATATTAGTTCCGCATATGAAAACATGTTTGAAGGATGTACAAATCTTATAAATGCACCAGACCTTCCAGCAACTACTTTGAATACATACTGTTATGACAGTATGTTTAAAGATTGTACTTCTTTAAAAGAGTGTCCAGCTCTTCCAGCAACAAATTTAGCTCTTTATTGTTATTATTACATGTTTTCTGGATGTACTAGTTTAACAACAATGCCAGAATTACCTGCAACAACTTTAGCTAATTCTTGTTATTGTAGAATGTTTTCAGGTTGTACTAATTTAACAAATGTTGTCGAAGTTTTACCAGCAACTACACTTATTAGTAGTTGTTACTCGTTTATGTTTAATGGATGCTCAAGTTTAACAAAAACTCCTAGATTACCTGCACCTAAACTAGCTTCTAGTTGTTATTCCTACATGTTTCGTAATTGTACAAGTTTAAACGAAGTGACATGTTTAGCAACTAATATTTCAGCATCTAGTTGTACTAATAGTTGATTAGACGGTGTATCTTCAACTGGAAATTTTATTGGAGATGAAACAATGATGCCATTGTATGGATCTGCAACAACTACTTGGCCAATCGGAATAAACGGTGTTCCAGATGGATGAACTTATAATGGACAAAGTATATTAGCTTAATTATGGGAAAAAACATTATTAAATTTTTAGATAAAGCTCAGGAGAATAACTACTTATCAACAAATGTTTTCAATACTGAACATATTGTATATAGAACTGAATTAGATAATGGATATTTTGTTGGGTACGATAATAATAAATTAGAATTAAATCAGATTCCGCTTACATTTAAGATAAATGGAACAGGGCAAGTTACATGAAAATATGTTGAAAAAAACGGTGTAAGTCTTCCAAAAACAATTGAATATCGTATAAATGGTGGATCGTGAATTTCATTAACTTCTACTAGTGTTGGAGTAGGGTTTGGAGTTAAAAAAGGAGATATTGTACAATTCAGAGGAAATAATTCAAATTATGCAGTCTCTTCAGGTAGTTACGTTCCATACAATAATCTTATATGTAGTGCAGACCATGATATATATGGTAATTTTATGTCTTTAGTAGATGGTGAAAATTTTGAAAATATAACCACATCTGATGTACAATACGCTTTTGCTTATTTTTTTGCGGAGGATTCACATGTTATTAATGCAAAAGACCTTATACTTCCAATAAAAAGTGTTGTTGACAATGCATATAATGCAATGTTTATTGGATGTACAAAGCTAAAGACTGCGCCAAAACTTCCTGCCACTAATGTAGGATGAGGAGGTTACTCATCAATGTTTTCAAATTGTACTTCATTAACAGAAGCACCGTCTCTTCCAGCAACTACAACCAGTAATTACGCATATGCTTATATGTTTCAATCATGTACTTCGTTGAAAGTAGCTCCTTATATAGGAATGACAACTATAAACGGAGTAATGTATATGTTTGACCGCTGCACTAAATTAAATTACATGCGAGTGTTAGGTACTCAAGGCACAACTAGTTTTTGAACAAACAATGTAGCATCGACAGGAACTTTCATAAAGTGTGCCGGAGATACATGAACAACAGGAACTAGTGGAATTCCAACAGGTTGAACAGTATATTCAGAAATTAGTAAAGACTGCGATGCTGGAAAAATACGCAACTATCTTGCATCTCAAACAACATTGCAAGTTAAAGATGTAGGACAATGTACAGTTACTGAAACTGTCAATGGTTATAATTATCAATATGATATAAGAAAAAGTAGTGATGATAGTTTAGTTGCTACACTTAAAATAAAAAATTATAGTACATGAGTCGAAGTTCCTACGGAACCAATTCTTATAGAAGAAAGTGTACAATAAATAAAAAATCCCGACTCGTTTGAGCCGGGATTTTTTATTTTATTCTTCTTTTTCTATATAGCATCATATTGGTTTTGAATAACCATAATCGTTTCATACATTTGGACGAGATTTAAAATAGTTTCATCCGTTTCAATTAGATTTATTTAACCCACCTTCAAAACAATATCCATCGAAATCTCCATCTCCTGACAAAACATATCCATTGTAATTAAGGGTTCCATTATCATAAGTATAATATGTTAAATCATACCATCTTCCATCCATTCCCATTAATACTCTTTTTCATCCATTTCTTATAGTACTACTATAGTCATATTTCAATGTTTTTTGCTCAGAATACGTTCCCATTTGTCAGGAACCAATGTATCCAGATGATTGAATTTTTCATCCTTCGTTTAAATCAAGATCGTATACAGTTATTGTTTTATTCTTATATAAATTACTATTTAATAAAATTTGACTCTGAGAACCTGAATATCCTGAATATATTATATTAAATTCGCCATTTATCAATACCGGAATAGTAAGATCTGTAACTCCAGTGACATTTCCATCAGAATCGACTGTATATTGATGAGAATCTCCTGTGAGATGCATTCCGTATGGAGCAACTAAAGTTTTATCTAAATTATTATAGTTTACTTCATCGTTTTCTGCGATTCAACTAACGTGTGGTTGCACATAAATTCCTTCTTTAAGCAAAGTTTGCTTTTCTTGTTGTGTATCGAATTTTTTTAAATGTTTCATTTCATTATTAATTTAATATTAAATTAAGAAGAAGGCGTATGCTTTAACAAATTAACAATACCGATTCCAGAACTTTTTGTATCTAAAAACCTATGTCTACCATAATATGATATTGGAACAATACGACATCTTAATGTATCATTTGAAGTTATTTTCAATTCTCTTAAGTCAAAATCGTTATCTGTCATATATAAACTATCTCCCAAATTATGTGCGTGTACATATAAAACATTTGTTCCAGCTATAGGAACTTTTTGGAATGTGGTTACATAACCGTTGTTTGCAGAAAATGATTTATTATTAAAATCAATTGTAAATTCATTTTCTCCCTCGTTTAAAGAACCAGCTAAAGTATGTCCACTATATCCCTCATCAGTTTTGTAACGTACTTTCAAAGCACCATCTTCAATTCAAATTCTAAAGAAATCATCATAATCTGAATTTGTTCCAGACGATGCTCCAATTATTACGTTGTCTTGTTTTCCTATAAACTTACAATATATTTTATCGTTAGGTGCTATATATAATCCAGTATTTAAATATCTGTGATACATCGGAATATGTGGTTGCTTATAGAATGATCATTTTACTGTTCATTGAGATGGATATGACTGGTTTATATAAAATTTAGTAGTTGAATCAGCTTCTCGGTTCACTATAAGTTTTCCAGAAGAGTTAATGTTTTTTAATCAATCTTGTATCAAACCTGCTCCTCCAGTAAAAAAATAAGCTTCTACTTTCTTTAAATTAGTACACCCGTTGAACATATCTTGATAATTATAGTTTCTTAATTCTGGTGCAGGAAGTAAAGGTGCCTCTTCTAAAGATGTGCAGTCTTTAAACATTTCCAGATAGTGGGAACTAAAAGAACTAAGATTTACAGAAGTTAGCGCTGGCGCTTTTTTCAAAGACGTACATCCACTAAATAATCCTTTGTATCCAGCAAGTGTTGAAATACCATATGGTAACTGTGGTGGACCTGTTAATAATGTACAATCTTTAAAAAAATAATCAATATCTGGAAATATAGATAAGCTAGGAGAAAACACTAACTCACTAGCGTCTACAACTCCAGCGTTTTGAAAAAAGTGTCTTGCATATATAGGATACGATCCACTTACTTGTAAATAATCGTTTCCTTTTACTGCAGATACAAAATTTCCTCTAACATTAAATGTTGCAGTTCCGTCTTTAAAACCACAACAAGCTGGAGGAGGAGTGTCCTGATTTTCGGAATATCCACGAACATTGTTGTAACCATCATAAATATTACATATAAAAGTCAGTGTATCTCCTGCATTTACATCTATAGTAGTACTATTTCCTAGGGAAGCTGTAATTCTAACAGAATCTCCATGATTTTTACTATACGTTATAGATCTACTAAATGTTCTATCTGTTTCATCTGTTCTAGCTCATATCAACGTCCCACTAGTTAGGATATCAAACGTTAATGGTAACTTTTTAAGCTCTTCTCAATTATTATATTCTACTTTTTTGGTTTTGGAATTGTAACCTACGTGCGGTTCAATATATACCATCGGACCTCTTTCTGATCCGTCTTTATATTTTTTTAAATGATACATGATAGTATATTCGTTTAAGATTATATTCCAAGTATTCTATAAATAATGATATTGCATTTACTTTCTTCAAATTCTAAATCAACATCCTTTGTTTTTTCAGGTTTGATCCCTCATTTATACATTCTATTATGAGCTACCCATTCATGAATTAAATCACTATAATCTCTATTAAATTTAATTTCAGGATGTTTGTATTGAATAGCGTAAATAATTTCGTTCATTTTTGAACGATCTGTAATTTTATAACTATCAATTATTTTAACTCTATTTGATAGTACGTTATACGTAATGTCATTTAATACTTCCATTATTTTATTTCAATTTCAATAATTTCACCTCTATCGCTAGCTGCTTTCATGAGTTTGTATAACTTAGCAAAAGTGTCTTTGGATTGTGTAATTTGTCCTTTTATAGTATTTTTGCCAACTAAAATACAACCGTAAGTATCAAAAGGAGTATTTCCAGGGTGAATTAATATTCCTTCAAATCCAGGAACATCTAATAATCTTGGCATTTTACCACCACAAAGATTTTTGTACCATTTAACAGCAGAATATTTTGGAGAAACTATGTTCATATTTACTTTATATTTACCAGTAGGTATTGCAGTTTCTCCGTATATTTTCTTTTGTTTAATTGTGGTTAAAGTATCTGTCTTTTTAAGTCCTCTATCACGGTCTTCCAATGTATTGCAAAACAAAGATCCGTTAACATAAAGATTACCTATAGTATAGGTTTCTTTTTTCCATTTTCTGTCTACTAATATTTTCATAATTATACATTTTTAAATTTGGTACAAAAATAATGAAAAATTTGGAATTAACAAAATTTTTGTTTATATTTGCCGAGCAAATATTGGATAAATAAGACTATAAGGAAATGGTTAATTAAATTTAATCTCGTATAATGTAAAATGATTGAATGAACAACTATCGCTATTGCTGTTGTAGGCAGTATTAGTGTTGGCGAATTAATAAACCTTTTCACAGTTAAGGAACATAGAAAAGGAATGCATATAGAAAATAAACAGAAGGAAGATGAGCGTTATTTAAAACTTATCGATGAACTTCAAGATCAAAATACAATATTAAACGAACGTTTAGATAAAAAGGACGAACGTATTATAGAATTGGAGGATCGTTGCGCTGAACTAAGAAACAAATTGGATGAAGCCAATACAAATTTAGCAAAAGCGTCTCTTCTTAAATGTACAAGACTCGCTTGTGATAGAAGAAAACCTCCACTTGGATATACGGAATTAAGTCCTGAGGAAATGATGGCTGAAGGTTTGATAAATAATCAAGAATAACGCGTTTATGAATATGTTAATGTTAATGAATTATGCCAGCTTTAAAAGGAGTTAAAACAAAAACAATGTTTGGATATCAAGTAGATAAAGAAAACGACGATGTAATCTACTCTGATGGACCACACGTTTATTTAAGTAAATTAGATGGATCAAAATACATATCTGTAACAACACTTATTGGAGAATATGAAAACAAATTCAATGAAGCGTTCTTTAGTAAGTATAAAGCATTAGAAGCTTTAGCAGATCCAGATCATTTTAGTTTAGTAAAGCAAGGTTTATTAAACACTCAGATTTGAAATCCAGAGTTATTAAATAAATTAAATATAGACGAAACTGAGTTCAATGATAAAGTTACAGAAATATTAGATTCTTGACATGCAAACAGAGATGAAGCGTGCGATCATGGAACTTGAGTACACTCATTAATGGAAGAATCTTTTTATAACAAAACGCATTTTGATTTGTCTAACTATGGTTCTCCACAAATAGTAGGAACATTTACTTGTACACCTGGATATTATACTTTAGATATTGATCACGGAATGTATCCTGAATATTTAATCTCCTGAATTTCTCCAGATGGGCTTAAGATAAGTGGACAGGTTGACCTACTAGTAAGAAATGGAAACGATGTATCTATTTTTGATTATAAAACGAACAAAGAAATAAAGAAAAAGAGCTTCTTTAATGCAACTAAGAAAAGAAACGTAATGATGAAATATCCTTTAAATAATATAATGGATTGTAATTACTGGCATTACGTTTTACAATTAAGTACGTACGCGTACATGGTTCAACAAATAAATCCTGAGTTAAATATTAAAGAACTCAAACTAGTACATATAGATCGATCTGGAAAACAGACAATTTATGATTTAGAATATCGTAAAGACGATGTTGAAAGAATGATCAAACATTATGCTAAGCAATTGAAAACTAAAGAATTGCTAGATTTAGACAAACCTTTTATTATATAGTGTTATGGATAGTTTATCTGAAAAACGATTGGCAATTTGTAAAGAATGCCCTATTGTTAAAAACGATCCAGAATGAGGGCTAAAGTGTGATGATAAGAAATATATCAGTCCAGATGGAAAAGAAGGTTCGTTTTTCAAAAAATTAGGATGAAAAGCTGGATGCGGCTGTTATTTAAGCCATAAAGTAAAAAATCCAAATAGTCATTGTGTAGTAGGAAAATGATAAAATTTTTTAATTGAATAAAACGAGTTTTCGTTGGATGATATAATGTAATATTTCATAAGGAATCTGAAGAAGCTAAAAAACGACTACAGATTTGTATGGAATGTGAAGATAAAATAAAGATTGGGAGAAATTCATATATATGTTCACATTGTGGTTGTGTAATTAAAGCAAAATGTGCATCTCCTGAAGAAAAATGTTTAATGAACAAATGGTAATATGGAAGTGATTAATGAATTTGAAAAAATGCTGAATGATACAGCAAAGACTATTGTAGATAATAACATGGAAGATGTATGTATGGATGAAGTAGATATCGTTCCTGTAAATAATAACGTATTAATACAACCGTATATCAAAAATCCTTATAGATATATCGAAACGACAGCATCTGGTTTAATTGTTGGTGTAGAAAGTTCTCAGACTTATAAGTCTAATGAAACTGGAGAAATCGAACAAAATGATCAAGTAATTCGTACAGGTAAAGTACTTGCTGTTGGCCCAGATTGCAAAAATGTAACTGTTGGAGACGATGTATTTTATACTACATATTCAATGACTCCTATTCCTTTTAGAAAGAAAGGATATGTAATAGTAGGAGAAGGCTTATTAATTTGTAGAATTGTTAAAAAGAAATAGTGACAATGGAATTAGATCGTGTATATTTCGCACCAGGAGATTTATGTAAGGTGCGACACAATGTGGACTTTGTTCCTACAATGTGAGTAGTTGAGAAAATAACGAGAAATATTAAAAATAAAGAAACTGGAAGTATGGAAACAATGTTTCTTGGAATCAAATGTAGATGGTTTGATTCTACAGGATGTCTTCAGGAAGCTTTATTTTCAACTAAAGACCTTGAATTAATTAAATAATATGAATAGATTTAATAATCCTTTAAAGTTACAGCAAGGTGGCAACGTTGGAACAGACCAACTAGTGGAAATATTTCAAGCTGCCGCTAAAAATGCACAGGTTGATCCAGAAGCCTTGGTTAAAAAAGCACAAGAATTTGGACAAGATGAAAAAGCAGCTGCTCAATTTATGCAAGGTTTACAACTTTGTGCACAAGGAGATCCAAACGGAGTTAAGTTCATTCAAAGTCTTTTTGCACAAGCACACAAACGTGGTGGTAAATTACAAAGCTTTATTTGCAAACACGCAAAAGGTGGTTATGTAGCTGGTTGTGGTTGTACAAAAAAAGCACAAGATGGTATGACATTAGGAAGACCTGGATTAAGACATTTAGGAGAGGTTATTCAACAAGATGCAAATTGACAAAATAAATACAACATTCAATCTAATTTATACGATTATTTCGGAGACGAAATAAATGTTCCAACCAGAGAAGGTGCTTTTCGTCAAGGATTAGAAGCTGGTGCTGCTTATAACAACGAAGGAGAAAAAGTATATTCTCCATCAGCATGAGAAAATTTACGTAAATTCCACGAAGAAACACTTCCTAACTCAAATAGAGTTGAAGCTCCAGAAGGAAAGTTAGCCGGAATGGAAAACGGTGGACAAGTGGCTTTTGCTCAACAAGGATTCCCTATAGCAAGAGACGCTAAATCCGGAAGAAACGCTGCTATGAAAAATACTGTTAAAGTGGGTGATAATGGTATCGCAAAAAAACGTAGAGTAGGAGCAGCTATGGATAAATCTGGAGGACAACATGTTTATGAAGGTTCTACTATTCGTGGAAATTGAGCAGATACTTGAGCTAGTGTTCCGACTCCTGGTGATACAATTGTCATTCAAAGAATCCCTGTTGCAAGTGGACACGATACTTCAACTAGAACATATCCTATGGGAAGTGATGAATACAATTCTGTAATGAGTAGAATGAGACCTTTGTTTCAAGGATTTTTTCCAAAAAACTTTCAGGAAGGCGGACAAGTAGATTCAAAATATAGAGGAAGCGTAAGTCATGGCGAAGATGACTACAGTTCACATGAAATCGTTGGTCCATTACATAGAGTAATTAGAGCAGAATATGACAATCCAACTCAGTTAGATACAATAATTTACGCAAAAGGAGATAGAGGATACACAAGTCCTCATTCTAGAAGTGATTATTGAATGGATCAAGCTGGAATACAGCAGGTAGATGCTGAACGTTGGAAGAGATTGAATCAGGGTTTTGATGATGCAAAAAATGCAGAGCTAGATGATTTAATGAATCAAGCAGGTTTTGCAAAAATTCCAGAAAAACCACAAAATCAAGTTCGTAGAGGAACAACTCCTCCGGGATGAAAAGGAAGTAGGTAATTATGCAAATCTTTATATTCGATAATGCAACAAACTCACTTCGAATAGACGATTATAGCATACTATTAGTAAAGGAATTCGCAAAATTATGAGAACCAGAAAGAAATAAATGTAAGGAAGATAAAAAAGGTGAACAGCGAATTCGCGCCTATAAGGAATTCACTTACATTTATTTGGTTCTTGATTTCAAAAGTCCTTATTTCAAGTATTTAGAAAAGGAGAAACACGAAGCAGCATTAGCTGATTCTGGTTTAACAGAAAACGATTTAAGAGATGCTGATTTTATTGCTGCATATCGTAAATATCAAGAGATACAAGAAGCAGATCCAATTTTAGCATTAATTAAAACTGGTTATCACACTCTTTATAAACTTCGTGTTCATTTGGATAGTATTGATTTTTCAGAAGTAGATGTTGATGGAAAACCAATTTGAAAACCAAAAGATGTACTTGGAGATTTAGCAGGTATAGCAAAAATGAGGACAGAACTCCAAACATTGGAACAATTACATAAAACTGAACAAGAGGCAGCTGCTGCTGTTAGAGGTGGAGTTCCTCTTGGTATGTTAGATTAATATGAACTAATATGGCTATAGATCGTGTTACAGGTAAGCGTGTCAGAAAGGTAAAAACAAAAGAAGACGTTAAGCAAGAGAAAAAAGAAAAAGCTTTACCTAAATTTGACGTTACTTACGAAGAAGAGTTAATAAAACAACTGTTTGAAGAAGATTCTAAAAAACAAGTTGTATTAGAAACTGTAGATACTGTAGAAGAAACAGCTAAAGTACATCACGCAAGACCCGGAGAAGAATGAGACGTTCCTATTACTGAGGAAATTCTATATTTTGATCCAGAATTATCATATGAGTTAACAGGTTATAGACCGATCACTATGGAAAAAGGATTGGATTTTGATCCAACTCCTTTTAGAGAAATGGCAATTATCTATAATAATACTAAAAGTTATACTAAGTTTCCAGAATTTTCAAAACCATGGCATGATTTATGAAATCGTGAAGTCGAAAGAATGAACAATGGATACAAAGTTGGAAAATATAGAATAACTGGAGATAATTACTATTATTTGAATTATTATAGAATGGAAGTTATTGATGAAAACGCCATTGCTGGTGCCGGACGTCATTATGATTTTCCATCTTTTTTATCAAAACAATATGAATGGTTTCACTATTTAGAGATGGCAGAGACATTGCATAAAGATGCAATAGCATTAAAGTCTCGTGGTGTTGGTTGGAGTGAAATGACTGCAGCGACTGTAGTTAGACCATATACAACATTACCTGAATATCGTTCTGTATTAACAGCATTTGATGATGAGAAATTAGGTTCTCTTAAAAATAAATGTTGGTATCAATTAGATTGATTAAATCAAAATACTTGTGGAGGTTTACGTCACGTACGTCAGAAAGTGAACAATGATGATACAAAACGTGCATCAAAAGTAACTCGAGATGGTACAGAATTCGGATGAATGAGTGAAATTCATACAATTAATGCAAAGAAACCTTCAAATATTCGTGGTGATCGTACTGATAGACTTGTATATGAAGAAGCTGGATCCAATCCAGTTTTCACAACATCTTGAATTCAAGGTAATGCTTTAGTTGAACTTGGTGGTAAACATTTCGGTACTAGAATCGGATTGGGTACTGGTGGTGATAATATGAACTTAGGTGGTTTGGCAGACGCTTTTGAAAATCCAAAAAGCTATAATGTCTTACCGTATAAAAATTATGACACATTTGATGGTAAACCACAGATAACGGCATTCTTTTTACCGTGTCATAAATTTGCACTTACCTCTCAATATTTAGATAATAGAGGTGTTACCAATTGAGTTGAATTTAAAAAATATTACGAATCATATCGACAAGGTCTTAGTGGTCAAAAATATCTCGATGAATGTGCTGAGCACTGTTTTATTCCAGAAGAAGCTTTAGCAAAAACCGGTGCAAATGTATTTGATGCAGAATTGATTTCTCAACAAATGGTTAACATTAAAATACATAATTCTGGAGAAAAACTAATTCCTACTGTATTAGAGTGAGATAAAAATGCGCCGCAGTACACAAAAGTTAATTCTTATGAATCAACTAATTCAAAACTTTTAGTTGTGGAACCACCTTTAAAGGATCCTGATGGAAAAGTTTGAAAAAATCTATATGTTGCTGGAATTGACTCTATTGATATGGGTACCGATAATTCTGCAGAAGAAAACGATGTTTCTGATTTCTGTATAGTAATAAAAAGACGTGTATTTGGAGACAAAGAACCTAAATACGTAGCTGTTTATAAAGATAGACCAAGAGACATTCGTATTGCATATATGATTGCACTTAAACTTTTAACATGATACAATTGTCAAGCAATGCTTGAGTTTACTAAAATTACATTTCAACAATTCTTAGTTGAACGTAAAAAAGAAAATCTTCTTATGAGTAGACCAGAATATGCAGTATCTGTTAGATCTAAAAAGAAACAGAATAAACGTCTAATTGGTGTACCTGGTACAGAATCTGTAATTAAACACGGTCTTGAGTTAATAAGTGGTTTTCTAGCAGACTATTATTATACAATAGATTTTCCAGAGATGCTAGAAGAGCTACTAAAATATACATACGAGAATAAGAGAAAATTCGATATGATAGCTGCCATGCAAATGGCTGAAATAGGTGATGAAGCGTTAACCGGAGTTACTCCTTCAAAACCAACTGTTACTAAAAATAATTGACAAGATATTGGATGATATCGTGATGAAAAAGGATATCTCAAATACGGTGTAATTCCTAAAAATATATTATAATGACAAGGTTAGAACAAGAGGTTTTGTGTATTATTAATGAAGTTACAGAAACTTGTTATAAAGGTAAATTAAAAGTCGTTGTTACTGAACCCAAACGAGACAAATGTGATTCTCCATGTTTGGAATTAAACGATACAATTTATGAGCTTTATTTGTACTTCGATAGATACTACACTCCTACAATTCTTTCATACGAAGGTACAGAAGAAGAATTTAAAGAGTTTGTAAGAAACGAAATAAAAAAGAACAAGTATGAAAAAATACACTTTTATAGTATAACTCGTGAACCACTTGTTCTAGATGAAGAAATAGACTGGGACGATGAATAAAAAACTAGAAATAGAAAAAATTAATAGCTGTATATCGGAACTAGTTTACGACAAAACGGCATTGAGAAAAGCGTATAATTATTATCATGGTAAAAGAGACGCTGATCAATTTAAATATTTGGAAGATAATTTTGGAATCGGAGTCCCAACAAGTATTTCATTTACTCCACTCATGAAGAAACATATCGACGTATTAGTTGGAGAATATCTCGAATTAGAACCAGATATGCAAGTTACATGTAAGGACGACGAAACAGTTTCTAAAATACAAAGAGATAAACAATTAAAAATAGATGCTGAAGTTTATACATTCTTAAAGAAATATCTTAATCATGCATTAATAGATATTTTAATGGATTCAAAAGAACCTGTAAATGATCCTTTTATTGAAAAAGAACTTCAAAGAATTAAAGCCGATGTTGAAAATTCTTTTGAATCTGAGTATGAAATAGCAGCACAAAATATAATACAGTATATAAAACATAGTCGTGAGTTAGATGTAAGAAATAAACTTCGCGAAATGTTAACAGATCTTTTAATTGGAGGAATCTGTTACTATAGAACAAAACCATCTGGAAGTAAAGATAACTTACGTTTAGATGTATTAAATCCAATAGATACATTCGTTGAAAGAAACCCAAGTTCATTCTTTTTAAATAAGTCTCGTAGAGCTGTAATAAGAAGATGGATGACAAAAGACGAAATTCTTGAAGAATTTGGAGAAGATCTTACAGATGCCGCAATTAATAAAGTTGATAGTTATTTTTCATCAGTTGGAGAAGGTAGTACATTAAACGATTACGTTGTTGTAAATAGTAACATGGATACTTTACTTGACGATGGAACTACAACTAAACATCCAACACCTGGTATTTTAGCTGGATTGGAAGTACATCCATTATATCCTTATAATACTGATGAATGAGCTACTACTGTAAGTAATAGACTTATTCCAGTTTATGAATGCCAGTGATTGGAATTTGATAAAAAGAAAAATCGTTCTGTTTTACACGAAGGTGTTAAAATAGGAAAAGATATTTATATAACTCCAGGAGAAGCTGATTACTATATAAGAAGTAAAACCGATCCACGTAGTTGTAAATTAAATTTAAATGGAATGTTCTTTAATGATAAGAATGGACAGCCTTTTAGTTTAATTCAGTCTACAATGGATTTACAAGATAGATATGATCTATTAATTTATTATAGAGATAATTTAATTGCAACTTCTGGAACAATTGGAGATTGGGTTGATGCTGCAAGTCTTCCTGAATTTCTTGGAGTAGAGATGCCAGATAGAATTCAAAAATGAATTGCTTATAAGAAAAACGGTATTGCTTGATACGACTCTTCACAAGATGGAGCTCAATTAATTAATACTACTTTTAATGGTTATGATGATTCTATTAAGTCTCAGGCTATTCAAGCAATTCAATTAGCCATTGATTCTATTGAACAACAAGCGTCTTCAATTTCTGGAGTATTTGCTCAAAAATTAGGACAAATTCAAGAAAGAGAAGCTGCATCTAATGTTAAAGTTGGAATACACCAATCCACTCTACTAACAAAACAATATTTCCACGCAATGGACTTAATGCAAAGAGAAGTTTATTATGATTTACTAAATCTTGCAAAAAGTGTATTCAAAAACGGACTTAGTGGAACAATTATCTTAGGAGATCGACTTGTAAAAACATTTACTGCACTACCTGAACATTTTACAATGACTGATTATGATATTCATATTGCAGATAGTTCTGAGGCGTACGTAAAACTTCAAACGGCACAACAAATGAATATAGAGTTTATTAAAGGTGGTTTAGTTGATGCAGAAATGGCTTTCGATATATTAGACGCTAAGAGTTTGACTGAAATGAAGCAGAAATTGAATAAATCTGTTCGAGAAAAGAAAGCTGAAAATAACATGCTTCAACAGTTACAACAACAAGTACAACAGTACGAATCTAATCTCAAACAAGATCAAAAAACTATTTCTGATCTTGAGAACGAAATTAAACGTCTGCAATCTCAAGTCGAAGCAAATAATCAAGCTAAGATTCAGATTGAGCAGAAACGAGTTGAAATTGAACAAAAAGAAGCTGCAGATAAGAAAGATTATAACGACAAGCTTATCGAAGTTAAAGAAAAACAACTTGATGCCGAGATGATGCAGATGTGAGATGGAAATCCTTATAACAATGAAATACGTAATGTATAATGAGTAACATTAATAAAGAAATATGCATGAGAGGTTGTCGTTTGGTAACAAAAGTTACCGACGACGCCTCTAACGTATATCAATTTGTATTTAATCCAAAAACAGAAGATTTTTCTGAAATCTATTCTTGTTCAGAACCTCTAGAATTCGAATTAGATGTTGACGGTGTATATGAAATTGTAACGTTAAGAAACAATGATGCAGTTTTAGAAGACGGTGGACTTAAAATAGGAGTTAGAGTATTTAGTGCAAGAGAGATTATAGATTCCATTGAATCTATTTGGTTACTTGGAAATACAGAATATGATATCGATGAGACAATTTCGATTTGCAATTTAAAAAAATGTTTAGTAAATTTGCAAATGAAAGCGTTTCAGGACATGCTTAAAAATTGCGGAAGTGTTCAATGTAAATCAGATGTTGATAAAGCTCAACGTGATTTCTTATTCATTGCCGTTTGATTAATTGAGCAATATTTAGACTTAGGAAATATAGAGAGAGCTCGAGAAATATATGAATGCATTCAGACCTGTGGTTCGATTTGTAATGAGCTTTTAAAGAACAAACATAACTGTGGATGCAATGGATAATATACTCGAAAAAATATACGAAATGTTTATGAGAAAAATGAGAGATTTAGAGATGGGACATACACTTGAGAACAAAGACTTATGTAAAATTATTGATCTTATACATGCGTATGAACTTTTAGATAGTAACCTTATAAGTTTTAAAGAACAAAAACAAATAATTGAATATTATGAATAAAATAAAGTGTTCAAAACAACTTGCCAACGATCCTAGAACACCTGCTCCAAGATTCAATTTTAGTGAGTACGCCATTAATAGAAAATATCACAACAATTCTCGTGAAATTGATTTCGTGGTTTATGACGGCTCTCTTTATGTATGTACAGAAGACGATGTATATGCACAATATGGAAATATTGATGAGCAATCTGGATTCCTTTGCATTGTACGTAAAGGTGAAGATGGAAGACGCGGAGCTGATGGACGCGATGGACGTCCTGGTCCAATTCCAGAAATAGGTGCAAAGTTTGAAGGCAATCATCTTGTTGTATATGAAAAAAATGGAACGCGTTTGTCCTCATCTCCAGATCTTACAGGTCCCGCTTGGATTCCTGTTTTAAATGAAGACGAAACAGCTATTACTTGAACAGATGATCAAACAGCGGTTCCTTCCGATATTCCTTTAGATAAAATATTACCGAAGAACGAATATCCAGTATTGTTCAGATTAAATTCTGATAACACCAGACGTAGTGATGAAAACGAAACTGGTCCTGGATATTATATTCAATGAAAACGCGAAGGTGCACAGGAATGGACTAACTTAATGTCTATTTCTGAATTAATGAACTTAGCTCTTGCTGGTGTTTCCTTCTGGGAAGAAGTTGATAACTCAGAAGTTGATGCTACTGGTCAACCTAAAAAATACATCCACTTTGGACATAAACAAGTAGTTAAAGCTACTTATGATGCTTCTAAATTAGGAAACAACAGAATTGCAGAAGTAGTTCTTGGAGATGTTTTATTTGATGCCGGTAGAGTTCCTTTCCCTGAAATTCCTGATTATACAAATCTATTTGCATTAATTCAGGCAGATATAAGAAACGTAAAAGCTAAGATTGAAGCTCTTAGAGGATTGATTCCTACAAAACTTTCTCAGTTAGAAAACGATGTTCCTTATATCAAGAGTATAAATGGACAACGTCCTAACAATGATGGTAATTTCATCTTAGATGATCTAGTTGGTGAAGGAACCGTTAAATCTGTAAACTATAACTATCCAGATGCTGATGGTAACGTTTCTATCAATATTCCTGGTGGAACTGTTAAATCTGTAAACGGTGTAGGTCCAGATTCAACCGGTGATGTACAATTAGACATTGTAAATCCAGATTTATCTGCATACGTAAAATCTGTTAATAACAATTTACCAGATGCAAATGGTAATGTAACAATTACCCTTGGCGATGTTATTGATTTAACCGATTATGTAAAGAAACAGGATTTAATTACAATTAATGATCATCTTCTTTACGGTGGCGGAAATCTAAACGTTGGTAAATTAAACAATATAGAATTTAGAATAAATTGTGAATCCCAGCTTAGAAGTGATGAAGATTGCGTATTAGAATATCGTACAAATGACGGAAGTTCTTGGACAGAATGGACTTATATAATGACTATTCCTTCTGGTGGATCAATAGAAGGTGGTGATGGAGTAGGAATAGACAACATTGAATTCAGATTAACAGATGACGATGAGTTACAATATAGAGTTTCTATCAATGGTGATTTACAGAATTGGATTCCAATTGCTCTTCCTGAAGGTACAAGCGGTAGTGGAGAACACATTTCGCTAACAATTCATGACGGAAATTTATATATATCTCGTAATGGTGGAGCAGAAGAACTTGTAGGACCTGTTGGTAATGTATCTGGTAATTGAGTGAAAAACATTACTAAAAGTAATAATACTTTAGTAATTACTTATTGAGATAATACTACAAATACGATTGATCTTCCTGAAGGTGGAGGTTCAACAGTACTTGTACAACCTATTTTAGCAGCAGGTACAAATACAGTTCATATTGCTACAATAACTGTAAACGGTCAGGAATACAAAATATATGCTCCTAAATCTTCTGGTATTACTCCTGTAGATCCAGACGATCCAGATCAACCTGTTACTCCAACAGAACCTTCTTATAGAACGTTTATGGTATATCAGAGAACAAATAGTCCTTCTGAAGCTCCTGCTACAAATACTATTACTGAAGCAACGTGAAATCTTTCAACTCAAGAATTAGATTTAACATCTGAATATTGGCACAATCATCCTGGAAATGCAACTGGAGTAAGTGATTCTTGCTTATGAATGACTTCTGCAACATTTAGTTCAGAATATGGTGCAAGAGTTACTGATTGGGAAGATCCAATTTGTTTAACAAGTCGTTTTGGTGATGGTTCTGATAGTAATCTTAAAGAATTTATCTATCGTTCTGTTAAAGAATCTGAATATGAAGCTGTAAAAGCAGTTCGTCCAGTTGGAAGATACGATACTGATCAAGATTCAACAAATGATAATCAAGATGATAATATTCCTCCATCTGATCAACTAGCTGAAAGACAGTGGTTGGATAATCCAGTAGGAATTACACCTGAATACCCATACGAATTGTGTTCTTATAGAAGAAAAGTTGATGGAGTTTGAAGTCAATATTCTATGCCATTCGTATGATCTCGTTGAGGTGAAGATGGTTTAGATGGTGATGGAGTAGAATATGTATTCCGTAGAGCAGTTGCTGACGAAGTAGATGAAACAGACGGTTCTATTACTTTAAAAGCTACTGTAACACGTCCAGATAATACTTGGGAATACGATAGTGCTGTAGCACCATGAACAGATGATCCATCTGGTGTAAATACAACAAATCCATACGAATTCTGTTCTCAACGTAAGACTAAGATTGTTACTGATCAAGAAGGTAAGAAGAGCGTTGTATGGGATAATTGATCAGAACCTGCATTATGGAGTATATATAAAGAAGGTCCTCAAGGACCTGGTGGTGGTCCTGGTCCAGTTGGTCCAAAAGGCGATGAATATGAAAAAGTTTATGGTTTAACTGGAAATGAATTTCCAACAATAAAATCAATTGATGCTACAGGTGCTGACGCAAATGAAAAAACATCTGTTGATGATGGCTATCTACCAAAATTCATATTCGATGGAGTTTCTGTAGATGCTACTGCAACACCACAAGGTGTTTCTTCGACTAATAGATATGAATTTGAATCAATTAGAAGAAAACATGACGGTGTTTGAGGTCCTTTCTCAGATCCAGCATTACATTCCAATTTTGTAGAAGCGGGTTTAACTGAAGAACAACTAAATGATATAAGAGATCATGTTAAAAACGCTATCGATAATGACTTAGATGAAGCAAAAGACAGACTTACTAATGCAGAAAATAGATTAAATGCTATTGATGGCCCCGGATCTTCTTTCTTCCAAGATAATGCTTCTTCTATAGTAAGTATCTTAACTAATTATAAAGATGCTAATCAAACATCATTTGCTGATCTTATTTTAGACGGTTCTCAAGCAGAAGTAACGCTTCAAGCAGCTGCTCAAACAGCAGAAGGTTTGTCAAATGTTCAAACAGACATGAATGCTGTAAAAGGAATTATTGGTAATTATGCTGATTATTCTAATGGGCAGGGTGGATATAATACTGTAAAATCATTACTTGATAGTAAAGCAGCTACAGCTACTGTTTCAGCAATACAAGAAAATGTAGATCAAGTTAATGCAGCAATGACTCAATGAGATGCTGATAAAGCAACTCTACAGAGTAGCGTGATGACAGCTCAATATGTGTGACAAGCAGAAGACGGAAGTGTTCTTGAATATACTGCAGATGATGCAACGAATAATAGAACTACGAAGACTGTCAGTGGGAAAACCTACACTAGAGTTTTAGTTTCAGAAGCAATGTCTGCAATTAGACAATCTGCTGGAGAAGTAGATATTGTTGCAAACTGGGGAGATGACACCTGAGCTCAAATAATTGCTAAAGCTGATCAAAGCGGTTCTTCTATCGTTCTTGCTGCAGATCACATTAATCTCAGTGGAACAACAGATGCTACTAAAGCTGTTATCGGAGAAGCAACCATTACTGATGCTACAATTATCGATGGTACTATTACTAATGCAACTATCAATAATTGTACAATTAATAGCTCAATTGTATCCGATAACTATAGTGGAACAAATCATACTGGTTTCATGTTAGATCCAGAAAATGATGAGTTTGCATTATATAGCAGCACTGGTACAAGATTTGATAGTACAAATGGATTAGTGTTGGGAGGAAATCAAACTATTAGTTGGAGTAATGTTTCTAATAAACCAACAATTCCAACAGACGTTTCTCAATTAACTGATAACAGTGATTTAATTCCGACTAGTTTATCTGATCTTGATACTAATAATGTATTACAAACATTCATTACTAGAGATTCCCTTACTACTAATAAGATCACTGCTAATGAAATAGATTCAACAAACCTACATGTAAATTCTGCTAATATAGATGGAACAATTACAGCAACAGTTGCTTCATTTGATTATTTAACAGTTGGAGGAGAACCTATTGGTCAGGGTAATGCATTAGACATTGAATTTGGAGATGCTTCTGCTACAATACCTGTTGGAACTAAAAATACAATTTACTTCTTATATTAATGAATTATGGCAAATGATAATGAACTTCATACAATAAACTCATGTAAAAGAATCGTTGTCAGAGATAACGGTACTCTTAGAGAAATAAAAAAAGTAGTATACTATGACGATGGAGGATGGGAACACATTGTATGACCTTGCCGTGCAGAATTAACTGACATTTATCTTGTAGATTTAACAGATAATTGAACAGTATATCCTTATACATATACCAGTAATGGTGGCCCTTCACCTAGATTAATTCCAAATCACGATTATGCTGTGAAGGGCACCATTAAGGTGTATGAATCCCCAGGTGTATTAGAAGCAACTTTAACTGATTGTTTTTTCTTTCACGAAACACTTGATAGTGACCCAAATGGAGATAATGCTCAATTTAGTCTTCTTTGATCTACTGGAGATAATGGTTCTGCAGGATATCCTAGCGTTAAACCTAAGGTTACAGATCGTAATGGGCAAACGTCAGAAATAGATACAGCACATGGCTATAATGTATATAAAATATGAGATACTAGACCAGGAGAAATTCAAGGATATTCTTTACAACTAGGATTCTATAATGCAGATAGTTATGGTTTCTATACACAAAACGGATTCGTATTTGATGACAATTATCAAACCCCCATTGTTGTAAAAAGAGACGCTATCACACAATCTGTTGGATTTTATACTACAAATACTGGTAATGCAGCTTCTGCACAAATTCAATATGAAGGTAATAACTTACAACCAGGTGATACAATAACATTCTGGCCTAAATATTATAAAAGAGGTGTTACAACAAATTGAAGTGCTTTGGAGGCAATCACTTTTGAACATATAGATTACGATACTACTAGATTTGATGTAACAAAAGATGGACAGTCTTATACAATTACTGTAAAATCAGACGCCCAACCAACTGACGGCGAAGTCGATTTAACGTTTTATACTAAATATGATGCTGACAATCCTAATAATTGTGAATCCGTATATGTGAGCATTGAAATAGAACCTTCAGTACAATATTTAGTAAAGATTGGAAATAGTAATGTTACAGGTAGTTCATTTGTAACAACTCAAAATGTAACATTAGATTCTACTAAAACGCTTAATGTTTACAAAGATTACACATATCCTCCGTCATTTGGAAACGATACTTTATATAATAGTAATGTTCAAGTCACATCTTCTAATAGTACTATAGCGTACTGTTCTGGACGAACAATAACACCTGGCGATCCTGGTACTGCTACAATTACAGTAACTGTAGACGGAATACAATTGCCAACATTCAATGTAGTTGTTTCTGCTACGCTTCCTACAATTTACTATAAAGTAAGTTCTGTTGAAGAAGATCCTACTAATGTTCAGTATTATGATTATGAAGTAGCTCAACAGTTAACAGAAAATAGTACGTTTAACAGAAGTGCAAACAACATCCCTCGAGGTTCTACTGCACACTTTAACATTAAGTTTGCAGATAATGCACAAATGACAGGTCAAAGACCAGTCTATATACCTATGGATGAATCGTTTATTGAAGCAAGCAATGGTGTACATGTAGACGCTTCAGGTGATAACGAATGATTCTTCAGTTATGATAAAGTTGGAGACGGAACAAATTCATTTGATCTAGAATTACCAATTTACGCATGATGAGGTGATGAAGGTCCAGAAGGATATGTAGGAACACTTACATTAACTATTGAACAATAATATAAATGGATAATAAAGATAGAATTAGAAAAGGATTAAAAATGTTATTCCTTTTTGTATGAGCACTATTAACAGTTGCAGTATGTAGCGCAGTATGGACTTTTGTTCCAGAAGTCGCAATTAAAGTTGCAGCAGGTGCTCTATTCGCAGCAAACGTAGTAGAGATTGTAAAACTTGGAAAACGAATTTCCAAAGAATAAACAAAAAATCCCGGTCCTTTCGGATCGGGATTTTCTTTTATACGAAGTAAAGTTGTTTTACTTTTCTTTCTATTTCGTATTGCTCTTTTATAGCTTCTTTCTCTCAAGGTCTATCGAAATATGGTGTAGAACCAGGATAATTCTGACCTCTTCACTTAAAATTCTTATTTATTATTGCTAAATCTCCTTTGTTCATTTGAGCTAAATGTCACATTTCGTGACAAACTATCTGTAGTACATTTGCTGCACCAATACTGCTTCTTAAAAGTAATGTATACTTTTTTAATTGAGGTTGGCCAGTAAGCATAGCTTGTAGTTCGAAGTCTGGAGTGTCAAATCTTTTTATTTGGGAATCTCCAATTGCAACAGTCAACTCAACGTCATCTATTTTAAGTATTTCAGAAAGTATTATTTTACATAATTTTTCCATATTATACTTAGTCTTAAAAGGTACGGATCATTTAACTATAAGTTTATCATTAAATGTTCATTCCTTTTCTTGTTTTTGTTTTTTCTTAAAAAGTGACATTATACACATGACTTGTTTATTTCTGCAAAAATAATCATTTTTAACGATTTTGCCAAAATTAAATTTGGAATTTTGATTTTATTTATTTATATTTGCGACGAAATATGTAAATGTGGAAAAGTAGTATTTTATAAGAGATTAGAATTAAAAGACTAAGTTTTAAAGTTATTATAAACAGTATAAAAATCGTAACCGAATGCGAAATCTTAAACGAATATGAAGAGATAACACGATGCCTCCAACGAATTACATCTGAATGAAAACAAATTTAAAAGACGAATTAGTTGGTATTTATGAATGATTAAATGGGCAGTGACGCAGAATATACATTACAGGTGACGACAGTAGTTATACTAAATGTGAGGTTGATATTTTATTACAATATACTGAACAGGAAATATTACAAAAAATTAGATGTGGAGAATATGATATTGGCAGTCTCACAGTTGATGATGAACTTAGTTTTTTGTCTGTAAACCCTGTTCAAAATAGAGTAGTAACAGCCGAATTGGCAGCTAAATTGGATAAACTTGATTTTGAAATATTTAAAGCAAGTATTCCGCAAGTTGCTGGATTAAAATACGGTACAACAGAAGAATGGAATAGTCAAATCGGATATATTCCAGTTCCAGGTGAAATTATAATTTATTCTGATTATAAAACAAAAGAAGTAGATGGCAGAATAGTAAATATACCTGGAATAAAAATTGGATCTGGAAATGCATATATACAAGATTTGGCATTTTTAGATGAAGACATTGCTGGTGATCTGTATAATCACATTACGAATTCTGTAATGCATGTTACGCAAGAAGAAAAAGATAGATGGAACAACAAATTAAATGTTGACGATAATGCTGAAGTTATAAATGGAAGTTTAATATTTAATAGAAATTAATAAAATATGGCAGACGAAACCCAACTATGAATAAGTAAGATAACCTTGCCTTCTGGTAATACATACCACATTAAGGATGCTAAAGCAAGAGAGCTTATTGCAGCATTAGAGGGAGGTTCTTATTTTTTAGGAATTTCTAGTACACCAATTACCGAAGGAAGTACAGTTGCAACTATTACTGTTGGAGGAGAAGAAAAACAAGCGAATAATGGTAATATTGCAATTTATGGTAAGAAGGAATTCATCTTTGATGGTTCAAAGTGGAGTGAATTTGGCGATTTAAGTGCAATTCAACTTACCGTAGAAAAAGATAATGTACTCGGAGAAGGAACTACTGTTACATCAAGTCCTTCTTCTGTTAGTTTTAGCGGAGGAACAACTGATGTAGCATTAGGTGAAGCTACTACATTCTCTCTAACAAATGGTACTGTTTCTCACGGAACACCTTCAAAAGATAATGTATTAGGTGAAGATACAACATTCACAGCTAGTGCACCTACAGTCACTTTAGGTGGAACTACAAAATATTTAAGCGCTACTGCTGTAGACGCAAATACTGCATGGAATAGTAAAGACCAACAAGTCGTTGTAAAAGAATATGATGCATATACAACAGATACTTTTGTAAAATCTGTTAGTGCAGAAACAGGAAAGAAACTTGTGACTACTTCTATTGTACCAACTAATGGTACAGAAACAGTTTCTTCTGTTACAAGAACCGCAAGTAAACTAGTTACTACTACTGTTCCAAATGTTACAGGAAATACTACAGTAAATATTCCTAATGTATCTGGAAATACTACTGTTGTCGCAAATAAATCCAATTGAACATTTACAATGGGAAGTGGAGACAATAATGAGACCCTCATTATTGGTGGTGGAAATGGTGCAGACGTTACCGCAACAAATACAACGCTTGGTGCTGATCTTACTGCAACAAATACAGTGTTGGGTACAGCTGTTACAGTAGCTACTGGTGCAGTAGCTGCAAATGGAGACGGTAGCGATATTGTTACAGCCGTAAGTATTAGTAACAAAACAGTTGCTAAAGTTGGTTCAGCTGTTACTGTTGCAACTGGACAAACTGATGCAAATGGTTCTGGATCAGAAATCGTCACTGGTGTGACAGTAGGACAATCTGCATCTGCAATTACTGGACTAGGTACTCCTAAAACAGCAAATGTCATTGGTGCTTCTAGTACGTTTAATGTTACACAGCCTACCATTACACTTAAGGGTGAAACATCTAGTGCAACTGGTCGTATTACTTATCTTGAATCAGCTGCTCCTACAGCAACAGCTCCTTCTATTACTGTTGGAACAAACGATAAAGTTGCAGCAGTTACTGGAATGCCTACAAGTACAGTTAATACCGGAATCACTGTTGGTACAAACGATAGAGTTACTGCAGTTACAAATATTGGAACCGGTACCGCTGCTGCTCAGAACATCACTGTAACTCCTGAAGTTGTTAGTGCTGTTACTGAAGCTACATTAACAGGAAATTCTTAATTTAAAAATAAATAAATATGGCAGATGTTTCAAAAATTAAGCTGCCTGATCAAAGTATAGTAAATATAAAGGATTACCGCATACCTGGGGTGGATACAACTCCCACCTCAGGTAGCAGTAACCTTATAACTTCTGGCGGTGTATATCAAGATATAGAAGATACATCTAGAGTGGTTAGTGCCGCACTTAACGATTTAAATGATCGTATAATAGATATTGAAGAAGATTGGGTAACTACTGAGGAATATTCTCAAATAGAACAAGCAATTAGAGATACGTATACAAAACAAGAAATCGATGTCATGTTAGCTGATATCGAAAATGGTGGAGTTGATGATGCTGTAACTCAAGTAAAAGTTGGAGCTATTGCATACAATCCATCAAACGGAATTGTATCTTTACCTGAATATCCTACAACGCTTCCTGCTAGTGATGTTTCAGCATGAGCGAAAGCTTCTACTAAACCAACATATACCGCTAGTGAAGTTGGTGCTGCAACAGAAAGTTATGTTGATACAGCTGTTGCTGGAATAGTTAATTCTGCGCCTACTACATTGGACACTTTAAACGAACTTGCTACAGCATTAGGTAATGATCCTAATTTTGCTACAACAGTTGCTACTCAAATCGGAGAAAAGGTATCAAAAACATCTTCAACCGATAATGCAATTGTTAGATTTAATGGAACGAACGGAGAAATACAAAACTCTGGTGTAACTATAGATGATAATAACAATATCGTTACTGCAGGAGCTTTGTATTTAACTAATATTGGATCTAGTGTTTCAAATAGTACAAGCAGATTGTATTTTGGCTCGCAATCAAGTCCATATAATTACATAACCGCAAATACATCAGGTGTATTTGGTATATATAGATCTTCAGACGGAAAAGGTATTGCTTGTTATCCTAATGAAAATTTCTTTTCTAATTCAAATATTGATTTAGGTAGAACACAGTCGTTATGAAAAAATTTATATTTGTCAGGGACGATTGGAAATGGAACGTATAGTTTAACATTACCTAATAAATCAGGAACAATTGCTACAACGGATGATATTCCGGCAGCAGTTACAGAATCTACAGTTTCTGGATGAGGTTTTACTAAAAATGCAGCTCCAGGCACTTTAAAAACCAATGCAACAACAGCACAAACAGCGTCTTCTGGAGAAGCAATGTCAGGAACAATTACTCTTCATAAAATTGCTAAAACTGGAACTTATTCCGATTTAATTGGAACTCCTACAATTCCAACAAAAGTATCAGATTTAACAAACGATTCTGGATTTACAAGTAATACCGGTACTATTACCGGAATTACCATGAACGGTTCATCTAAAGGAACGTCTGGTGTAGTTAATTTAGGTACAGTAATAACTTCAGAAACACAATTAAGTAAAGGTAGTAATTCTGGTTCTGGAAATGTTGTAACAGATATTTCAGTATCAAATCACCAGATTACACTTACTAAAGGTGCTACTGTGCCAGTCGCCACTTCTGCTAATGCTGGTAAGATACCTAGAATTACTTCTGCTGGTGCGTGGGAATATGTAACTCCATCTGCTATTTATTCTGGTAGTGGAACTCCAAGTAATAGCACAGGAAATAATGGTGATATTTATTTACAAACTAGTTAGTTATGAGTAGACCAATAAATATAACAGATTCATTATCTTTTAGTCCAACTGGATATACTGGAGCAACAAATATAGCAAATGAGAATACTGCATATCCTTGATCAAGAGGTTATAATAATTCTTCATATACAACGAACTGTGCTAGATTTCAATTAAGTTCCTCTGATACATCAACGGTTTGTTATATTTATTATACATTTAGTATATCAGGAATTCCTACTGGAGCTACAATATCTTCTGTATCTTGTAGTGCTAGAATTTCTAGAAATAGCCGTGTTGGAAGTTCTACTATTCAATTATATAACGGAACTACTGCAAAAGGAGCTGCAACTACATTTAGTTCTACATCTACTACTGGTACTTATGTTACTCCAACAAGTATATCAAATACAGGCAGTTGAAATGTGTCTGAATTAAGTAATTTGAGATTGAGAATATCTGGGGTAAGAAGTAACACAAATAATACTGGATATATATATTTTTGGGGAGCAACAGTTACTGTTACATATACTATTTCTGGTACAGAATATGATATAACTTCAACTCTTTCTACTGATAAAATTGATGAGATTGATCCAGCTGGAGTAACAGCAGTAATGGGAGGAAATAGTTATGAATTGCGCATAGATGGAGCTAGTATAGATGACATTTCTGTTGAGGACAATGGTGTAGATGTAACTTCTTCATTGGTAAGACATAATAATGTATCTGGTGCTCAAACATTTACGGGAATACCAACATCTTTTGATGATACAAATTCGGTTTATGACACAAGCGAGGGAGATAACGGCGTTTATAACAATAATTATATATCTAACGGTTTAACAAACCACACATCTACAACCAGAGCCGCAATATATGCGACAAAGGGAAGCAATGCAGATACCTATATTTACTATAATTTTGATTGTAGTTCAATTCCTTCTAGCGCCACGATAACATCGGTTTCGTGCCAAGTTAAGGCAGGAAACCAAGGAACTAATTATTATAGTTCAAATTACAGACAGGTTCAGTTATGTGCGGGTACGACAACAAAGGGAAGTTCACAAAACATAACCGGAAGTAATTCCTCACCAACGACAGTTACTGTTGACGGAGGTTCATCATGGACGAGGGAAGAGTTAAATAATATCAAATTAAGATATTGGGTAAGGAGAGGAACTTCAAATACAAGCGAGGGTTCGACCTTATCATTCTATGGTGCAACATTAACTGTTACATATACAATACCAGCAGAAAATTCTTATTATTGAACTTATTCTTTAACTAATGTTAATGCTGATCATACAATCATTATTGGGGATGCGTTTATTGAGATTCCAGAAGAAGACCCACAATATACATATTATCCGATAACAATATCTAGCATTAACGCTATAACTGATCCTGGAAGAGGTACAACTAGAGTTGTTGCTGGAACTAACGAAACAATAACAATTACTCCTTCCGAATCACAAGTTACTTTAATACTTGATAATGGAACAGACGTTAGTTCACAACTAGTATCTCATAATAATGGAACACCTTCATACACTGTTGCAACCGCATCTGGTGCATCTTACGGATTTACACTTAATAGTTCTACTGGATATTATGTATCTCAAAATGCTGGACAGTCAAATTCTGCAGCTGTAGCTAGAGTTAGTTTAAGTTTACCAGTTAGATGTTTAATTACATTCAGTTACATTAACTATGCTGAAGCCACATATGACTATGGTATTTTTGGAAACATTGATAGTGCTTTAGGAACAACATATACAGCAGATTCTAATGTAAAATTAGCGTGTAGTACTAATGATCAAAACACATCTTCTGTTCAAACGTTAACTTATGAAATAGAAGCTGGTTCACATTTTATTGATGTGAAGTTTATAAAAGACACTAATACAAACTCTAATAATGATAATTTACAATTCAAATTAGAAATAACTGAACTTGAAGCAAATAATTATTATACTTACACCTTATCTAATATTAATCAAGCGCATTCATTAATTTTTGTTTTTGGTAATGTTAGTTATTATTTTGTAAATACTTCAAGTAATGGTCCAAAATTATATCCAAACGGGCAATTTGTAGTATTACAAGGAGATTCTTACAAATTAACAATTGTTCCAGAAGATTATAATGATACTATAACAGTAACTGATAACAATACAGATGTTACTAATTTGTTACAAGAAGTAACTACAGAAATAGAAAAAGATGGACAAACAATAACTGCTGTAAATTATGTATATCGTTTGTCTAATATTTCTGCAGCACATACAATAGAAGTAGTAAAAGCTGGAAGCAGTGATGTTGTATATCTTAAAGTTAATGGAAGTTGAGTTAGTTGCTCTAAAGTTTATAAGAAAGTTAATGGTTCATGAGTTGAACAATCAAGTTTTTCTAATTTGTTTGATTCTGATAAAATATACATAAAGGTTTAATATTATGAGTAAATTTAATTTAATAGAAAATTTATTTATCAATAAATTTGATGTAAAATCAGCAATGACAGCGCATTATGCACGCAACAGTAATAAAGAAAAAGAAGATATGACTGTATCCATTGATAAAATTTATCCTTGTCAAAATATGCTTGACGGAAACAAAGTTATAGAATGTTTTCTATTAAATAAAGATGGAAAAGAATTAGAACTAGCAGAAGGAGTTAAAGTTGAGGACAAGGTATACTTATATAACGGACATCATAGAGTTGCAGCACAAATATTATCTGGAAAAACAGATGTAGAAATAAAAGTCATTTCACTTACAAAAGATGAATGGCAAAAATTATATAATAAAGTCAATCGTTTAAACAAATAGTTAAATTTTTAGCATATGGTAAAAATAAAACAATTAAAACAGCATGATGAAATCTTTTATCCAGTTACAGTTGGACAAGCTGTAATATTTGAGGATGATGGAACGAATGCTGATATATCAGAACCAATGATGGATTTGATATTCGATTGAAGTAGGAACTATATAAGTTTAACGAGTACTGATGAAACAGATAATTATATTGTATTAGGACATACTAACGGTGAGTCCAAAACCATAACAGAATCATAATGGCAAAGAAGTTGTTTCGATATAATACTGAATTAGGTACTACATTTGATCCTAATTCAAATCCTGCTATTTATATAGATGGGATTAGAACAGAATGAGATACTAAGGAAGTTATCAGTGTTACACCAGGTGAAGACGTTGATTTATGAGGGGTGTATATTACAACTCCTACAAATGCAACGAAATTTTTACATTATTATACTACTTCACAAAGAATGGGTGTATTTTTAACAAATGATAATAAATTAGTGAGTAATACTTTTGGATACATAGTAAAAGAAATATCAGATACTATAAATGTAACTTTAACTTGTAGCGATTATGGTGGAGGTGAGATATGATAGTATGGAAGCACAAATAATTGAAGTGGGAACAGGATGATCTCTTAAAAATTTAGAAGCTGATCCTCCAAAACTTTATATAATTGTAAATGGAGAAAGACAATTTATAGATAGTAGTTGTCATATAAATACATATGAAAATGAAACACGACTTGATTTTAAATCAGGTTGTTTAGATTCAATAGCTCCTTTTGAGATGAGTATAAATGCAGGTGTTCTTTTAGATTCATCTAATTTAGATGAAGCTCGTCCAGTAAGCGCTGAGATAGATACCTCTTCTTGTGGTAGTGATGGTCCGGTCTATACTTAAAAATTAAAATAATATGGAATTAAATAGTAGTAATTTTAATGCTGAAAACTTCACTAATGTTATGTCGGAGTTAGGCTTCGCTGATGGATTTGGACATTCGATGGACATGAGTGGCTATTCTTGAACAAATCAGTATCAAGCAATAGAAGATTTAGTGGATGTCGATGAAGCAAAACAAGCATTACATGCTTTTCCTGAATTAAGCATTACGGACTCTTGTAACAATGGAAAACTTGTGGCATTCCCTTATTTTTACAGCCCAGGAAGTAGTAGTAGTTGATTTACGATTTCATATAAAGTATATGTTTTAAATGGAAACGTGGTTCAACAAGAAATAGGAACCTGTGTATTTAATATATACGACAATGATATAGATGATTTTTATTTTTCCAGTAATAGTGGTGGTGGACCTAAATAATAGCAATTGTTATGAGTTTAAAGAGTAATTTTGAATATATAAGAGATTGGTGTAATTTTCGATTTCTTAAAAAAGATGATCAAGTAAAAGTGGATTTGTCTAACTATCCTACAAAAACTGAAGTCGAGTCTGCGTTAAACGAATCTGGAGCATGAGTTGTTAATGATCCATCTTATAATTATTCTGGCGTTAGAACAAAAAATGGAGGTAATGTTGTAGGCGGTTCTTGTGCTGTAGCAGAAGGACGATCTACAAGTGCATCTGGCAGTAATTCTCATGCAGAAGGATACGGTACACAAACATATGGTACTAATTCTCATGCAGAAGGATATTATGCCCAGGCTAATGGTTACGCATCACACGCAGAAGGATATAATACATGTACCAACAATACAGGAGAACATGCTGGTGGAAATTATAATTATTCTACAAGTGGACAAACAACATTTTCACACGGAATAGGTACATCTAGTAGTTCTAAAAACGCTATTGAAATAATGTCAAATGGAGACATGTTTGTATATGGAATTGGAGATTATGTTGGAAACAATAGTAGTAGTTCACGTTCACTACAATCAATTCTTTCAAACTTAGATGAAGATTTTGTCAGTGTTGATCAGTATCAAAACGACGAAGAAGTTATAGCAGCTGCATTAAATGATCTTAATTCTAGATTAATTTTTCCAAAAATAGCAGATGCTATAACATTACCAAGTAGTTCATCACCATTAAATGTTAATTCATATGTAAATTGAGATGAGTCTACTGTTTGAAAAGTTAGAAACGGATTTGAAAAGAAAATTGTAATAAACAATGCTTCTTGAGATTATGGTACATATGGTGGATATACCGGACATTTTTATTATAATAATGGCAAAATTTATGTATTTGGATATGATAGTATCAACGATATGTTCACTATAACTTGAATTAATGGTACTAATTAATTATAGATGCGAT
>JAEEGL011887998.1_pt1 | contig 31520 bp, 27 predicted proteins | sample 9134231 | NCBI WGS metagenome assembly JAEEGL01 (sample SAMN16246548, study PRJNA631951) | gut metagenome | biome: gut microbiome; feature: rumen; material: fiber-attached | host: Bos | place: Iran: Karaj | collected 2018-10 | reverse complement strand
TTGTCATACATTCTTTCTTCATAGAATCCTTGTTCATAACCATAAGCTGTTTTATCAGCTACTGTACCAATGGTACCAGCACGATAAACATTATCTGTTCCGAATAAGACTTTTGTATATTCGTGAGCAGATGCTTGGTTATCACCTGAGAAGTTAAGGTCGATATCTGGAACTTTATCAGCATTAAATCCTAAGAATGTTGCAAATGGCATGTCGTTTCCTTCATGAACCATTGGTAAACCACATTCAGGGCAGTTCTTACTTGGTAAGTCAAAACCAGAAGCATATTCTTTTGAGTATGGCTCCCCTTCTTCATTATTAAATTCTGAATGTTGACAGTTAGGACAATAGTAATGTGCTGGTAAGCCATTACATTCTGTTATACCCATCATACTGGCAACAAAGGAAGAACCAACTGATCCACGAGATCCAACAAGATAACCATCATCATTAGAGTGTTTAACTAGTTTTTGGGCGATTAAATAAATAACGTCGAAGCCACCACCAATGATACCACCTAAAGCTGCTTTAGCTTGTTCTGTAGCATCTTTCTTAGTTAACTTTTCTTCTGATTCTCTAGTTATTTTTTCAGCCATTAATTTAACTACTTCATCATATCCACTTGCTATTACTTCATGTAAAAAGCTTGGGAACATTTCATCTAACTCTTCTTCAGATTTTTTAGGATTATCTATAGAAAGCTTTTCATGAACTAAATCTAGTATTTTGTCACCATAGAATTCTTGAGCAATACGTTCTTCGATATTTCTTGGAAGAGGATTACCATACATACTATGAGCTTTTTCAAATACCATGTTAGTAGTTGTTTCTTGAGACTTTTCGATAATTGGAGAATATGGTTTTTCTGGATATTCAACAACTTCGATTGGTTCAATCATATCGATTATTTTATTTGGATTTGTAATAACTATTTCTTTTGTTAATTCGTCATCGTCTAGGAATGAGAATTCTTCTAACATTTCTTTAGTTGTTCTAAAGAATTGATTAGGTATATGACCTGCTTTACTTGTTTCAGAATCATTATAATTACCTGTTAATTCATAGATACCATCTTTTTCTTTGATTATTTTATAGCTTTCAAAGTTTCTTAAAGACGTATCGATTGCTTTTTGTAATTCATTAGATCCATCTTTTCCTTTAAAGATATCTTCTTCTGGATTTAGTTTATCTAAAGCATATATTTCTTTAATATTTAATGATGTTATTGGAATTCTTTTTATCTTAGTTAAGATATAAATATATTTTAAGACTTTTTCATCTATTGAAGATGGTGTACGTCCACTTTGTTTTATCTTATCTAACATCTTTTTTAAATTATCTTGATTAGTATTAGATTTTGGATTACCTGCTAAATATCTAGCTAGAGGATGTCTTCCTTTACCAGGAACATTTTGATTAACAATTATTTCACGGTATAATCTATCTTCTTTATTGATATTATGAACATCACCTGTAGCAACAATTAGTTTATCCGCTTTTTTAGCACAATTAATAATCTTTTTGATAGCAGCATGTAATTGTTCTAAATTGTTAATGTCATGTCTTCTAAGTAGATGCATATAGTTTTCTGGTGGTTGTACTTCAATATAATCGTAGAAAGACATAGCTTTAATTAAGTCTTCTTCACTACGAGTTAGTGCTATATCAAATATTTCACCATTTAAACATGCACTACCAATAAGTAAACCTTCTCTATTTTCTTCAATTAAATAACGAGGTATACGAGCATTTCTTTGAATGAAGTTAGTATTAGCATAACTAACTATTTTAAATAGATTTTTTAATCCTGTTTGATTCTTAGAAATAAATGTAACATGTTTACCGTTATCAAAGATATTGGCTAGATGTTCAGTCATCGTTTTACTTGGAATATTTTCATACATTTGAAGGCAATCTTCATGACACCATTCATATTTCCAACGATATTCTTTATTACCGAATTTTTCGAATGGATAACCAAATTTATCCTCAATTACTTCATCTTCTAATGGTAATCTTACATAGTTTTTATAAGAAATTATTTCACCTATATGTTCTAGGAAACGAGGATTATTTTCAATACTCTTTTCTTCTAGTAATTTTAAATCATTTAATTCACATAACTCATTAATACCTTTTATTTGACTCAACATCTTGTTAAAAATATAAGCTGTATTTTCTGAGTCGACATCAGCACCATGGTGTTGACCAACATAGACAGTTATAGTTAAAGATTTTTCACCAAATTCATCTTTAAACTTGATTTCAATATCATTACCTGCTGGATGCAATGTAATTTCTTTTTCATAATCTATTAATTCAATATTATCATTTGGTTCAATATCTAATGTGATCTTTTCGGTTTTAGATGCTTTATGTAGAGTATCTATTGAATAGATATTACGATATTTTTTTACTTGTTCTTCAGTAGATATATCAATATCATAGTATTCTTCTTTAGTAACTTTTAAGATATCTTCACCATCTACTTTAATGCTCTTAAAGCATTCAGCTATTTCTCTATCAACAATATTTTTGGCTTGAGCTACTTCTGTTACTTCTTCATCTTCGTCATCTGCTTCACCAGTATCAATACCATAGAATTTACCTAAAGCTTTTAAACTATGTTTCTTTAAATCTCTATTGATTACTCTTGATAGCATCAATGTATCGATGATAGGATTTTCTAACTTACCTAAATCATATTTATAGTAAGCCATGTCTAGCATGTTTTTATCGAAGCGAGCATTATGAGCTACTAAAGGGAAATCCCCTATCCATTCTTTGAAACGTTTAATTACATTTTCTTCATTATCAGCATCTTTTACATCTTCGTCAGAGATATCAGTAACACGAGTAATTTGTTCATCAATATGAACACCTGGATTAATTAATTCATCAAAACGATCCACGACTTCACCGTTATGGATTTTAACACCACCTATTTCAATCATAGAGTCGCCTAAACCAGGATTGAAACCTGTTGTTTCTGTATCGAATACAATAAATGTATTACCATCTATTTTGTCATTGTTAGCATTAAAGCAAACATTTAAGAATGTTTCACACATCTCTAATTCAGAACCATAACCTGCTTTAAAGAAGTCCAAATTCTTTTTAGCTTCTTCAGCTTCTGCAAGCATTTTTTCCATTTCAGCAATGCCTTCTTGGTTCTCTGAACTTTTAATTTCTTCTAATGATTTTTGTAATTCTTCAATACGAGCTTGAGCTTTCTTCTTTAAGTCTTTGTTGTAGGAAGTAACTTCGCCAAAGACGTGTGGGAATGATTGGCAACAATCATGATCAGTTATAGCAATACCACGGTGTCCCCAACCCATAGCTTGTTTAACTAGTTTTACTTCATCACATACACCATCCATTTGACTCATCATTGTATGTGAATGTAATTCTACTCTTTTTTCTTCAGCATCATCTACTCTTTTGAAGGTAGGTATGTTTTCTAATGCTTCATATGATCGCATGTTAAAGACAAGATCGTTAGCGAAGGTATCGTAACGAACTTGACCTTTGAAAGTCCACCATGTTCCATCTTTTAATTCTTTACTTTTACTAGCAAAGTCTTCTTCATCTTTAGCAAAACTCTTTACTAAAATACTTGAAGTATTATCACTTATTTTTAAAGTAATTAAGAATAAATCACGACCATCTTTAGTTTTTAATTGAGTAAATTCTGAACCAAAGATATAAGCTTCTAAATGAACGTTGTTTTCTTCTTGATCAATAGAATCAATAGATACTATTCCTCCTCTTGAGTAATTAACTTTTTTCTTAGGAGTCCATTTATTGTATGATTGGGGTTCATCAGGTTCAACATAATCGATTTCAATTTCACGATTACGATCAGCTTCGATTTCTTCTTGGATTTTTCTTTCATTTTCTTTATTGATAGCTGTAGTTATTTCCATTTCATAAAAACCTAGTTCTACTAAGTCATTTACTAAATTATTTATTTCTTTTTTAAGAATGTCATATTCTTCACTACGACTATCTAATTCAATGATGATAAAATCATCATCAATATAAATATTTTTATTTTCTAAGGATACTAAAGAAGGTCTTTTAATTATTAATTCTCCTAGTAGTACTTTAAATGCTTCTAGGATATCTTCATCATCCATGTCATTATAAATAAAATTAATATGACATTTATTTTTACCTTTAATACCTTTTTTAGCACATTTTATTAATTCTAATGTAGCAACAGGATTGATAGGACGTTCATTTTCTATAAAGACTTCAAAAGATTCTTTCTTTTTGTTAAGAATGACTCTTCCGATATGAGCATTAGCAAAATCATTGTTAGTGTCTTCATAATTGATGCTATTAAAGAATCTTTGCATTTCATTCATAGATGTTACCTCCCTATAATTTTTCAATACTTGATACTACGATTTGATATTTATCAATTCTTTTATTTACTTGACCTTTTATTCTTACTAGGTCATCTTTTTTTATTTCTGTAAGATATTTATTTTGTTTTGGGAAGATTGTGAAATCACAATTACCAGTTTCATCGCTACCTGAAACAAATCCCATATCTTCACCATTCTTGGTTTTAATCTTACGGATATTTCCTATTATAACAACACTTGTGACAAATTTGTCAAAATAATTTTTAATATCTTTAACTTTCATGATTCCATCTTGATATTTACTAGCTGGATGATTAGTTACATAGTAACCAAAAGTACTTAGTTCTCTACTCATTAATTCACCTTCACTGTATTCATCAATATTCTCAATATTCGGTTTCATAACAAGTGATTCATCTAAGTCAGAACATAAGACAGCATAATCTAAAGCACTATCAATAGACCCCATTAAACTTTTGTGATTAATTTTAAAATCACGGAAGGCATCAGCATCAATTAGTGATTCAATTGTTTTACGATTAACACTTTTACCATATGTTCTAGCAACAAAGTTAAAGAAATCAGTAAATTTACCGTTCTTGTTTCTTTCATTAATAATGTCATTTACAGCACTACTACCAACATTGTGAATAGCATTTAATGGTAATAATAGTGCATTATCTTTAATAGCATATTCAGCTTTACTTACATTAATGTTTGGCTTAAAGATTAAGATATTTTTTTGTTTTGCTTCATCAATATATTCTTTAGTTTTAATATCACTACCGATACTCATGTTAAGTAAGTTAGCAATAAAATATACTGGATAATTAGCTTTTAAATAAGCCATTTGATAACCAATTAAAGCATAAGAAACAGAGTGTGCTTTATTAAAACCATAGTTAGCAAATTTAATTATTAAATCATATACTTCTGTAGCTTTAGCTTCACTATAGCCATTTTCCTTTGCTCGTTTAACAAAGGTTTCACGTTCTTTTTCCATTACTTCTACTTTTTTCTTACTCATAGCTCTTCTAATGTTATCGGCTTCTGCAAATGAATAATTAGCCATCTTAACAAGAACCAACATAATCTGTTCTTGGTAGATCATGATACCATATGTATCTTTTAAAATATCTTTTAAAGAATCATCTGGATAAGTTATTTTTTCTTTACCATGTTTTCTTCTAATAAAGCTATCAATATTTTGCATTGGTCCTGGTCTAAACAAAGCAACAGCTGCAATTAAATCACTAAAACTATCTGGTTTTAATTTAGATAAGAAATTTTGCATTCCTGATGATTCATATTGGAAGATACCTTCAGTATCAACATTTTTAAAAATATTAATTGTCTCTTGATCATCTAAAGGAATATCTGCTAAATTAATAACTTTATTTGTTTCTTTTTCAATTAATTCAATTACGTTTTGAATAATAGTTAAGTTTCTTAAAGCTAAGAAATCCATTTTTAATAAACCTAATTCTTCTAGGTATTCCATTGTGACACCAGTTAGTAATTCATCCCCACTCTTACAAATAGGTATTACTGTATCTAATGGTACTGATGATATTACAACACCTGCAGCATGAGTTGAGATATGTCTTTTTAATCCTTCTAGTTTATAACTAACTTGATATAGTTTTTTTACTTTAGGTGTTGTATCAATCATTTCTTTAATATATTTATTCTTTAAATTATCTTTTAGTGAAAGACGAGGATCTAATAAGTTAGATAGTCTATCTACTAAATCAGTTTCTACTTCTAAACATTTACCAACATCACGAATTACTTGACGGGCACCTAGTGTACCAAAGGTCATAATGTTAGCAACACAATCAATGCCATATCTTTCTTTGACATAGTTAATAACTTGATCTCTTTTTGTATATTCAAAATCGATATCAATATCAGGCATTGTTATACGTTCAGGATTTAAGAATCTTTCAAATAATAAATCATATTTAATCGGATCAACATTAGTTATACCTAAGCAATAACTAACTAAAGAACCAGCTGCACTACCTCTTCCTGGACCTACTAAAATATTATTCTTTTTAGCAAATTTAACATAATCATAAACAATTAAGAAATAATCTACAAAGCCCATTTTGTTAATAACGTTTAGTTCCATTACTAAGCGATCTACATATTCTTTTGGTACTTGATTAGCCATTCTCTTTTCTAATCCTTTTTTACATAAAGAAGATAGATAGGAATAAGAATTCTTAATCTTAGAGTCAAAGTGAGGAATATAGCGATTATTCTTTGGTATTTCTAAATCAATTAATTCAGCAAAAGAATTAGTTGTAGCAATATCAAAATCATTTATTTCTCTTTCAAAATAATTATCACTAAATTCATTAAAATCTATTTTTTCACCTGTATCTATTTCTCTTAAGATACTTAAGTATTTTATTTCATTAAACTTATAAGCACGTATTTCACAGATGAATAAAATGTTTTCAGTTAAAATACTGGCATTACTTTTTTCATAATCATTGTTATAACCTAGATAGACATATTCGTAGGTATTTGTTAATTCTTTATACATAGAATAACTAGGAAATGGTAAGACACAGATTATATTTTCGTTATATTTTTTTAAATCAATTAAGTTTATTTCACCATTTTCTTTAATGGTATTGATCTTTAATAAGTTTTGATAACCATGATAGCTTTCAGCATACAAATAAAGATTCTTTTCACCTATTTGAATCTTTAAACCAATTATAGGTTTGATATTGTTTGTTAGACATGTATCGTAGAAACACATACTACTATATAAATTATCATCAAGTATTCCACACGTAGTAATATTATGTTTTTTTAAATAAGGGATTAAATCAGGAATTTTGATTAAACTTTTAAGTAAAGAGTAATCAGTTTTGATACCTAAAGGAATGTACATAATACTACCACCCTTCTTGTTAATAATTATATCATATAATAACATTTGTTTGGTATTTATTTAAATAAAAAAGTTATACATTTGTATAACTATTCTTTATCATTCTCTTCACATAAGATGACTGGTCCGTATTTTTTACATAAAACAAATTCTACTGTTTCATCGCCATCTTTTGATGAAACAGTTGGTTTGATTTGATAATCAATCCTTTTGCCTTCTTCTTTGATTTTTTTCATATCTACTTTATAAGCATCTCGATTAAAGGTTTCAATAAAAGTTGCTAGTTTAACTGCTCCATCCAAAGTAAAAAAATTAAAATACATAAAATAAAGGATCAAAATGCAGATAGCTATCGTAAGTACTGTTCTTAAAACTTTAAATATAATTAAAACGACAACAAACGTAATTAATAATGTTAAAAACATATCTAGAGTCATTTTATACACCTCTTTTCAATTATACCATACTTTTTATAAATGCTAGTTAAACAATAAATTAATTGACTTTATGGCGATTTTATGGTAAAGTCGATTAGTAAGAAATTTTTGTGAGGAGGCGTAAATATGGCGACAAAAGTATCAAATAAAAAACCTTTAACAGGAAATAGAAGAAGCCACGCATTAAATGCAACTAAACATGCTCAAAAACCAAATTTCCAAACTTATACTATTGATGGTGAGACTGTTGTTACAACTGCAAGAGAAGCTAGATCTTTTAGAAAGAATCCTAGAGTTAGAAAATGCGATAAGAAAGATGTAAATGAAGAAGTTTAGTCTTCTTTTTTTATGCACTAAAAAAGGATTAGTTACTTTTAACTGTAATTAATCCTTTTTCTATTTCCTCTAAAGCTCGTCCAAGTTCCTTTTTATTAACATATTCACTTTGTTTCATTTGGAAGTGTTTGTTTTCTAGCATTTGTTTGCTTCTTCTAGATGCAATATGAACTAGTTTGTACTTTGAATCGACAATGTTTAGTAGTTTGTCAATTGAAGGATATATCACATTCATCACGCCCTTACAATAATATAATATCGAATTTTACATTCTTTATATAGTCTTTTCACATTTTTTGACAAGGAATTGACAAAAAAAGAAGCTACTCATCAATCACAGTAGCTTCTACTTCACCTTTATCATTTATTGATATTTTTATCTTAACACCGTTTAAATTACTCTTACTATTTCTTGGATCAGATACCTTACCATCTTTATCTCCATTTAAGTAACCTTCTTTAACAAGATCATTTACTGTTATAACCATGTTCTTTTCTGTTTGTAGTGTTTCAGACTTTTTACCATATAATACGGCCATTTTTTCAATACCGTTTATCTTTGTTTTGTAATATTCATCAGAGTGGTCTTTTAAAGCATTTGATGTTGTTAAAAGAGTTATTAATACAACAAGACCTAGTGCTCCAATTACGATTAATAATTCAACTATTGTATAACCATTCTTTTTCATATTACCACCACTAACATTATAACATAAAAAAAAGTCTTTTGTTTAGACTTTTTCGATTTCAATAGCTACAACACCATATATTTCTTGTTCTTCTGGTGGATAATAAATATCCATATCTTCAGGTTTAGCTTCTTCATCTTTTAAGTAACCCATAGCTTCTTTAGTAAAATGTGGATATAATTCTCTAAAGTTTTTATATTGATGTAATCCTTTTACTTTAGTATAGATACTTTCTTCTGTTTCACGATTAATAAATTCAACAAGATCCCCTACTTTTAGTTTTCTTCTTTTTTCATCGTTAACACGAAGTTCTATTGTTTTAACACCTGATTCAATTAATCTATATGGTTTTTCATTTAGATGACAAATCATATTTGGTTCCATTATTTTTCCCCCTTCATTATCTTAACTGCTAAAGCATATAGTTTTTCCATAGCTTTATCATTATTGTTGTTATCCATGTTTCTTTGCATTTCTCTGATTATTTCAGGATTCTCAGATATTTTATTCATATACTTATTAAATGTATAAGCTGTTCTAAAACGACGACCATAACCATTTTTAACAAAATACTTGTAGTTAGCTATTTCTTGACCACCTGATGAATTAATCATGATTACTGGGCGTTTAAAATATAGGCTTTCTGTCGTTTGAGCACCACCTGGTTTAGATACAACAAAATCACATATTTGAAGTAATTCTGGTACATTGTTAACAAAACCTAAAGTTTTAACATTTTTACATTTATATTCACGGATCCAACGATCTACTTTTTCTTTAGCTTTTTGATTCTTTCCAGCAACATAAATAAAGTCCATATTTAAATTGCCTTTAATAATATATCTAATATATGGTAGTGAATGAGTTCCACCATTACCACCACCGCCAAAGAATAAACAGATAGGACGATTACCTTTAAAACCATAATGTTTAATAGCTTTATCAATATCAAAATCATCACTTGTTATTGGATGAATTGGGATACCAAAAGCTTTAATTTTTTCTTTAGCAATACCCTTTTTTTCTAAATACCTTACTTCATCTTCGTCAGCAACAACGATTGCTTGTTCTCTTTTATAACCTTTTAACCATAAAGAGTGAGCTTCATAATCAGTTACTACTGTTATAAGTTTAGTATTAGTAACCCCTGTTCTATTTAATTTATCTATTAAAATACTACCGAAGAAATGTGTTGATATTGTCATATCAGGGTTAAAATCGGTAATTATTTTTTTCATTCTTTTATTTTTAAATAAACCTAAGCTTTGTTTACCAGCTATGGCACTATTTAATTTATTATCAAATAAATTGTATATTACTGACCAACCTAAAGGGAATTTAAGTAAGAAAAAGTCTGTCACTTTTTGACTAAGACTTCCTAAGATTGGTGTTGAATATTTTAATAAATCTATAGAAAGAGTTTCTAACTCTGGATCTTGAGACTTGAAATATTTTTCGATGTATTCAGCAACTGCACGATGGCCATTACCATACATTGCATAAGTAAATAAAATTCGCTTTTTCATGCCATCAACCTCTTAGTAAGATTATACTAGAAATTGCTTTATTTTAAAAGAAAAAAAGTACCAGAAGACTGGTACTAGTGTTGGATATACAGTTGTTCTACATTTTCACTATTGTGTACTTTGTTTAAATACTCACAACGAGCATTTAATACTATTACAGCTAATATAATAATGCTGTAGAACAATATTACTCCTGCCAAGTTTTCTTTCTTTTCTTTTGTCATATCAACACTCCCTTTACCATAATTACATTTTAATACGAATATATGTTCGTGTCAATACAAAATATAAACATTTGTTTGACTTTTTACACTCTGCATGTTATTATTTAATTGGAGGTAGTCTTATGGATAAGATAACTAGAAGACAAGAAGACGTACTTGATTATATTAAAAGATATATTGTAGAACATGGATATCCACCTGCAACACGTGAAATTGGTGCTGCACTTGGTTTATCTTCCCCTGCTACTGTACATACACATTTAAAAAAATTGGAAGATGCTGGATATATTAAAAAAACTAATGCTAAGTTTAGAACTATAGAGATATTAGTTGATAATGAATATGATAAGAAAAAAGAAGATGTTGTAAAGGTTCCACTACTTGGTCGTGTAGCTTGTGGTAACCCTATAGAAGCGATAAGTGATCCTAATGATTGGTTTACATTACCTGCTACACTCATTCCAGAAAAAGAAGAAATATTTACTTTAAAATGTAGCGGTGAATCAATGATTAATGTTGGTATATATGATGGAGATATTGTTATCGTTCAAAAACAAAATGTTGCACGTAACGGTGATATAGTTGTTGCTATGACTGAAGATAATGATGTTACTTTAAAAACTTTCTATAAAGAAAGTGATCATATTAGATTACAACCAGAGAATGACACAATGGATCCTATTATATTAGATAATTGTTATATTTTAGGTAAAGCAATTGGATTATATAGAAGTTTATAATAAAAGATACTTACAAATGTAAGTATCTTTTTTTAGAAGAATAATTTATATATCATGACACCCATGAATATTGCTAAACAGATAAAACCATTTAGACGATCAGTATTCTCTGATTTATTTTTAATTCCTAATGCCATTACAGCAAAGAAACCACCTATTAAACCACCGATGTGGCAGAAGTTATCAATTCCAGGGATTGTAAAACCAATAAATAAGTTTAAAGCAATAATTGGAATTATTTCATTTTTTAAAACATTACCTAAGTATAAACGATAATGGTAACCGAAGTAAGCCATAGCTCCTAGTAAACCAAAGATAGCACCAGATGCTCCTACGGAAGCTGAATGAGATGCTATACATGATAACATACCACCACAGATACCACTTATTAAATAAATAGTTAAATATTTAAAACGACCTAAGTATGTTTCTAATTGAGTACCTAGTATATATAACGAATACATGTTTACTAATAAATGAATTAGGGATCCATGTAAGAACATATATGAAGCTAAGCGCCATACTTCATGATAATTTTGAACAAGAGTTGCATTATTAGCACCTAATACAAGTAAATCTCTAGTATTAAATGATAGTAAGCCACCCATACCACTATAAATTAGTTCAACAACGAAATATGCTATACATAAGAACATTATTATTGGTGTAATAATGATTTTTTTTGGTTTGAATGTATCTTCATATGTTTTATTTTCTTTATTAGTTTTTTCATTAATGTCTTTTGTGACATTAATTATTAATTCAATACCATCAGTACTCTTTAAGATTTTATTATTAATATCTGGAAATGCTTCTAAGATATTCTCATCTTTGATATTAGGATCATATTTACTGATAGTAGCATTAGTTATATTTTTTCTTGTATCTTCTTCAGTTAGTTTTAAATCTTCATTTAATTCTAAAAGAATATTTAATACATCTACATGAAATGAAAATGTTTTTCTTTTTATTTGTTTAGTAATACTTTCTGCTTTGTAATAATCATAATCTAGTTGTTCACGATTAAAGATATTATTAGAATTAATTCTAATGATACGATATGGTCCTTTGGTATTTTCTAACCATATTTCATCTTTAACACCATTAACAACTATTGGATTATAATTTTGTTCTGTAATAAAGTAATGAACTAATTTCATAATAAGTTCATCTTTTTTATTCATAACTATTGTACTCAAGAAGCATTCCTCCTTTGAAATTTATTATAATTTGTTTATTGTTTTTGTCAATTTTATAACTCTTCTAGAGTTTCTAAGAAGTCAGTAAATTCTTTTGGTAAAGGACATTCGAAATGTAATTCTTTACCTGTTATAGGATGAATCATATCAATACTAGATGAATGTAAGAATTGACCAAATTCTGTAGCTTTTTTAGTATTATATACCGGATCATTATAGATTGGATAGCCAATATAGTTCATATGTACTCTAATTTGGTGTGTTCTACCCGTTTCTAGGACTAAACTAACTAAGGTGTATCCTTTATATCTTTTTATAACTTTTAAGTGTGTAACGGCTTCTTTTGAGTTTGTAGCAGTTACGGTCATTTTTTTACGATCTTTAGGATCTCTTCCTATAGGTGCATCTATAGTAGCAGATGCATGTGGGAAGTTACCACATATTAAAGCTATATATTCTCTTTTTATCTTGTCATGATTTTTAAAATATTCTGATAAGATATTATGAGTTTTATTATTCTTAGCTATTACTAACAAACCTGAAGTATCTTTATCGATACGATGGACGATACCAGGACGTTCTTCACCATTTAAATCACTTAATTCACCTGTATAGAACATTAGACCATTTACTAAAGTATTGTCTTTATTACCTGAACCAGGATGAACTACTAAACCACTAGGTTTATTTATTACAATAAGATCATCGTCTTCATAGACAATATCTAAGGGCATTTCTACTGGTGTAATATCTGTTTCTTCAACAAAACCATCTTTAATTTCGATACAATCATTTTCTTTTATTTTATATGATGGTTTTACTAATTTATCATTTACTTTAATATAATCACTATCAAACATCTTACCTATTAAAGCACGTGAATATTCAGTTACTTCAGCTAGGTATTTATCGATTCTAACATCATTTTGATTTGCTATTATTTTCACTAGTATCTTCCCCCTTTATTATGGCATAGATTAATAATAAGACACCTAGTACAATTCCTATGTCACCAACATTAAATACTGGAAAGTCATACTTAAAGATTATAAAATCAAGAAAGTCAGTTACACTACCAGTAATTAATCGATCTAATAAATTACCACTTAGTCCTCCTAATAAAAGACCAAAAGCAATATTATTACGTGTATTTGGTTTAAAGCTATACATAAATTTATATAATACTATCATAGCAACTATAGTAATTATGATTATTAGTATACGTTGAGATGATAACATATTCCAAGCTACACCATCATTATGATATAATGTCAAATTAAAAAAGTTAGGTATTACTACTACTTGTTTAGTTAATACGTTATTAACAATTATTTTGGATACTTGATCTAATAATAATACGATAATTGCTACTATTAATGTCTTCTTTTTCACCCTGAAGCACCTCTTTAAAATTATAACATAAAAAAAGTAAATCATATAGATTTACTTTAATAGATAACACCGCCCCATTCAACTGCTGTAAAGCCAGTTCTTTCGAATGTTGGTAATACTTGTTCTTTGATATCTACTTTATTATCTACTTTTTTAACATGAATTCTAATACGTAATAAACTATCTGGTGTTGGTGTAATATTTAAAGCATTATTCTTTTGTAGTGAATCAGTTAATTCAAAGTAAACAACGCTTTGTTCATTCTTTTCTAGGATTGGTAACCAATACATGATAAATTCATTTTGTTCTCTAGGTGTTAAACCTAAAGTAGTTAGTTTGTCTTCTAAGAAAGGAATAGCATTTTCTTTAGTTACATAGAATCCTTCATGGAAATCTACTTTGTTGTAAGTATTTTCTTCCCAATATAAAGCATAGTAATATTTATTATTTAATAATAAGTCACCATTAGGTTTAGCAGTAACTTCCCAACCATTATTGTATTTAGGATATGTTGTTGTTAGTAATTCTGGATGAGCGAATGTTACATTAACATTTTCTTCTTTTTCTGGATATAGATATAAAACAGGTTTATAAGCTACATCTGGATCACAAGGTTCACCTGATTCATAATCAAAATCTAAATCAACATCTGTAAAGATAGCTTCTTTTGGAATTGCTATTTCAAATAATTCTTGTTCTAGGGCACATACACCACAAGAAACTTTAACTTTTGACTTAATTATTAACTCGTTATCTTTTATATAATATTTAGATGGTGTGATATGTTCGCTACAACCATCAGCTTCAATAACAACCATGACATATTGATATTTATCTTTGTATTCATGATTGTTTTCACCTTCTAGATATTCTTCTAAACCATAAGTTGCAATAAAACTATCATATTCTTCTTTGGTTTGAATAACTGATAATACTTTAAAATTCTTATCATTTAATTCTAATTCTGAATCATATTTTAAATATCTGAAATTGTATTCGTCGATAGGAATTAAATCTTTATCATCTGGTTCTGGTTCTACTGGTTCTGTACATTTTTCACATTTCTTACATTTTACTTCTGGTTTTAAATTGAAACCTGCATAAACACCTAAACCACCTGATAATAGAACCGCTATTATAATAATTAAAATAGTCTTTTTCATAATACCACTCTCTTTTCTAATATATTACATCGTCTGGGCAATCATCATCATGATATAGTTTTATTTCAATATCTTCGAATTCTAAGTCTTTGTCTACAGCTATTTCAAACAGTTTTTTATCTCTAGAACACAAACCGCATGTTCCATTTACTTTAACAGTAAGTGTTAATTCATCATCTTCGATTTTATATTTACCTGGTTCAATTGTACTTACACAATAATCAGGATATAAGCCTAACATTATATATTTGTATTTTTTATTATACTCTTTGATATCTTCTGAAGAACGATATTCAAAGTCGTAATCACCTAAGAATTCTTCATAATCCTCTTCATTATCTATAATATCTAGGACTACATAACCTTTTTTATTAACTTTTAGATCTTCATCATAAGATAAGGTTCTGGAATTAAACAGTTTTGCTTTACCAGTAATTTCTGCTTCGTTTTTTTCTGCTGGTTGAATCTTCGTACTAGCAAAGTAACCAATTCCTCCACCTAGTATTAAAGCTATGATGATAATTATAATTTTTTTTAATTTCATATAACTTACTCTTTTCTACTATAATTATATAATACTTATTTAAGCTATTAAAGTAAAATAAAAATTTAAGATGTAAAAAAAAGAATAAGTGTTGACACTTATTCATATTTGTTTTCACTAAACTCTTCAAAAATATCCATTAGATATTCACGACGAGCAATTTTTTCTAACCAAGCTTCTGGAATAGATTCATAACCGAAGACAATACCTGCTAGAGCACCTGTTAAAGCTGCGATAGTATCAGTATCACCACCAAGGTTGATAGCACCGATAACTGCTTCTTTGTAGTTTTCTGATTTTAATAATAACCAGATACATGCTTCTAGAGAATCAACTACATAACCAGTTGATTTAATATCGTCTAAATCAAAACGAGATATATCATCTTTAATTAATCTTTCATATTGTTTTTGTGTTTCTTCACTAAACATTGTGTAATCTACACATCTTACCATATTGTATGCAGATAATTTATCTTTACCATTTAGTAAGAACATTACAAATCTTGTATAGATATAACAACCCATGATACTTATTTCATGTGCATGAGTAATAGATGATACTTTACTTACTAAATCTAATACTTCAAATTCTTTTAATCTTTTTTCTACAGCAAAATATGCGATTGGTAGAATTCTCATTAAAGAACCATTACCATTAGAATTTATATCTGATAGACCACATTCAATTGGTCTTTCTCTTTGTTCATCATATTTTTCAATTGCTGCACGGCAAGTATTTCCTATATCAAATACTTCTTTATCTGGTGTGTATACTGCATGACGATACCATGAAACAAATTTCAGTGCAATATCATCTAGATCTACATCACATTTTTCATTAATGGAATCAATCGTTGCAATCATCATTGAAGTGTCATCACTCCAAGTTCCTTCTGGAACATTGTGGGTACCATTACCTAACATTTTAGTTACAGGTTTTTTTAGTAATTCTTCTCGAGCTTTAAACTCTAGAGGAACTCCCATGGCATCACCTACGACGAAACCCATTAGGCCATCAATATATTTCAACCTCATGATATCACCCGCCTATATAGACATTATACTATATTTTGTCTAGGAATTACACTATTTTTTCTTCGATTATACCGTAGTTATCTAAATTTATAAGATATAATTTACGGTTTTTATACAATATGCATGTATGTTCTAATCCATGACGTGGAAAACCGACACTTCCAGGATTAAAATGCTTACCTTCTAAGTTGTATTCATGCGTATGACCAAGGAAGGCATAGTGGTCATTAAGTAAGTATTCATATTTAGATAATAAATGACCATGCATGATCAAAAAATCAATTCCATCAATATTCATATTTAAATATTCACTTGATGGATCAAATAGTAGTAACTCACTATCACTATAAGAATCCCCATTACCTTTAACACATGTAATAATCTTTGCATGTTTGTTTAATAAAGCTGCTACTTTAGATATTTCTTCAGGATTATAGTAATGATAGTTATTTAATAAATCACCTAAAAGAATTAAACCATCTAAGTCATCTTGTTCAAAAGATATAAACTTATCTAGTTTTTCCATATATTCTAAATTACCATGAATATCACTAGCTATTATATATTTCATGTTAATCACCTAATTAATTATATCATAAGAAAAATCTATGAGTTATTCATAGATTTATTCATGCCATGCTATTAAAACTTCATCAGGTATAAGTGAAGCATCAAAACGATAATGGCCAGTTATTTCATCCTTTAATAAATAGTCTTCTTCTCTATTCATTTGACCATTATTATGAATGACAAAAGGTATACCCTTTTTATTACGACGATCAGATATAATACCAATGTGTTTACCATTTCTAAAAATAACGATATCGCCCGGTTGCCAATCTTCTATTTTAGAAGTATCTAAAGTAAGACTTATAGCATATTTACTAAAGAATACTTTTAAATTACGAACTCTTCTAAAATCAATATTAGGGTCTGGTTTTTGAATATCTTTATAATCTTCTTTATATAAAGAGATGTCTAAATCAACCATATCTTTAAGAGAATAACCAGCATTTTTAAAAGCTCGCCAGATGACATCAGTACAAACTCCTTCATCATCGGGAGGGTATGCTTCATAATAATACTTACTTATATATTTAGGATGATTCTCAGCATCTTTACGAGCACCTAGAACAAAGTCAGAATAATCATCCAAATTATCATTATCAAAATCTATTTTACTGTAGATAGTTTTTATATGAAAATCACTAGCTTTATAGTATTTCTTATCAATAAAACGGTTTAAAGAAAACATAACAACTAAAGTAAAAATAATAATTAAGATAATGAGAATGAATACTCTTAATATATATTTATTCTTATCTTTAATATCATTCATTACTTAACTAATTCCTTTATTAAACGATCTTTATGTTCTTTAACATATTTAATCTTGGCTTCTATTTCTTTTTTAGTATTTTCATCTTGATCATTGACATATTGACGTACTAATTTAGATAATTCAATTATTTCATTATTCTTCTTCATAGAACCTACTTTATTTAAGTATTCTGTATAGTATAGAGTTTTATCTAAGACTTCAGAATTAGCGAATGGTTTATTATAATTAGTAAAGATAAATAATAATGCTTTATCAATTTTTTCTTCTGTTATAAATCCTTCAGTACGAGATTCTAATGATACTTTTTCAACGATTTCAGCCAGATTATCGTTAGACATTACTTTTGTATAATAAAGATTAATAAAGTTACTTACATCATTACTCTTTTTAATTTCTTTAATTAAGTCTTTAATCTTTGTTAAATCTTTTTTATTTTGTTTTTTTAGATAATCACTTGTTAGAGAACCTAATTTACAGACATTGTTATCTTTAAGTGATGAATCTTTACTACAAATAGTATTGATAATTAAAACATTCTTATAGAAAGTTTTATAATTATCACTATTTCTTTTAATAGTATCAATATTCTTATCGATGTAATCAATAATACTATCGATTTCTTTAGTGTTTATTTTTTCAATATTCTTTAATTCTGTTTTAACTTCTTTAGCAGCAGCTTCTTCTATTTTTTTTATTTTATTTCCACATCCTACTAAGAATAATAATAGGACTAAAATGATTAATAATTTTTTCTTCATAATAATACTTCTTTCTAAATTAATAATATAATAATATTCAAAAAAAAGAAAGACTTTAGTCTCTCTTTAGTTTGTTATAAATTATCTTATATATTTCAAATACAACGATTATTGATAAGGATAATAAGAATAATTTACCAATAATAGCAATTGATAATGGAACGACATTTAAGAATTTGGCTGTTATAGGTATTTCAGACATTACTACTTGTAATAGTATAGAACCTATAATAGTAATGAAGATTAATGGATTAGTATTAAGTGGTGTTTTAAAAATAGAATTCTTTTCACTACGACAATTTAAAACATTAATATTTTGGATTAATACCATTAACATTAAGATAATTGAACGAGCTTTTTTAACATCCATACCAATACCCATTAAGTATTTCCATGTACCAAAGACGATTGCTGTAATTGTAGCTCCTAAAATAAGTATTTCAATTATTAAATCTTTAGAGAATAAAGATTCCTTAGTACTACGAGGTTTTTGTTTCATAATACTATCTTCGGTTTTTTCAAATGATAATGCAATATCTTGTAAGCCATCAGTTACGATATTTAACCATAGTAATTGAATTGCTACTAAAGGTATATCAAAACCAAAAGCAATGGATAGAACAAAGAAGGCTACTTCTGATAGACCACAACCTAGTAAGAATAGAGTTATCTTACGTATATTACTATAAGCAGTACGTCCTTCTTTAACTCCTTCTACGATAGAAGTAAAGTTATCATCAGTAATAATCATTGATGCTGTTTCTTTAGCAACATCTGTTCCACTACCCATAGCAATACCGATGTTGGCAGATTTTATAGCTGGAGCATCGTTTACACCATCACCAGTTACAGCAACAAACTCCCCTTGTCTTTTTAGAGATTCAACAATATCTAATTTATCCATTGGTGTTACTCTTGAGAAGACATTTATACGTTTAACGAATTCATCGAATTCTTTTTCACCTAAACCACGATATTTTTCAACATCTTTGTAAGTAGCTATTTCACTATCATCAGAACATAGTCCTAATTCTCTACCGATAGCTCCTGCTGTTAAAGGATGGTCACCAGTTACCATTATGACCTTAATTCCGGCTGTTTTACACTCTTTTATTGATTGTTTGACTTCTTCCCTTATCGGATCAATAAAGGCCACTAAACCGATAAAATTAAGCTTTTTAATATCATCTTTTGTAGTACCTTTTACTTCACCATCAGCAATAGCAATAACACGGTAACCTTTACTTGTTAATTCAATGTTTTGTTCTTTATATAAATCTTTTTCTTCAGAGAAAGCCATTACTTTTTCTAGTGAACCTTTAACAGTACAATAGGTCTTTCCTTGTTTTTCATAGAAGACTGCTGAATATTGGTTTTCTGATTCATATGGTATTTCTTCAATTAAAGTTACATTTTTTTCAACTTTAAGTTTTTTAGCTAAACTTAAGAAAGCAACATCAACAGAATCACCGAAGTATTGCCAGCCATCTTTATTCTTTTCAAGATGTCCTTCATTATTAATATATCCTAATAAAGCTATTTCTTTAGCTTTATCTATTTTAGCTTTATCGATTGGGATTACTTTACCTTCATCGTTATAACCGCTACCTTCAATTTCATATCTTGAGCCATCTTTTAATACTATTTCTTTAGCTGTTTGTTCATTAACTGTTAAAGTACCTGTTTTATCTGAAGCAATTACTGTACAACTACCTAATGATTCAACAGAGTTTAGTTTTTTAACAATAACACTCTTTTTGGCCATTCTTTTAGATGCAATAGTTAAAGCCATTGTTAAAGCAAGAGCTAAACCTTCTGGCATTGCAGAAACTGACAATGCTATAACATTTAAGAAGATATCACTTAGTGGGAAATGATTCATATATAATACAAAAGTAATTATTAAAGCAATAATTATGATCATTGAACTAATTTGTTTTGAGAATCTTTCCATACGGATTGTAAGTGGTGATTTTTCTTCTTCAGTAGAAGTTACTTTTTCAGCTATCTTACCGATCTCTGTATCAGTTGCTGTAGCAACAACAATAGCTGTGGCACGACCTGTTGTAACAGAAGTACCAGCATAAACCATGTTCTTTCTTTCAGCTAAAGAGATATTTTCTCCAAGTTTATTAGGTGACTTCATAACACCTAAACTTTCACCAGTCAAAGCTGATTCATCTACTAATAAGTTATGACAATCAAGAATTCTAGCATCAGCACTTATTATAGTACCACTTTCTAAAGTGATAATATCACCAACTACAAGATTACTTGATTCAATTTCAATTTCTTCACCATCACGAATAACATGAGCCATTACTTTAATCATATTAAGTAAGCTTTCAGCATCTTTACGTGCTTGATATTCTTCAATAGTACCAATAATAACGTCGACTAAAATAATAATAGATAAAGTTATAGCATCAACTGTCTCACCTATTATTAAAGATAAGATAACTGTTATTATTAGAATTATTTCCATCGGATCTTCAAAACCACTTAAAAAGATTTTTAATAAACTATCTTTCTTTGGTTTAGGTAGTTCGTTTAGACCATTAGCAACTAATCTTTTACCAGCTTCAACTGCAGATAGCCCTTTCGTACTACTATCAAATTCCTTAATTACTTCTTCTTTTGTTTGTGCATGATATTTGTTTTTCATTATTTACTCCTTAAAAAAAGACCTGTTATAGTCTTTTATTTATAACAAGTCTATTGTACCATATTTTTAATGATTTTTCTAGATGATGGTTGTTATTATTTCAATAACAATGCCAGTAATAACACCTAATAAATATAGAGTTGATAAGATAAATAAGTTTTCTTTTAAGTTCTTATTTGATTTAAATAATACTATTAAAGAGATACCACTACCTGTTAGTAATCCTGATACTAGTGAGGCAAAACTTAAAGCACCATTTAAGTATAATTCAGTAATCATAACACTGGCACCACAGTTTGGTATTAAACCAATTAAGCAAGATACAAATGGTGCAAAAATACTATCTTTCATAAATAATTTTTGTAAGGCTGGTTCACCAAAGTAATGGAATAAAGTATTAAGTAAAAAGGTAACTATGAAAATGAAAGCAATAGTTTTTAATGTATGAATAATTGTAGAATGGAATATTCCATCTTTTTCACAATGACAATGTTCATTTTCACATAATTCATGAATATGGATCTTATCTTCTTTTTTTGTTTTTCTAAAGATATAATCAATTATAAAACCATAAATAATACCAACAATGAATTTGATTATTAGGATTTTAGCTACCAAATCAAATGGCGCTTTATTAGCAAGTAAAACTGGTAACATTTCATCACTAGTAGACAAATAAACAGCAAATAAAGTACCTAAAGAGATAATCTTTGTTATGTATAAATTAGTAGCTACAACACCAAAACCACATTGAGGAATAATACCTAAAGCACTACCAAGAATTGGCCCATATTTACCAGATTGTTTAATTATCTTTTCACTCTTTTTAGTTAATTTGCGTTCTAAGTATTCAATTATTAAGAAAGCTATAAATAAAAATGGTAGTAATTTTAAACTATCAATTAAAGTATCTAATAATATTTCTTTCATAATAAACTCTTCCTTTTCTAGATAGATTTATATCATAAAATGATATAGATAGTCAAATAAAGAAGTAAGATAAGTCTTACTTCCTATTCCAACGATTGTTATACATGTTATTTAAATATTCAACACCATAATGATTATCTAAGAATGTTTCAAAACTGTTAGCTGGTGGAATGTTTTGTTCATACTCTTTAGCACGATGAACCGCACAGAAAGTTAAAGCAAAATCAAGGATCAAAAAGGCAGTTAAGGCTTTAATCATAAACCACCCTATTTTATGGTTTGTTTTATCAATGACTTTAATTAGGGTTGGATAGATAAGTTTAATCCAAGCAATTCCTAAAATACCCCAGAATATAGAATAGATTAAACAAATACGGCCATTAATATGCATGAATTTTTTACTATAGTTCCAAGGAATAAATCCTAAAGCGTGTTCCATATAAAAACTAGTAACATATTCTATTACAGAACCTGCTATAAAGGATGATACAAATATTTTTACATAATCAGACTTTTTTACTTTATATAAAGCTAGTGTTAGTAATAGACAAGCTACACCATAAATGGTATTAAAAGGTCCTATTACAACAGCAGAATGGTTAATAAACATATGTCTTTTAAAATAAGACCAAATTACTTCTACTATCCACCCGAATACACAACCAAATATAAAGATATAAAAGATATCATAAAATTCTAGTTTATCTTTTTTCATAGTATTCCTCAATCTCACAATATAATTATACCTATTTACGAAATAATAAGCAAATTTAACAAATAAAAAAACGGAAATAAAATTCCGTTTTATTTATCTAATAATTCTTTCTTACGAGCATCAATTAATTTAAATATTTCATCGAAATCAATTGTTTCATAAGAGATATTAACTTTAACTTTTTTACTCTTTCTTTGTTCTTCAATTAAGAGACGTCTTAAACTATCTAATTCATTAATACTTGTTGATTCATTTATTCTCTTCTTTAATGGTTCAGTTACTAACTTGTTATCAAAATGATAAGCTAGTGTAGAATTAGATAAGATATAACCACTCTTATTATTTAAGTACTTTTTAATAATCTTAGAATATAAACGTACGTTACTATTCTTCATATATTTATCAATATTATTGTTTAGTTTAGTTAATTCATTATTAGCTATGTATTCACGATCAATGACAATAATAGATAAACCATTAGGATGATTTTTATTAGCAAAATCACGACTTATCTTAGCTATTATTTCTAAGTAACTATGTTTAATTTCATTATTATCATCATATAATTGATTTTTATAAACAATAATATTATCTGGTAAGATATATGGATTACTTGTTTTATATTTTGGTCTTTGTTCATATTTGCTAACATAGATATTATTATGTGATTCACGTGTATTATTAATGATACTACGAGGACACATAAATAAATCATTATTATCATTTATATGATATGGTGCCATATGCATAATAGAATCATTATCGATTGTATTAAAACCAAATAGTATTTCTAATTTAGAAGTAGATGATAAGTTATCATTAGATATTAAATTTGTTTCAAAATAGTCTTCTTCTTTAGTAGATAGATAATTACTCCACTCTTCTAAATAGTCAGCTGCTTCGAATGCTTCAACACCAAAACGAGAAACTAAATAAGTAAATTTATCTTTAGCATTATAAATATTAACTTTTTGACCATTAACCTTTTCTTCAGTAAATTTAAGATTGTTAGTACTTGTATTTATTTCATAGTTAATAATATTAGCATATGATTGTTTAATTAAACGATCTTTTTTGAATAAATCAACGATTGAATAAATATCTTCTTTTGATGAATATTCACCATTATTAATAATCTTATCTAGCTTTTGAATAAAGATTAAATCTCTATTCTTAGATACATCTATACCATTTAAATTATATTTATTAATAGCAAACTTAGCTTCATCTAAAGATATTTTAAAGAATCTTAATAAGTAATTATTGGCATACGATTTTTGATCTGCAGCATCTAAAGCTTTTGTATAGTAATCATCATATGTACGTTCAAATTTCTTAAGTTCTTCAAAACTCTCTGGAATTAATTCTTTTGCGATCTTACGAACATGAGCATTAGAATAATTATATTTTGGTATTAAGAATAATAAGTAATTAATTATCTTATTATATTCTTTAATAGTAAGATTATCTAAGTTAACATCTTTTAAGATCTTTTCAAAATTACCTATCTTGTTACGATTCTTATTACTTAATGATTCTTCTAATAAAATCAGAACATCTTTTAAGTATCTTGGATCTATCTCATTAACTAAATTAGTTACTGTAAAAATAAATTTATAATTAATTGGTAGATAGTATTTTATATTAATAAATAATCTTTGTAATTCTTTATCTTGAGTAATATATTCTAAGACATTGAATTTGATATTTATAGTATCTTCATTTAAGAAATCAAAATCTAAAGTATTAAATAAATAATTATTTTTCTCTAATAAGTTTTTATATGTTTTTAATACGCGATCAGAGAAGATAACTTTAAGAATATATTCGTTAGAACACATATATTTTCTTTCAGTTATTGGTAAATTATTTATAATAGATACTAAAGTATCACGAGGTATAAAGTTCATATTATCAGGTGTTATAACATATGATAATAAACTTGGATTTTTTAGAATTGTTTCTTTAATAGTTTCATTCTTTTTAGATGATTTAATAATCTTTTCTAAAGTCTTTTTATCTTTTAATATTTTAATAGAATCACTAATATTTACTTGTAATAATAAATCACATAGTTTTTCAGCAGATAAACGATTAATCTCTTGTTCATTATTCATTAAATATTCAATAGTATATTTATCAAGAATATAATGTTTGTTAGAAGCAAAGATAACCTTTTCTCTGATAGCTTTATTATTATAGATTTCTTGTTTATATTTATCATCTAAAGTATTAATTGTTAAACATAATGTTTCAATATTATCATAATTACTATCTTTAGTAATTAAATTAATCTTTTCAGAATTAGATAATTTACTTAAACAATTTAAGTAATCTTGTTCTGTTTCTGGATTAACTGATTCAAGTACTTTAACACATAACTCTTTGTCTTTTAAGATTCCTTGACGAGCTACATCAATATTTGATGATAGCAAAGAAAGTAGAATCTTACCATTTAATTTATTTAAATCTTCTTTAATTAATTTTTTATAATATGTTGAAGGAAGATTGTTAATAATATTTAAAATATTATCAATAGTTAGATCATTATCTGATGTTATGTAATTAATAAATTCATTATATAATTTTGGGTTGTTATTAAATGTTTTACTAATTAATTCATCTTTACTATTGATAAAGAATGCCAAGTCATTTTTATTTTTAAAGACAGCTCTTTTAGATAGTATTTCTTCTTGAAGATGTAATGGTAAATACTTGTAATATTTAACATCTTTGATATTTAAGATTTGGTCTTTTAAACGAGGATTATCAATAATGATACTGATTTGTTTTTCAGATAGTGATTTAATTAAATATAAAACAACTGGTTCTTTAACATAATCAAAGTATTCATCTTGAATTAAATTCTTTAATTCGAACTTAGTTATATTACCAAATATATTATGAGTTGTTGGTAGTGTTTCTTTATTAATACGATCTAAGTAGATAAAGATTAATTCTTTAGTTCTATATAGTTTTACTTTATCTTCATAACCTTCAATGAATTCTTCAATTGCACTTAATGGTAATAGTTTAATTGTTTCTGGATCTTCTAAGATTTGTTCACTAGTACCTTTATCTAAGCAGTCAAAACGAAGATTTTTATTAATGAATCTATTTTTGATTAAAGCATTCTTCCAAGCATATTTGATTTCATCTTTAGATAGTAAACTAGCTAGTTTAACGATATCGTTAGAATTAACAGTCTTTTTAAATTTATTAGTATCAATTAGAGATTTTCTTGGTTGTGTTAGATGTTCTGTCCACTCTAAAATATTTAGAATACTAATATTATTTGTTTCAAATATTTTAATGAATTCACTATTATTAATTAATTTAGCAAGACATACTTTTTCACCTCTTAGTGAACTTTCAATAAAATATCTAATTATATTTGTTTCTTCAAAATGAGAAAGGGATAATTTATCTTCTTTAATACGACGATTTAGAATAGAAAAAGCAATACTAGAATTATCATTATTACTTTCTAGTAAGTTAAATAATACTTTATCATCAAAGTTATTTAATAAAGCTGTACTAAAGACATAGTTTAAATCTAATGATAAGTGTAAGATAACACTTGGTTCATAACCAGCTAAAAAAGAATAGATATCTTTAAGACTTCCATTATCTTTAAATAAATCTGTATCAATTATATTATTAGCTACAAATGACAAATAATTTGCTTGTATTGTTTTAGATATTTCTTTATCTTTTACTTTTTTTTCTAGTTCTTTAGCTATATCTTCTAAAGTGCTATAGCTTTTATTAATTATTAAATCAAGAAGTGTTTTTTTATCTTGATTGTTATTAATTAAACTACCGATTACTTTTTCTTTTTCCCTCTTCATTCTAACATTCTCCTATTCTTGAATATTATATCATGAATATAAACTTAAAAAAAGTAGAAAGATAACTTTCTACTCTTTATTATTTAATGCTAAATTTGCTAAAGCAATGGCATCTTCTAATGTATCTGTTGCTGCTATAAAGCCTTCTGTATGGATAAATCTTGCTGTAGGTATATTAGTAGCTTTAGCTAGTTCTTCATCATGAAGACCAATTAATTCTTTAGGGAATTTAATTAATAATTCTTTGGAATCTTTACTTACTGTTCTTGGTTTAATGTTATACCCTTTTCTATTTGAAGGGAAAACAATTATTTTGATTTTTTCGGCTTCAGGTAATTTCTTATTAAATAAAGCTTCATGATAAGGCATATAGGCATCTAGTATTAAGATTTCACCTGTCGTTTCTTTGATTTTTGCTTCAACTCTTTTTTTAGCTTCAATCTTAGCTTGTTCTTTAACGATTAAACGATCAAAAATTGATTCAGCCACAAGGAAAGCTTTGGCAAATTCTTCATCGTTATCAACTTCTTCATTCCAACCGCGATTGAATAAATCGATAATGGCATCTAAATCTAATAATGAATAATCAGCACTTACTTTAGGAAAGTTTCCATTATCGATACCATCTATTTGCATTACTAATCTTTCATCAATAGCAGTCCACATTTCATCTATATCACTCGTTATTTTAGAAAGATATTCTTTACCAAATCTCTTCCATAATAAGCCGAAAGAAGAATATTTTATTTTATCGTTACGCATTAGAGCATCGGCTTGATGATGATCAAATTCACCAAAGCCAATATCATAAACCACTTTACCTTCATAACTTGCCTCTGAACTAAGAGCACGATAAACAACAGGATTTTCAATTATTTTACTCATTAAAACTGTTGAAAAAACATCATCAGGATGGAAAGTTCCACCATGAGTAATTAGATTTGCTTCATTTATATCTTTAGTTATTCTTAACATATTCTTCCTTCTTTCTATTCTTTAAATAACGAGCTATTTTAGTTATATCAAACCAAATAGTACAAATAGTTGCTAGTATTATTGATGAATAATAGTTATTCCAACCAATTGATTGAATATTAATTAGAGGAACTTTATATATTACAATAGTTAATACTATTAATAATAATAGCATAATAATAGCAAAAATATTTTTAAATATTTTAAATATGTTAATGATAGTTAATGATTCTGAATAGTGAATCAAAATAATAAATAGTAAACAATAAAAATAGATATTTAAACAGATAGAAGCTGCACTAGAAACAGTAGCTCCACTAGATAAGGTTGCCATAAAGATTGTTGATATACAAATTAAGATAGCTATTATTTCAAAAATATTAAACATTATTTCTTGTTTAGTAAATATTTTATCTTCTAAAGGACGTGGTCTTCTATTATATATATCATAGTCGAATGCTATATTTGGTAGGAAATAAGTATTTAAAAACTTAAAAACTAAGACGATTAATAATAGTAAATAATTATTAAATATTTGAGGAAAACCATATAATAAAGTGATTAATAAAATTAAAGATAAACTGTAAGATGCTATATCATTAATTATAATTGTACGTATTAAATTATCAACAATTCCCCTACTATCTTTAACATTATTTATTGTATAGTAAAAATCATTAGTATAGATAGTTGAACCATTAAGATATTTATTTATTTCTCTTATAGGTTCTTGAAGATAAAGATTATGATTCTTATTCTTTTTGATATCAGAAATAGATGCTTCTTTAAAATAACCAGAAAGTTTTTTTGGTAGATTCTTTTTATTAAAGATTATTATTCTAATACCCATTTTATTTAAAGTTTCTATTTCTTCTTCAGTTGGAATAGTTTCACTTATTATTCTATTAGTACTAGAAATATTATATGTATCATCAATATTAGTATAATGTTTAGGATTTATAGGATATGTTATTAATAAGTTAACTATGAATAATGATAATGATTCATATAAATTATATTTTAAAGATAAGGCATCTTTGTTAATAAAAAAGCAAGTTATAAACAGAATAAAAGATAATAGATAAGATATATATTTAGCATTATAACGATTCTTTTCGGGAATAGTTATGGTACTTCTTTTTAAAACATGATCTATTAAAGTAATAACAAAATATATAGATGTTATTATTAAAATAAAAATGATACTTGTTCTTTTAGCAAAAGCTAAAGAAAGACCCAATAAAATAAATAATAAAAATAATTTAAAATATTTTTTTACCATAAACCATCACCTTCGTTTATTATAACATTAAAAAAAGTGTTTATAAAACACTTAATTGTTCTTTGTTTAGCTTAGGTTTAAGATTTTTATCTAATTCTTCTGAATAGATTTTTTCTTGAAGATAGCCGATACCACAATAAGTAGTTGTAGATATAATATCACTATCATTTTCAATAATGATATCCGTTGTTCTAATCATGTTTGGTGTTTCTTTTAAACCGATTCTTGTGATATCAAGAAGAACATGTTCTTCTTTAGTTTTACTTGTTATATAAGCTTCGAATGTTCTTTTCTCTTCTTTTCTTTTATCTTTTAATAATAAAGTACCTGTTATATAAATATAATCTTTTTGTTTTTGAGCTTTTAAATCGACAATAGATAATTCAGTAATAGTAGAATCTTTTAAAGGATATGCTGTATTTCTAATTTCCTTACAGCACTTTAATAATTTAACTATTTTTTCTTGGGTCTTTTTCGATTTTATTCCTTCAAAGATGAAGTTTTCACTCATTAAATTATCCATTGTATTCACTCACTTCTAGTTTAATAGTTTAACCCCATCTTTATTATTAGCAATTTGTTTTCACAATGATTTATGATATCAACAGTTATATTAATTGTCAACTTACTTCAACATGGAAATACTTCAGTTGATAAACGTAGTATCCTCTACTAATTCTTATTTCAGTAATATATTCACCATTTGAACAAATAGATATGGAAATGCTATCTTTTTCTTTAGGGATTTCATAAGTATAGATATCGATACCATTGACGACTGTTTTAATACTTTCAGAGTCTTTAATCATATTAAAGATATAATCTACGTCAAGAAGATTAGTATCTATATCTTTATACACATCTTTATAAGTACTTGTAGTGTATTCTACTTCCGTTGGTGAAGTACATCTACCACCGTCATAATCACCATCTTTAGTACCTTTACAACGATATACTGTATTGTTGTAATCAATTAAATATTCATAAGAATACTTTTTATTTTGTAAGTTTTTTATTTGTTGTTCTAAAGGTAGAACAATTACTTCATCTGATGGTTCAATTATTTCACCATCTTTATTATAAAATGATTTAAAACGACTAAATCTTTTAATAAATGAGTCTGGAGCTAAGAACATTATAAATATCAAAATAACTAAAATTATTAAGATATAAACAAATAAGAATTTATTCTTTTTGAAAAAATTATTCATCTTATTTTACAATGTTATGTAACAATGTCTCTTTCTTAATTCCATTAATATAATCTCTTGCATCCATTTCTTTTTTACCAAAAGGTTTAACTCTTGTTATATATACTATTTTATCTTTAGTAGCTACACCAAAGGTATCTTTATTGACTTCGCAAATTGTCCCAGAAGATAATGATGATTCTTCTTCACCAATATAGCATTCTAGAATTTTCACTTCTTGATCATCAATTATACAGTATGCTGTTGGAAATGGATATAAACCACGTACTTTATTAAAGATATTACGAGCTGTATCATTGAAATCGATATGTTCTTCTTCTCTTTTTATATTCCAAGCAAAAGTTGCTTCTTCTTCGTTTTGTTTAATTCTATTAACAGCACCAATCATTAAACTTGGTAATGTTTCAATTAATAAAGTAGCACCAATTTGACTTAGTTTATCATGTAAGGTACCAACGTTATCTTGATCAGTGATTGGACATTCTCTTTGAGTAATAATATCGCCAGTGTCCATGTTTTTATCCATGTACATAATAGTGATTCCAGTTTTATCATAACCATCCATAATAGCATGATGAATTGGAGCACCACCACGTAATTTTGGTAATAATGAAGCATGAACATTAACACAACCTAAACGAGGGCAATCAAGAATAGCTTCAGGAATTATTTGACCATAAGCACAAGTAATTATTAAATCTGGTTTTAAGTCAATTACTTCTTGATATTCATTTCTTATCTTTGCTGGTTGTAATACTTTAATACCACGAGATAAAGCCACCTCTTTAACTGGAGATGCTTTTAGTTCGTGATGACGACCTACTTCTTTGTCGGGTTGAGTTACAACAGCAATGACATTTGTGTTAACTATTAAACTTTCTAATACTGGTACAGAAAACTCTGGAGTACCCATAAATATTACGTTTAATTCTTTCATATATATCACCATAATTATTATAACAAAAAATAGCAATATAATTGCTATTTTTTACTCTTTTGACATTTTATTTTCTTTTATTCTCAGAGATCATTTCCATATCTTCTGTTAATTGATTTATTCTTTCAATAATACGACGTGCTTTTATCTCATCATCACTATATGAAGATGCTGAAAAGTGTCTTTCTAGTTCTTCAATTGTTAAATTAGAAGTAAAGAATGTTGTTTTATAGTTATTCATTCTTTTTTGAAGAATTGTACCTAAGATTTCATCTCTACTCCA
>JAEEGL016208969.1_pt1 | contig 31524 bp, 28 predicted proteins | sample 9134231 | NCBI WGS metagenome assembly JAEEGL01 (sample SAMN16246548, study PRJNA631951) | gut metagenome | biome: gut microbiome; feature: rumen; material: fiber-attached | host: Bos | place: Iran: Karaj | collected 2018-10 | reverse complement strand
TATATTGCGATACCATTGTTTCTATTGGTGGGGTTATTTATGGTCTATCATTCATTCATTAATACAGGAAACACCTTTGATGGAGTAACTGGGCTACTGTGCTTCGTTTTCTTTGGTGGTGGTGGATTATTCATGTGTAAAGGAGGTGAATATAAACCCCAAAAGTCTTTCTTTTTCTATAGATTGACAAAGGAGGGATTGAAAAAATATATAATATGGGGAGCTATTATCTTCATAGCATTGATACTATTGATGCTGATAATTGACCCTAGTAAGGTTCTCAAATATGGTGTGGGATATGGTATTTCGGCTATAATAACGTTTTACTATATGAACAAATCAATAATCGTTCACGAAGACGTGGACTATGTAGCTAATACACAATTATCTGCTTTAATGGGATTAGAAGTAGATGAGAAGATAAATGCAAGTTATCAAAATTTTGATTCTTCTAAAAGTTTAGATGTCCAAGAAAATTCTAATATTTTTCTTGTTTCTGATAAAAAAATATTCTTTGCCTACTATAATGGTAATAATTGGCTCACTACCATTAAGAAACTTGGAGATATCCAAAAAATAGGAATAATGAATTATGGAAATGATGGTACAAGTACATACATGAAACTAGTTTTTGCTGATGAAACAGAAGTGGGTTTAAGGCTAAATTTATATGATAAACTAACAAGTAATCCTAATTTGTTTGTAAAACGTTTTCTAGATACACTTGATGCCTATCTTTTGGGTTATTCGATTGTAAGGAATAGTCGTCGTAGAGTATCTGTAGATGCTTCTCCACAAATTCAGCAAGAATCATCGCAATCATATAATACGGCAGAAGAAGTAGGTTCTTCAGTCACTAGACAAATTGATATAGATGATACGATTCTTAATAATTTGCGTGATGCCACCCCAATTGAATCAGGCAGAACTTTGGAATTATAATAATTATTATTGCTTATGAATCAGTCATTCAATAAAAGCCTTGCTGATTACATCAAAGCCCGCTATGCGGTTTTGGTAATAGAATCATTTGAGGAAGAAAGAGTTTTAAGAGAACTACAGGGTATCGCTCAAAGTATTAATCATGAGTTATACATATGGAACTCTACAGATGGAGTAACCTATGCAAATGGTAGCAATGCAAGTCAAGATAAAACTCTTGACTTTACTGCTGCATTGAAATTCTGTGAGAATCGTGCAAAAGAGCAAGGTAGTAGGAATATCTTCGTGTTCTGTGATGCTGACGGCTACTTGAACAGTAAGGCCCCTGCTGTTAATCGTAGACGACTCAGAGATTTTGCTATTAATATCAGGAAGAAGGGCTATGTAAGCAATTGCATCATCATTGCTCCAACCTTTGAGATAACAACAGACTTGCAAAAAGAAATAACATTAATTGACTTCCCACTCCCTTCAAGAGAAGAGGTGAAAGAAATTATTACTTCATTTCTAAACAACTATAAGGGGATGGATGGCGTTACTATTGATGTTAATAACGAACTGCTTGAGAAATTTGTAGATGCTTCTGTTGGCTTAACGAAACTGGAGATTGATAATAGTTTTGCAAGGGCATTAGTATCCAATAAAAAGATAGACGCTAATGATTTGAAAGGAATCCTTTCTGAAAAGAAGCAAATAATCAGGAAGACAGGTATATTGGAGTATATTGACAGTCAACTAAATCTGGATGATGTAGGTGGTTTACAGACATTAAAGAAATGGTTAGAATTGCGTAGTCATTGCTTTGGAGATGAAGCCCAGAAGTATGGTGTGAAGCCACCAAAGGGTGTATTGTTAACAGGTATTCCTGGATGCGGAAAATCATTGACTGCTAAGTGTATTTCAACAGCTTGGAATATGCCTTTACTAAGACTGGATATGGGTAAGATATTCCAAGGTATTGTTGGCTCATCTGAATCAAATATGCGTTTAGCGTTGAAGACTGCCGAAGCCATATCTCCCTCAATATTGTGGATAGATGAGATTGAAAAGGGATTGTCAGGCGCTTCTGGCGGAGGTGGTGATGGCGGTACTTCAACCCGAGTGTTTGGCAACTTGTTAACATGGATGCAGGAAAAAACGGCTCCTGTTTTTGTATTTGCTACAGCTAATAATATTAATGGTCTACCTCCTGAGTTGTTACGCAAAGGAAGATTTGACGAAATATTCTTTGTCGATTTTCCAACAGTGGAGGAACGCAAAAAGATTTTAAGTATCCACATTTCAAAGTTGGGTCGTGATTTGAACAAGTTTGATTTGGATAAATTGGCATCTTTGAGTGGTGAACAGACTTTTGGAAAAGATGTTGTTTTGGCTGGTGCGGAACTTGAAGCATGGGTTGCTGATTCGTTGATTCAGTCTTTCTCACGAAAGATAGATGGTGACAGTAGTGCCGACTTGTCAATGAAAGACTTTGAAACAACTATCAAGCGTGTTGTCCCAATGGGCCAGATGCGCAAGGATGAGTTTACCAAAATCCGTTCGTGGGCAAATGAGAATGCTGTGAGTGCATCCTTAAGTCAGACATCTCAAGGAAGTGTTATGCAGAGTGAAGAATTTATTGGTGGTAGAAAATTAGATTTTTAAAAAAGCATGAATTATGAAATCAAATGAAGCAATTACATTAGAAAAGTATGGCAATAAACTTATAAATGTGGATTTGAATAAATTGGTTAATGATAATCCATATTTTGCTTTTATCGTTTTGTCCTCTACGATAGAATTTATAGCACGTTGTCGCAGCAAATTACGGGACTTCCACAATAAGAGTAATACTGGAAAAAGATATGTGGATACTATTGATAACTTAGACGCTTTTGCAAAATATCGAGTTTTTAATGTACCACAAGGTAAGGGCCATACCAATAAACTTTATACTACTATACGCTGTGGTTTATTACATTCGGCTATGCCCAACAGAGGCATTATCTTGTCATCTAAACATAATGATTTGCCCAATAATATTGTAGGGTGTCTAAGTTTGTATGAAGATGTAAAGTCTGCATGGGAAGAAATAAAGACAGATAATCAGATTAGGTCTTATCTCCAGAATTACAAAGGACTTGTTATAAGTGAGGATTTGCCTTCATGCATAAATAAGAAATGATGCCAAGATTTTTAGTTTTAGTGATACTAGTTTTTTGCTGTCAATTTATTTGTCCCGCACAATCAGTGTGGGACAAGTCAAACATGACCATTGCTAAGATTGAAAAGGATGGCATAGTAAGAGACAGGAACAACATGACTATAGGACATTTTGATAGTGATGGCTCTATTAGAGACAAGAATAATATGCTGATAGGTAAGGTAGATAACAACGGAACTGTCCGCAATAGAAACAATATGCTATTGGGAAAGGTGGAACAGGACGGGGATGTCAGAGATAAGAATAATATGTTGATAGGCAAGATAGATTCTGATGGTGCAGTGCGTGACAGAAACAACATGGTCGTAGGCTATGCTAAAGGCGTTTCTAAAACGTATGCTGCCGTGTTCTTTTTCTTTGATTTGTTTCGAAGATAATAGAGATAAATGATTTTCATTTCACCCCCACTTTTAAAAGATTTAATATTTCTTCAGTTCTTCTATAAAACGAAGAATATTGATTACTTCTACACGAGGGAAGGAAATGTTTCTCAATTCGTTGAAATGCCTGTCATTTGACACGATGTAACGTGCATTGGCCTTGATGGCGCAATCTACAAACTTGTTGTCATCCTTGTCTGCTTTGATAAGGTCAAAATGAAAATAAACCTCTATGTGTTTTACGTTACTACGATTAAGTATAGCTGCTATAACATTATGGGCTACTTCTTCTGAACCTGTTTTCCTTTCAATAATTTCTTCGTATTCATTGAGTATGTCATCAGATACGCATAGGCAGTATTTACCCAACATAAAATCTCTCCAGACAGGATAGTATATGCTGTCTTTTTTCAAGGAAGCAATAAGGCAATTGGTGTCTAAGACTATGTTTTCCATATCTTAATGGGCATAAGGAGTGCGATCATGACCAGAACTCCATGATTCTATCTCTTTGACAGAAAACTTGCCCTCATCGCACAGTTTATCCATTGCATCAAGAGCCTTGTTTGAAAAATATTCGGCAATAATATCACGTATATCCTTCAATTCTTTTTCGCTCCTCACCTTTGAGATACTATCCAGAATCTGCATCTGGTAGGGAGAGAAAACTGGAGTAGGACTCACATTGTATGCAGCAACAGGTTCGCTTGCCATCTGTGGCTCCTCATTGATTATGTCGTATTCTTTTGCCATTCTTGTCTCGCTATCAATTATCTGCTTGCAAAATTAAATAATTATTTTTATTTCTCCAAACAAAGGGGAGAAAAAGATTTTGCTCTATTTTAACCTCCCAACCTCCCTGAAAGGGTGTTGAGCCCAGTGTTCATGCGTCTTGACGATAGGGAGGTTGATGTTCCAGACCTCCCTAAGAGGTCCCTAAAACCTCCCTATTTTTAGGAGTTAGAGAAGATAACGTGGCTGAAGCCACTTAGAAGTTAAAGAAGTTAGAGACATTAGCAAGTACCAGGTGACTAAGTACAAAGGACAAAGTGAGGTCTCAAGTATTGTCTTCACTTCTAAGCGAAGCATTAACTTCTTTACTCCTGTAACTTCGATACGATTAGGGAGGTCTTAGGGAGGTGTAAGGGAAGTCTTAGGGAGGTCTCAGGCTCCGACCTCCCTATGCTCAGCCCAGTAATCATGCGGGGTAGCGAGGGTTTAGGGAGGTTGCTCACGAAAAACTTATGGTTTTTCGTGAAAGTAAAAATTAAAAATTAAAAATAATGATTTTTCTGATGAAAAGGTAAAAGCATTGCTTTTAGAGATAGAAGTAATGCTTTTAGCTGCAGAAGCATTGCCTCTGCATGCAGAAGTAATGCCTCTGTGAGTGAAAAAAAACGCCAGGTGGAGTGCCTGACGTCTTTTGCTGTTATGAAGTAGAGAGAGGGATTACTTGGCGTAGAGGGCTACGATGGTTTCGTAGAGTTCCTGCTTGCCTGAGGTCTGCTTTGGCTCTTCTACTTTCTTGCCGTATTCATAGACTTGCTCGAGGGTGAGCTTGCCGTCCTCGAAGTCCTTGCCTATGCCGCTGTCGAATGATGAGTAGCGCTCCTTGACCATCTGTGGGATAGGAGAGTTCTGCATGATCTCAACGGCATTGAGCAGGGCGCGGGCGCAAGCGTCCATGCCTGAGATGTGGGCGATGATGATATCCTCGAGGTCGGTGGAGTTACGACGGGTCTTGGCATCGAAGTTAGTGCCGCCAGGGGCTATGCCACCGTTGCGTACTATCTGCATCCATGCCTGGGTGAGCTCGTAGTTGTCGATTGGGAACTGGTCGGTGTCCCAGCCGTTCTGTGCATCGCCGCGGTTGGCATCGATAGAACCGAGCATGCCTGCATCAACGGCGCAAGCGAGTTCGTGCTCGAAGGTGTGACCTGCGAGGGTGGCGTGGTTGACCTCGATGTTGACCTTGAAGTCCTTGTCGAGTCCGTGTGCCTTGAGGAATCCGATGACGGTCTCGGTATCTACGTCATACTGGTGCTTAGATGGCTCCATTGGCTTTGGCTCGATGAGGAAGTTGCCCTTGAAGCCCTTGCTGCGAGCGTAGTCGCGTGCCATGGTGAGCATGGTTGCCATGTGTTCCTTCTCACGCTTCTGGTCGGTGTTGAGGAGTGACATATAGCCCTCGCGTCCGCCCCAGAACACGTAGTTCTCAGCGCCGAGCTTGATGCCTGCGTCGATGGCGTTCTTAATCTGTACGATGGCGCGTGCCACTACGTCGAAGTCGGGGTTGGTGGATGCACCGTTCATGTAACGGGCGTTGCCGAAGACGTTGGCTGTTGACCACAGGAGTTTGATGCCTGTCTGCTTCTGCTTCTCGGCGAGGTAGTCGGTGATAGCCTTGAGGTTTGACTCATACTCAGCGATGCTGTTGCCCTCAGAAACGAGGTCAACATCGTGGAAGCAGTAATACTCGATGCCGAGCTTCTGCATGATTTCGAAGCCTGCATCAGCCTTGTTCTTGGCAATCTCTACGGCATTGGCGCCCTGATTCCAAGGGAACTTCTTGGTGCCGCCACCAAACTGGTCGGCGCCCTCAGCGCACAGTGTGTGCCACCATGCCATGGCGAAGCGCATCCAGTCTTTCATTTTCTTACCTGCCACTACCTTCTCAGCGTCGTAGTAGTGGAATGCCATTGGGTTCTTTGACTCTGGTCCCTCGAATGGGATCTTACCGATTTGTGGAAAATACTGTTTAGACATAATGTTTTATTTTAGTTGAAAAGTGATAATTGACAGTTATTAGTTTTTACGGCTGCTGTGGTACAGCAGCAAACAAAACAGAATTCTTGAACCAGCGCGAAGCGCGACTTGAACTATTGAACTCTTGAACCAGCGAAGCGACTTGAACTATTGAACTATAAACTTCTTCCAGTTCTCGTATGCCTGGAGGTAGGCGGAGGTGTCAGTGACGGGCTTCTCGGAGTCGATGAGTTTGAGGGTGGAGAATGCCTCGTTGCTGTCGCGGTAGATGCCTGCGCCGATGCCTGCTCCCTTGGCTGCGCCTACGGAGCCGTCGGTGTCGTAGAGCTCGATGGTGGCTCCTGTGACGGCAGCGAGGGTGCGACGGAAGAGTGGCGAGAGGAAGAGGTTGGCGTGACCAGCCTTGATGGTGGTGATGGTCATGCCCATCTGCTTCATGATGTCGATGCCATAGGCAAAGGAGAAGGCTATGCCCTCCTGAGCGGCACGCAGAATGTGCGCCTTGGTGTGAATATTGAAGTTGATGCCGTGGATGCTGGCACCAGGGTTCTGATTCTCGAGTATGCGCTCGGCACCGTTACCGAAGGGTATGATGGAGAGTCCGTCGGCACCTACTGGCACGCTCTCGGCGAGGGTGTTCATATCAGCATAAGAGATGCCCTCAGGGGCTACGGTGCGCTTGGTCCACGCATTGAGGATGCCTGTGCCGTTGATGCAGAGGAGTACGCCCAGACGGGTGTCGGTGGCGGTATGGTTGACGTGGGCGAAGGTGTTGACACGACTCTTGGGGTCGTAGTTGATATCGCCGAGCACGCCATATACCACGCCTGAGGTGCCACCAGTGGCTGCTATCTCGCCTGGCTGTAGCACGTTGAGCGAGAGGGCATTGTTAGGCTGGTCGCCAGCACGATAGCTGATGGGTGTGCCTTCGAGCAGTCCCGTCTCGGCTGCTGCCTGAGCTGACACCTTAGACTGAACGCCAAAGGTGGGCACGATGGGGGCTATGACATCAGTGGGAATGCCGTAATAGTCGAACAGGAAATCAGCAGGTTTGCCCTCGCTGAAGTCCCACATGATGCCCTCGGAGAGTCCGCTGACGGTGGTGTTTATCTCGCCTGAGAGTTTCATGGCGATATAGTCGCCTGGCAGCATCACCTTATATATATTAGCGAAGATTGCGGGTTCGTTCTCTTTTACCCATGCCAGTTTGGAGGCTGTGAAATTGCCTGGCGAATTGAGCAGATGGGAGAGGCATGTGCCTGCACCGAGGGCTGTGAAAGCATTCTCGCCATAGGGCACGGCACGCGAGTCGCACCAGATGATGGAGTCGCGAAGCACGTTCTGGTTCTTATCTACGCACACCAGTCCGTGCATCTGGTAAGAGATGCCTATAGCCTTGATGTCGGCACCAGTGGCAGAGGTCTGCTGCATGATGTCGCTGAGGGCGAGTTTGGCGTTGGTCCACCACATATCGGGCGACTGCTCAGCCCATCCTGCCTTGAGGGCCTTGATGGGTGCCTCGGTCTTGGGATAGAAGGTGGTGGCGGCGAGCTGTCCTGACTCGATGTCAACCAAGGAAGCCTTGACGCTTGACGAACCGATGTCTAATCCTAAAAGATATTGTTTAGCCATGTGTGAATAGGGTTTTAGTTTTACAGGTTCAAAGTTAGTGTTTTTTCTTGAAATAAGGTCGTTTTGTACGGGTAAAATTGGTTCATAAAACATTTTTCACCCATAAAATGAATTATTCTCCACCTCGCGAGCCACTTTTGGGGGCAGGAAAGGGGTGTAATCTTCACCTTTTTTTATCATCTGGCGTATCTGGGTGGAGGAGATATTGACCAGCGGCACATTGACGATGTGTATGTTGGGCATGGTGGTAGCCCAATGGGGCAGGGGACAGTCCTCGCGCGGATAGACGGCAATGTCATAATTGCGTAGCAGGTCCTGATAGTGCGCCCACTTATGGAAATTGGTGAGGTTGTCGCCACCAATAATAAGAACAAACTCATGCTGGGGGTATGCCTCATGCAGATGCTGCAGGGTGTTCCAGGTGTAGGACGGACGGGGCAGGTGAAACTCGAAATCGGAGGCACGGAGGTGGGAATAGTCTTCGAGAGCCATAGTGACGAGATGCAGTCGGATGTCCTCGTCGAGCAAGTCGGAGTTATGGCGCTTGAGTGGATTCTGCGGTGAGACGAGATACCACACCTCATTTAAGGACATAGCACCCAGCATGGTGGTGCCGAGTGCTATGTGTCCGTTATGTATGGGGTTGAAAGACCCTCCGAAAAGTCCGATTCTCATCAATTAAAGGTTTGGATTAACCTCGTTCCAGTTCTCTACAGCTGGTATTACGCCCATCTCAACGAGCTCGTCGCGCATAGCGGTGAGGTGGATGTAGCTTGAGTGCAGACGAGCCATCTCGTCCTTAGTGCCCTCAGGAATCTTGTAGGTTACGCCATCGGTGGTGAATGTGGTGTCCATACCCATCACGATGTGGTTGAAACGCTTATCGTTGCAGTAAACGCCTGCTGGCCAAGGGAAAGGACGACCGCCCATAACAGCTTCGATCATCTGAACAGAGAGGATAGAAGGGCTCTGGAATGAAGAACGTCCGCGGAGCTTGATGATGCGTGAACCACCCTTGGTTACGTCCTGCTGCATCTGCTCCCATTCCTCCTCAGGGAACTCGTCGGTGCCAACGATGTCCATCAGCTTGCGGCCTGCAACAATAGCGTTGCTGCCGAATACTGCCATCTGCTCGCCATGACCACCATAGGTAGCACAGTTAGAAATCTCGGTCTGCATAACATTGAACTTATGAGCGAGAGCAGTGCGCAGACGAGTGGTGTCGAGACCAGCGAGGGTAGAAACCTGTGAAGGCTTCAGACCAGACCAGATGAGGGTTACGAGACCAGTCATGTCGGCTGGGTTGAAGATGATAACCACGTGCTTAACGTCAGGGCAATACTGCTTGATGTTGCGACCCAGTTCGGCTGCTATCTCGCAGTTGCCGCGAAGCAGGTCTTCACGAGTCATGCCCTCCTTACGTGGAGCACCACCAGAAGAGATGATGTATTTAGCATCCTTGAAAGCCTCTGCCACATCGGTGGTAGCGGTGATGCAGGCATCGTCGAAACCGCTCTGACGCATCTCCTCGGCTACGCCTTCAGGAGAGAATACATCATAGAGACAGAGGTTGTTGGTCAGTCCGAGCATCAGGGCTGTCTGAGCCATATTAGAACCAATCATGCCAGCTGCGCCGACGATGACGAGTTTTTCATTTGTCAAGTACTTCATATTCTTATTAGTTTTATGTAAGTTGATAATTTGAAAGCAAAGGTACAAAAAAATCCCTTTTCGGCAAAATTTTCCTCTCTGTTTTGTGACTTATGACCTAACTTATGAATATTTGTCAAGTTTTTTTCAGCGCATGCGCTGACGCGCCGCCTCGATAATGTCGTCGATGCCCTGCTGGATGGACTCGGCAGACATGGATACGGCAACGTCGGGGGCTATGCCAAACTCGGTGCACACCTTGTTGACATCATACATGGGACAGGCCGAGAGACGTACCGCCCAGCCGTTAGGCAACTTGTTGGAGTAAGGCATGCCGGAGCCTCCGCCAGTGGTGTCGCCAATGGTGGTGATGATGCAGTGTGAGCCTTGCTTGGCGTTGTTATTGCTGATGGCCTTCATGTATTTCACAAACTCATTGGCTGCGCTATAGACGCTGCGGTTGGTGAGCAGGCAGACGGGTTTGTCGTTCCACCTGAAACCTGCCGCGGACTCTATCTTTATCTCCTCCCAATCGCTGAGGTCGGTATGGCCGGAACCCGTCTTATGGCGCATATAGCCTACGAGCACATCACGGTCAGTAAAACGTGCAGCGAGTTTCTTAGCCTCAGAGAGTTTACCGCCGCCATTGCTGCGAATGTCGATAATGAGACCGTTGCACACGGAGAGGTAGGAGAGGATATTGTCGATATTGCCCGAGCCGAGTTCGTCCTCGAAAGTGCCAAGGTAGATGTAGCCGATGTTGTCGTCGAGAATCTTGTAGTACATGCCGCTGGCTATGCGGTAGTCGCTGCTCTTGCCCAGATATTGTCGCTGAACCTCATGAGAGAAATTGGTGGGGTAGTCCTCTTTCCACGACCAGCTGCGCGAGAAGTCGAACGAGGAGGAGAGATTGACGTGGCCGTCCTTCAGAGTGCCGAGCATATTGCCCAGAAACTCAAAGAGTTGGCTGTTGGTCATCTTGCTGTTTGCCTGTGAGGAATAGTCACGGTAAACGTCGTTCCAGTTTACACCCAACTGCTGCTCTTTCTCAGGAAAGAAGCAATAGTGCTGGTCCATGATGGTCCAGAGTGCCTCGAAGTTGCCCTTGGGCGAGTTGGCATACTCATCCACGTCAACACAACCTGTGAGGGAGAATGCCGACGCGAGGAGGAGAAGTATGGTATGTAGTCTGCTGGTCATGACGTTATCTGCGTAATGTGACACCGATGAGGGCGGCATTATACCACTGGTGTTGCTTGAGATTATTGGGAGTGGCCTGGCGGATGTCGCAGAGATAGCCTATGCGGATGGCAGCCTTGGGACTCACCTTGATGTCGAGAGAGAGTTGCTGGCGCAACTGGAAAGTGGCAACAGAGGTGACTACGACGTTATGGTCATAGACGCCCTCGTTGAATATCTCGTAATAGGACTGTCCGTAGTTAGGCGAGAACATGATGCCGACAAAGGGCACGCGAGCCTCGTAGCTGAGGGTCATGGACTTGCGCCACAAATGGAAGGAGTATCGGCCCATCACCTGCGGACCGAGGTTGAGCGAGGCATATCCTTGGGCAGGATTATTAGATGATGTGCGCGTGTTATAACAGAACCCCAGGTCGATGTTGGAATACAGGCCTGCGTAGAGATTGAGGCGGGAGTCGTCAGACAGGTTCAGCGAAAACTTCCTCATCACGGCATAGGCAAAGTCATAGTGGCCACTCAGTTCGTTGGCATTCTCGCTACGGTTGTGGGTATTGGCAAAGGCACCCTCGTGGATGAGAGAGTAGGTGAGAGGATGCTTATGGCTGTCGCGGATGACCTCAGAGATAAAGCGCCACTCGGGACCGCGGTATTTCTCGTTGGAGAGATAGGTGTCGAGCTGGTTGAGATGGCCTATGGAGAACTGGGTAGAAACAAATTTATCCTGCGCATAACTCACACTGGCTATGTACAGGATAAATGTAACTATGAACAGTCTCAATTTCATTTAGTCGAAGATGTGTAGCTGACCTGTCAGTTCGTCGAGCACGTCTTGCTGTGATTTTCCTGCATCAGGGTCGAGGTTTTCTTTCTCTTCAGGTTCTGCTGCTTCGTTGTCGGCTTCCTCTTCTGGCTCTGGGAATCGTAATGGCTCTATTTCCACCACATCCTCCACGTTGAGCGTAGAAATACGTTTGCCCTTAGCCTTGAAACCCTTGACACCCACAAATTCCTCACACTCTATCTCGATAGGTTCGTGGTTGGAGTCGCTGCCGCCGAAGACTACCTTCATGCGCGGATAGACCACATCGGTGAGGGCCAGCAGACGGCTGTCAGGATTGTCGCCCACGAAGTTGCGGTGGTTCTTGATAGCCTCCATCTCAAAGCGCTTGATGTAGGCGCAATTATTGTTGTCGGCATCTATCACAGCAGCTGTCCACACCTTGTGCTCTTTCCATTTCTCGATGCGGAGGATATTGCTCTCGAAGTGGTTAGTGGCATCGGCTGTGGTGATGTAGAAATCACCATTCTGCAAAACAACGAGCAGGTATTCATTATCGCCAAACTTGCCGAGGGATGTGCCGTGCTGGTCGTAGTTGATACGATTGACATCGGCATCCCACCATATCTCTCGTCCGCCCAGGGTAGAGCGTCCGTGAGACTTGAGTCCAATCTTGTGTATAGGGTTCTTAGACAGGATGTTACCCTTGGCTGAGCGTCCCTTGATGTCGAGAATGGAGAAGTCGTATTCAAAGAATATCTTCTTAATTTTAGGTCCTGGCTCGAGGGTAATCTTGATAACCTCGGCCTCGCCGTTAGGATTGGCTGTGAAGTAAATCACCTTTGTGCCTGAAGTGCCTTGGGTAATATTGTACTCACGGTCACGAGTGCAGGAATCGACGCAGAAGCGCTTAACAAAATAGCGTCCCTGTTTGCCGTCGCGATATACGCAGTTGTAGATGGTGCGCTTATCACCCTTCTTCCATACCTGAAGGTGGATGATGTTCTTGCCCACATCAATCTTGTCGGCAACTCTGACTGTCTTATATCTGCCGTCGCGATAGAAGATGATAATGTCGTCGATATCAGAACAGTTGCACACGAATTCAGCCTTCTTAAGACCAGTACCAATGAAGCCCTCCTGACGATCTATATAAAGTTTCTGGTTAGCCTCTACCACCTTGGTAGCCTCGATGGTGTCGAAGTTGCGTATCTCGGTAAGACGAGGATGCTCGGCACCGTATTTGTTCTTCAGATGCTCATACCATTCGCAGGTTACATCAACGATACGGTTGAGTTCGCGCTCTATCTCGGCTATCTCGCCTTCTATCTTGGCTATCAGTTCGTCAGCCTGGTCTTTGGAGAATTTCAGTATGCGCTTCATCTTTATCTCCATGAGGCGCAGGATGTCGTCTTTGGTAACCTCCCTCACAAACTGAGGATAGAAAGGTGTGAGGCGTTCGTCGATATGCTCACATGCAGCATCCATGGAAGCCGCATTCTCGTATTTCTTGTCCTTATATATGCGTTCCTCTATAAATATCTTTTCGAGAGAACAGAAGAAGAGCTGCTCAAGGAGTTCCTGACGACGAATCTCCAGTTCACGTTTGAGCAGGGCCATAGTCTGGTCGGTGCTGCTCTTGAGCACATCACTAATGGTGAGGAACTGTGGTTTCTTGTCTTTGATGACGCAGCAGTTAGGCGAAATGCTTACCTCACAATCGGTGAAGGCATAGAGGGCGTCGAGGGTCTTGTCGGAAGAGACACCAGGAGCGAGGTGAACGAGAATCTCTACGTTAGCCGCTGTGAGGTCTTCCACCTTGCGCACCTTTATCTTACCTTTCTCTACCGCCTTAGTGATAGACTCGATGAGTGTTTCGGAAGTTTTAGAGAACGGTATGTCGCGGATTACCAGCGTTTTCTGGTCAAGTTTCTCAATTTTTGCTCGAACCTTAATAGAACCACCTCTCTGTCCGTCGTTATACTTGCTCACATCAACAGAACCACCTGTAGGGAGGTCGGGGTAGAGATGGAATTCCTCACCACGAAGATAGGCTACGGCAGCATCACATATCTCACAGAAATTGTGAGGCATGATTTTGGAGTTCAGTCCTACGGCAATGCCTTCTACACCCTGAGCCAAAAGGAGAGGGAATTTTACAGGCAGTGTGATAGGTTCCTTGTTACGTCCGTCATAGGACATCTGCCACTCGGTGGTCTTAGGATTGAAGACCGTCTCAAGGGCAAACTTGCTCAAGCGTGCCTCTATATAACGTGGTGCTGCAGCTGAGGAACCCGTGAGGATGTTACCCCAGTTACCCTGAGTGTCGATGAGGAGGTCTTTCTGTCCCAACTGCACAAGGGCATCGCCAATGGAAGCGTCGCCATGAGGGTGGAACTGCATGGTGTGTCCCACGATATTGGCAACCTTGTTGTAACGTCCGTCGTCCATTCTCTTCATAGAGTGAAGAATGCGGCGCTGCACAGGTTTCAGACCATCCTCGATATGAGGTACGGCGCGCTCAAGGATTACGTAGGAAGCATAATCCAGGAACCAGTTCTGATACATGCCCGAAAGATGGTGAACTACGGATGCGTCAAAACGATTAACGGGACGGTAATCCGTAGATTCCGCCTCGTCAATTCCTTCTATATTATCCAAGTATTTTTCGTCGTCCATGAAGTATGTCTTTTCTCTCCCTCGGTTTAGGTTTTATTTTAGTCTTTCTCTGGTTTTTGCTTAGTCTTGAAACTCTCCATGTAGATATCAAAAATCAGAGTGCTATAAGCCTGTATATTGCCGTTGGCATTTGAGCCATAGCCTAAGCGATAAGGAATATATACTCGCCATCTGTCACCCACATGCATATATTGAAGGGCTGTACTGAATCCCTCAACCAAACTGCCTGGAGTGGTGCCCCACATCACAGCCTCTTCTTTGATGAGTTCGTTGCCAAACCACTTGGTGTCAAACTGATAGCCTACATTTATGTTATCAGGAGTGGCAACGGTGTTATACGTTTTGGAAGGAATCATGTTGCCACGATAGGTGATATAGCAAGAGTCAGAAACCAAAGGACACATAAGACCATCATTATTATTTTTGGTACCGTTGACAACCTCTTTATGAGCGTGGTAATCGCCATCCTCTTTCTGCTCCAACACGTTTACTATAATGTAGTTGCTGTGGTTGTCGGCATCATTCTTGGCGTAAGACATAATCTTATACCACTTCTCGTCTCCTGCTTCAATCTTCTCAGTAGCCTTCTGATATACTTCTTCGAAATAGGTATCGTTGCGAGTCTTCCAGTTGTAGTATTCTGCATTGGGGTCTTCGCCGTCGTCAGAAGAACATGCTGAGAATATGAATATTCCCATGCATAATGCTACTATAGTGCTTAGTTTTCTCACTTTGACAGTTGTTCTTTTTGGGGGGAGGAATAATTACTGCAGTTTCTTAAGGAGTGATGTGATGGTAACCTGATCCTCGATGATGCCACGCAGGTCGGCAATAGCAACACGACGCTGCTCCATGGTGTCACGATAGCGGAGGGTTACGGTGTTGTCCTCAAGAGTCTGATGGTCAACAGTTACGCAGAAAGGAGTGCCTATAGCATCCTGACGACGATAACGCTTGCCTATCTGGTCTTTCTCCTCATACTTACAGTTGAAGTGGAACTTGAGGTCGTTCATTATCTCCATAGCCTTCTCAGGCAGTCCGTCCTTCTTGGTAAGTGGGAAGATAGCCAGCTTGACAGGAGCCAGGGCTGCAGGAAGATGCAGCACGGTACGAGTCTCGCCATTCTCGAGTTTTTCCTCCTCATAAGAGTGACACATGATAGAGAGGAACATACGGTCAACACCGATAGATGTCTCGATAACGTATGGAGTATATGACTCGTTCATCTCTGGGTCGAAGTACCTGATAGACTTGCCAGAGAACTTCTCGTGCTGAGAAAGGTCGAAGTTGGTACGAGAATGAATACCCTCAACCTCCTTGAAACCGAATGGCATGTGGAACTCGATATCTGTTGCTGCATTAGCATAGTGAGCCAGTTTGTCGTGGTCGTGAAAACGATAGTTCTCAGCTCCGAAACCAAGGTTCTGGTGCCACTTCATACGAGTCTCTTTCCACTTAGCAAACCAGTCGAGCTCTGTGCCAGGCTTAATGAAGAACTGCATCTCCATCTGCTCAAACTCCCTCATACGGAAGATGAACTGACGAGCCACAATCTCGTTACGGAAAGCCTTACCAATCTGAGCTATACCGAATGGTATTTTCATACGTCCTGTCTTCTGCACATTCAGGTAGTTTACGAATATACCCTGAGCAGTCTCAGGACGCAGGTAAATCTTCATGGAACTGTCAGCAGAAGCACCCATCTCGGTTGAGAACATGAGGTTGAACTGGCGTACGTCAGTCCAGTTGCGTGTGCCAGAGATAGGACAAACAATCTCTTCGTCGAGGATAATCTGCTTGAGCATGTCGAGGTCCATCTTGTTCATAGCCTCGCTATAGCGTGCGTGCAGATCGTCAAATTTCTTCTGGTTCTCCAGAACTCGAGGGTTAGTCTCACGGAACTGCTTCTCGTCGAAGGCATCGCCAAACTTCTTCTGAGCCTTAGCAATCTCCTTGGCAATCTTATCCTCGTACTTTGCCATCTGTTCCTCGATGAGCACGTCAGCACGATAGCGCTTCTTAGAGTCGCGGTTGTCAATAAGAGGGTCGTTGAAAGCATCAACGTGTCCTGATGCCTTCCATATTGTAGGGTGCATGAAGATAGAAGAGTCAATACCCACGATGTTGTCGTGGAGCAATACCATTGACTGCCACCAGTACTGCTTGATGTTATTCTTCATTTCTACACCATTCTGACCGTAGTCATAAACGGCGCCCAGTCCGTCATAGATATCACTTGATGGAAAAACAAAGCCATACTCTTTACAGTGGCTTACTATCTTCTTAAATACGTCTTCTTGCTGTGCCATTATCTTTTTATGTTTGCAATTTATTTAATTTTGGATGCAAAGATACAAAAAAAGTGCGAGAGAAACGAGTGTTTTCGTACTTTTTAACTTTGTTAATTGGCGTTTTCTGAAATATATTTGAGTCGTATCAGTCTGATGTCTTCATCCTGATAGTCTCCGTCGAATTCCTTAAATGCCTCTTTCAGTCCGTCTGTCTCTGCCTCCGAGAAGTATTGGTATATGTCGTCAATCTGTTCGTCGTCCATCGTCTCCTCGATGTAATAGTCTAAGTTTAAGCGTGTTCCGCTATACACTATAGCCTCCATCTCGTCGAGAAGCTCTGTAAACTTTATGCCGAGCGACTTAGCTATATCGTCGAGAGGCATTTTCCTGTCAACACACTGAACTATCTTCAGTTTCTGCATTGAGTTCTTTGCCACGCTTCTTACGCGCATATCCTCAGGACGTTCTATCTCGTTCTCTTCGCAATATTTGCTGATAAGGTCGCAGAAAGGCTGTCCGTAACGCTTTGCCTTTCCTTGTCCTACACCAGGAATGTTCTGCAACTCCTGCAGATTCACAGGGTAGATGGTAGCCATCTGTTCCAGAGAACTCTCCATGAAGACGATATACGGTTGCACCTTATGCTTCTCAGCCTCAGACTTTCTCAGGTCTTTGAGCATAGCAAAGAGGGTAGGGTCGAGAGCTCCTGCTCCGCTACCCATAGCTTCTGTGGTGTCTTCGTTATAGTTGTTGTCTTCTGTCACGTAGAAGTCTGTCGGCTTCTTCAGCCATTTCAGTCCAGCCTGCGTAACCTTCAGGTTGCCAAAGCTCTCCACGTCTTTCTTGATATATCCGTCAATCATGGCTCTCCTTATGAGCGGATGCCATATCTTGTCGTTCAGTCCTTCTCCACAGGCGAAGTCCTCGAGCAGGTGATGCTTGTGAGACTCTATATCGTCAGTCTTCCTGCCCTTGATAAAGTCTATCACGTAAGCGGTTTTGAATGACTCCTTCAATGCCAGGATGGATTTCAGGGCGTATTGCAATTCTGTGGTAGCCAGTATCTTTTTCTTTGGATGCAGACAGTTGTCGCAGTTTCCGCAGTTGTCTTTCGGATAATCCTCGCCAAAATACTTCAGCAGCATCTTACGGCGACAGATTGACGACTCGGCATAGGCTGCCGTCTCTTGCAACAGGTGGCGTCCTATCTCCTGTTCAGTCACCTGTTTTGAGTCCATAAACTTCTCCAGTTTCTGCAGGTCTTTGTGCGAGTAGAAGGCTATACACTTTCCTTCGCCTCCGTCACGTCCTGCACGTCCTGTCTCCTGATAATATCCCTCCAGCGATTTAGGTATGTCGTAGTGTATAACAAACCTCACGTCAGGTTTGTCGATACCCATGCCAAATGCTATGGTTGCCACTATAACGTCAATCCTCTCCATGAGGAAATCGTCCTGAGTGCTGTTGCGCACGGCAGTGTCCAGTCCTGCGTGGTATGCCTCAGCCTTGATGTCGTTGGTCTTCAACACCTCAGCCAGTTCTTCCACCTTCTTTCTTGACAGACAATATACTATGCCACTCTTGCCAGGATTCTGCTTTATGAACTTTATTATCTGTTTGTCTATGGTACTGTCTTTCTGTCTTACCTCATAATACAGGCTGGGACGATTGAACGAGCTCATGAAATCCTTGGCATCGGCTATGCCGAGATTCTTCTTTATGTCAAAACGTACCTTCTCCGTTGCAGTTGCAGTAAGGGCAATGATAGGAGCCACACCGATATTGTCTATTATAGGTCTTATCCTGCGATATTCGGGTCTGAAGTCATGTCCCCATTCCGATATACAGTGTGCCTCGTCTATGGCATAGAATGATATCTTTGTGCCTCTCAGGAAATTGATATATTCCTCCTTAGTCAGCGATTCAGGTGCCATATACAGCAGTTTGGTTGTTCCTGATGTGATGTCATTCTTCACCTGGTCTATTGCCGTTTTGTTCATGGATGAGTTAAGGCAGTGTGCCACACCGTCCTTTTCACTTATGCCATTGATTACGTCCACCTGATTCTTCATCAGGGCAATCAGCGGAGAGATGACGATGGCTGTACCATCCATGATGAGTGAAGGCAACTGGTAACAGAGTGACTTTCCTCCGCCCGTTGGCATAAGCACGAAGCCATCATTGCCCTCAAGCAGGTTCTTGATGACTTTCTCCTGTTTGCCTTTGAACTTGTCAAAGCCAAAGTATCGTTTTAGTGCCTCGTTTAGGTTAGTATTCATGTATTTTTAAGGCGTAACTTTTTTATATGGTGGGTGATTATTGCTATGTTTTTATTATGCTATCATACTTCCGCTGCTCTCCAGCTGTTCCTCAGCATACTGCTTGGTAATCTCTACCTTAGAGAGATTCTGTGAGGGAGCCTTGAACATTATGTCGGTCATGATAGTTTCCACGATGGAACGCAGACCTCTTGCACCGAGTTTGTATTCTACAGCCTTATCGACTATATAGTCAAGAGCCTCAGTGGTGAAGGTCAGTTTTATGTTGTCCATCTGGAACAGTTTGATGTATTGTCTCACGATGCTGTTCTTAGGCTCTACGAGAATGCGACGGAGAGCGTCGTGATCCAGAGGGTCAAGATGTGTCAGCACAGGCAGACGTCCGATGATTTCAGGTATCAGTCCGAATGACTTCAGGTCTTGCGGAGCAATATACTGCATCATGTCGTTCTTGTTTATCTTGCGGGTGTTCTGCACGCTGTTGTAGCCCACGGTGTGGGTATTCAGTCGCTGGGCTATCTTACGCTCTATACCGTCGAAAGCTCCACCGCAGATAAATAGGATATTCCTTGTGTCCACGTGTATATAGTCCTGGTCAGGGTGCTTACGTCCTCCCTTTGGTGGTACATTTACCGTTGTGCCCTCAAGGAGTTTCAGCATACCCTGCTGCACACCCTCACCACTCACATCACGGGTGATGCTTGGGTTATCGCTCTTACGTGCTATCTTGTCTATCTCGTCAATGAACACTATGCCTCGCTCGGCAGCCTCGAGGTTGTAGTCTGCCACCTGCAGCAGTCGGGTCAGTATGCTTTCCACGTCTTCACCTACGTATCCTGCTTCAGTAAATACCGTAGCATCAACTATGGTGAATGGCACATTCAGCAGTTTTGCTATGGTGCGTGCAAGGAGAGTTTTACCTGTACCAGTTGAGCCCACCATAATGATGTTGCTCTTCTCTATCTCCACGCCATCGTTGTCCTCAGGCTGTGACAAACGTTTGTAGTGGTTATACACAGCTACAGAGAGATATTTCTTGGCATCATCCTGACCTATTACATACTGGTCAAGATATTCCTTTATCTCCTGTGGCTTAGGAATCTCCTTTAACTCCTGTTCCTTATTAACTTTTTCGCTTGCAGGTTTTGCTGTGTCATCCATGATGTTAGGCACGCTCCTAGCTATCTCGTAAGCCTGGGCGATACACTGGTCGCAGATAAAGCCGTTCATGCCTGTAACGAGTAACGCTACCTCTTTTTCAGAACGACCGCAGAAACTGCAATGGTTTTCGGTTTTCTTTGCCATTAACTTCTTACAATTATTATTTCTTTACCAAAACCTGGTCTATCATACCATATTCCTTTGCTTCCTCGGCAGTCATCCAGTAGTTGCGATCAGAATCCTGCCATACCTTCTCGTATGGAGTGTGAGAGTGGTTGCTGATGATGGTATAGAGTTCCTTCTTGAATTTCTGTATCTCCTTAGCCTCTATTTCGATGTCGCTTGCCTGACCCTGAACGCCTCCGAGTGGCTGGTGAATCATTACGCGAGAGTGGGGCAGGGCTGTTCTCTTTCCTTCCTGACCTGCCACAAGCAGTACGGCACCCATTGATGCTGCCATGCCTGTGCATATCGTTGCCACGTCGCTTGATATGAACTGCATGGTGTCATATATGCCGAGTCCAGCTGTCACCGAACCGCCAGGGGAGTTGATGTAGATAGAGATATCCTTGCCTGGGTCGGTAGAGTCGAGGTATAGCAGCTGTGCCTGTATGGTGTTAGCTGTGTAGTCGTTAATCTCTGTTCCGAGGAAGATGATACGATCCATCATCAGACGTGAGAATACGTCCATCTGTGTCACGTTGAGCTGACGCTCCTCAAGGATGTATGGGTTGAGATACTGGTTCTGTACAGACATTACGTCGTCCAGCACCATGCTGTTTATACCAACTTTGCTGGTAGCAAATTTTCTGAAATCGCTTGTCAAGTTCATGTGCTTTCTATATATGAATTATTGATTTAACTTCGTTTTGTACACAAAGTTAATAAAAAAAATATAGAAGCACAAATTTTTTAAGATTTATTTGCTATCTAAGATACCAGATATCGTTTTTCTTTACCATTGGTACCACAATTTCCTCTCGCATGCTGTCCTTGAAACATAGTGCAAGGAAAGCCTGTGCGGTCATTATTGTAGAGTCGTTTGGCAGCTTCACTGAGTCGCATGTGGCTCTCAGAGCTTCCACTCTTGCTATGCCCTGATGAGCCTTGTTCTGCTGCTCTATGTACATCTGCATGTTGAGTATCAGTTGCGCCTTGTAGTCCTCTGGTATGCTATCGTTCTGTAATGTGCCATCCACGAATGTGGCGTAGTCGCCGTTCACCAGCTGGTCATAATATGCCTTTGCCGTCTGCAGTGCCACATCCTCCTGCTTTATGCCGTCCTTATTGGAGCAAGAGGAGAATAATGTCAACGATATCGTTGACATTATCGTGAATATGTAAAAAGCCTTCTTCATGCTTATTTCTGTCTTACAAATACGTTGATAGGTGTGCCTGTAAGAGTCCAGTGGCTGCGTATCTGGTTTTCCAGGAAACGGCGATACTGCTCCTTTACGTACTGTGGCAGGTTGGCGTAGAACACGAATGTAGGAATCTGTGTGTCTGGCACCTGTGTGCAGTATTTTATCTTTATGTATTTGCCCTTGACGCTCTGTGGTGGTGTAGCCTCTATGATAGGCAGCATAACCTCGTTGAGTTTGCTGGTACCTATCTTAGCCTTACGGTTCAGATATACCTGTTTGGCTGTCTCCAGCACCGTGAAGATACGCTGCTTGGTGGTTGCAGATGCAAAGACGATAGGGAAGTCGGTGAATGGAGCCATTCGCTCACGTATGGCGTTTTCGAATGTCTTGATTGAAATCTGCGACTTGTCTTCCACCAGGTCCCATTTGTTTACCACCACCACGAGTGACTTGTTATTCTTCTGTATCAGTTGGAAGATATTCATGTCCTGTGCCTCGATACCTCTCGTGGCGTCAATCATGAGTATGCAGACGTCGGAGTTTTCGATAGCCCTGATGGAACGCATCACGCTGTAGAACTCCAAATCCTCGCTCACCTTATTCTTACGGCGTATGCCAGCGGTATCCACGAGGTAGAAGTCGAAACCGAACTTGTTGTAACGTGTGTATATAGAGTCGCGAGTGGTGCCTGCTATGTCGGTCACTATGTTGCGCTCCTCGCCTATGAAGGCGTTGATGATACTTGATTTGCCAGCGTTTGGTCTGCCCACTACGGCAAAACGTGGCAGGTTGTCCTCCGTCTCTGCCTCCTTGTCCTTTGGCAGTTTGTCGAGTATGGTGTCGAGCAGGTCACCTGTGCCTGAACCTGTTGCTGCACTGATGCAGAAGGGGTCGCCCAGTCCCAGTCGGTAGAAGTCGGCTGCGTAATACTGCTGCTCGTTGTTGTCGGTCTTGTTGCTTACGAGTATTACTGGTATCTTTGTCTTACGCAGTATCTGTGCCACGTCAGAATCCAGGTCTGTTATACCCGTCTGCACGTCAACGAGGAAGAGCACCAGGTCAGCCTCTTCTGTGGCTATCTTCACCTGATCTCTTATAGCGTCTTCGAATATGTCGTCGCTTTTTACTACCCATCCGCCAGTATCGACGATGGAGAACTCTTTGCCGTTCCATTCTACTTTGCCATACTGACGGTCACGTGTGGTGCCTGCTATGTCGCTGACTATGGCATGACGGGTCTTCGTCAGCCTGTTAAACAAGGTTGACTTACCTACATTTGGTCTGCCTACTATGGCTACTAAGTTTCCCATTTATATCCGAAAGATTTTAATTCGTTATCGTTTGAGCGCCAGTCCTTATCTACCTTCACGAATGTTTCGAGGTATATGCTCTTGTCAAAGAATTTCTCCAGCGCCTTTCTTGCCTCGGTGTTCACCTTCTTTATTGCTACTCCCTGATGACCTATGATAATACCTTTCTGAGAGTCGCGTTCCACGTATATGGTTGCCATGATGTGAATGGAGTTTTCTTTCTCCTTAAAACTGTCACATCTCACCTCCACGCTGTATGGTATCTCCTTGTCGTAATAGAGCAGTATCTTCTCTCTTATTATCTCGTTGACGAAGAATCGTGCTGGTTTGTCTGTCAGCTGTTCCTTGTCGAAGTATGCTGGTGACTCTGGCAGCAGTTCCTTGATGCGCTTGAGCAGAATGTCCACGCCAAACTTGTTCTTTGCCGACAGAGGCAGAATCTCGGCGTTGGGCAACAATGTGTGCCATTTGTCCACTATCTGTGCCAGTTGCTGTGTGGAGTTTTTGCCGTCTTGAGTCTGTTCTAACTGGTCTATCTTGTTGATGAGCAGTATCACGGGTGTCTGCATCTTAGCCACCTTCTCCAGAAAGTCCTTGTTCTTCTCGGGGTTCTCTACCACATCGGTCACGTAGAGCAGCACGTCGGCATCTTGCAGTGCTGACTCTGAGAAGGCGAGCATCGACTCCTGCAGTTTGTAGTTTGGCTTCAGCACGCCTGGTGTGTCTGAGAATACTATCTGCATATCCTCAGTGTTCACTATGCCCATTATGCGGTGGCGTGTTGTCTGCGCCTTGAATGTGGCAATAGAAATACGCTCACCAACCAACTGGTTCATGAGCGTACTTTTACCCACGTTGGGATTTCCAACGATGTTTACGAATCCTGCTTTATGCTGTTTATTCATATAGAATAAAGAGGTTTTATTTCACCTTGTCGCCATCGTATCCCCACTTATAGTAACTTGCTCCGTGAACGAAACCTGCACCGAATGCGGTGAGTATGACGTTGTCGCCTTTCTTGAGTTTCTTTTCGAAATCCCACATGGCGAGGGCGATACTTGCAGCACTGGTGTTGCCGTAGTGCTCTATGTTAACCATCACCTTGTCCATCGGAAGCTCCAGGCGGCTTGTCACAGCCTCGATGATTCTCATGTTGGCCTCGTGAGGTATTACCCAGTTGACGTCTTCAGAGGTGAGGTTGTTGCGCTTCATTATCTCCTGAACGTCGTTTGACATGGATGTTACGGCATACTTATACACCGTGCGTCCCTCCTGGTATATGTAGTGCATACGGTGGTCAACCGTGTAGTGTGATGCAGGGCATACCGAACCACCTGCCTTCATGTGCAGGAAGGGCAGTCCCTTGCCGTCTGTGCGCAGGAATGAATCCTGGAATCCCACATTCTCCTCTTCTGTAGCCTCAAGCATGGCTGCTGCTGCACCGTCGCCGAATAGTACGCATGTCTGGCGGTCCTGATAGTCCACCATAGATGACATCTTCTCAGCGGCTATTGCAATGATTCTCTTGTATCTGCCGCTCTGTATCATTGCTGATGCCAGGTCGAGCATATAGAGGAATCCGCAGCAGGCACATGAGATGTCGAATCCGTGTGCGTTTTGCAGTCCGAGCTTACCTATTACTATTGAAGCATTAGAGGGGAAACGATAGTCAGGGGTGGTGGTGGCACAGATTACGCAGTCCACGGTCTGTGGGTCAACCCCTGTCTTTGCCAGCAGCTGTCGGCACGCTTTACGTGCCATGTATGCTGAGCCGAGTCCCTCCTCGTTGAGGATGCGACGCTCCTTGATTCCAACTCGTGTCAGAATCCACTCGTCATTGGTTTCCACCATGCGTGAAAGTTCCTCGTTGGTGAGGATGTATTCAGGCACGTAGCCTCCAATGCCAGTGATAACAGCGTTTACTTTACTCATTATTTATATATAGTATGAGTTGAGTTTTTCTTGAATATTATTTTTCTTGACAGTTTAAGCCTCGTCCTGAGCGATAGCCTGCTTGCCGCGATACTGACCACATGTAGGACATACTGTGTGGTAAACATAGTAAGCACCACAGTTAGGGCATACAGCGAGTGCTGGAGCTACTGCCTTGTCATGAGTACGACGCTTGAGTGTACGAGTCTTTGACTGTCTTCTTTTTGGATGTGCCATTTTGTTTTTTAATGTTTAATTGAGTTAACCTTGTTGTTTTAATTGTTCGAGCTTTGCCCATCGGGGGTCGGTGTCTGCGGCATCCTCATCACCACTTCGGGTGGCTGACAGCTCTTCGAGCTTTTTTGTCATCGCATCATTGCATTTTCCAGGTGCATGAACGTGCTTAATGGGTATTGCCAACACTATTGCCTCGTAAATCAGCCATGCCAGAGAGAGTATTCCTTCGTTCTCATCAATGGTTATGACGTCATCGTCGCTGCTCGCCTCCTGTCCCAAGTTTACGATGAAAGAACTGGTTGCGCTGACGGGCTGTTGCATATCGTCCAGACATAGGTCGCACGTTACTGTAACATTGCCCTCTATTGTCAGTGCCAGGGTGTAGCTGCTGTCGGTAGTCTTATGGATTACTGCCTTGGCATTTACGTTACCCTGCTTTATCTCTGCATCGCTGAGGTTTTGGAAGAAACTGTCGTCTATCTGGAAGGAAAACTCGTGGTCGCCCTCTGTCAATGACTTCAAGTCTATGTCCATCGCCTTCATGTTGAGCATAAGAGTTTATTAGCGTTTTTACACGCAATTTGTGTGCAAAGGTACAAAAAAAATCTGAACTGACAAAATATTTTCTCTCTTTTCACAAATAATTATTGTTTTTATAAAAAATCAAAAAAGTGCGCTCGGAATGCGATTATTCAACAAATAATATGTAATTTTGCATGAAAATATCATTTTTAAGCAAGAAATAACATAATTATAATGACAGAAGAAGTTAAATACATGGCTGACATTGCCGTTAAGGGCATTCAGGAGAAGAAAGGACGCAGTATAAATATCATTGACCTTGAGGGGATGCCAGGTGCTATCACTCAGGCTTTTGTAGTGTGTGAGGGTGGGTCGCCTTCGCAGGTTTCGGCTATTGCAGAGTCGGTTGAAGAAACCATGCGTAAAGAGCTCAAAGAGAAACCGATACGTATTGGTGGCACAACCAATAATATTTGGGTTGTGATGGACTATACCGACGTGATGGTTCATATCTTTCTGCCTGATGCCAGAGACTATTACAAACTCGAGGAACTATGGCAGGATGCTCCAACAACCCAGGTTCCTGACCTCGACTAAATTAGCTAATACATAGATAGAGAAAAACCGTTATATGGCAAATTCCAATTCGCCTTCACTTGGTGGAGGCAAGCAACCACCTAAGATGCCTAAGTTCAATATGAGCTGGGTATATATCATTATTCTGGTTACGCTTGGTGTGATGTATTTCATGGGCGATGGCAAGAACATCGGTCAAGCACCCCAGCGCACCTCTTCCTACACTAGTTTCAAGACATACGTAGATCGCGGCTATGCCTCACGTCTCGTGGTAAACAAGACGGAACAGAAAGTGCGTATGTACGTTAAGGCTGAGAATGTGCGCGATGTGTTCCACATGTCGCTCAAGCAGACAGGTCCTAACCCTTACCTCGACGTGATGTATGGCAGTGTGGACCAGTTGGAGCGCTTCGTTGACTATGAGCGTTCTAAGGGTAAGTTCAAGGGCGACCTGACCTACGAGGTTACGTCGCGCAACACCATACTCGACTTCATCATATCCCTTGCTCCTGTAGCTTTCTTCATCTTCCTGTGGTTCTTCCTCATGGGCAGAATGGGAGGTGGAAGCGGTTCTGGCGGCATGGGCATCTTCAATGTGGGACGCTCCAAGGCTCAGATGTTTGAGAAGGGCAACACCCTCGGCATCACCTTCAAGGATGTGGCTGGTCAGGAGGGTGCCAAGCAGGAGGTGCAGGAGATAGTCGATTTTCTCAAGAATCCTAAGAAATACACCGACCTCGGCGGTAAGATACCTAAGGGCGCTCTGCTCGTAGGTCCTCCTGGAACTGGTAAGACGCTCCTTGCTAAGGCTGTGGCTGGCGAGGCTGGCGTACCATTCTTCTCTATGTCGGGCTCTGATTTTGTAGAGATGTTCGTGGGCGTGGGCGCGTCACGTGTGCGCGATACTTTCGCTAAGGCTAAGGAGAAGTCGCCTTCCATCATCTTCATCGACGAGATTGATGCCATAGGTCGTGCTCGCAGCAAGAACCCAGGTATGGGTGGCAACGACGAGCGTGAGAATACCCTCAACGCCCTGCTCACCGAGATGGACGGCTTTGGTACTAACACTGGTGTCATAATCCTTGCAGCTACCAACCGTGTGGATATGCTCGACAAGGCACTGCTGCGTGCAGGACGTTTCGACCGTCAGATACACGTTGATTTGCCTGACCTGCCTGAACGTAAGGCTATCTTCAATGTTCACCTCAAACCGCTGAAGGTGGACCCAGAACTCGATATCGACCTCCTGTCACGTCAGACACCAGGCTTCTCGGGTGCTGATATCGCTAACGTATGTAACGAGGCTGCCCTCATAGCAGCACGTCATGACAGCAAGATGGTGAGCAAGCAGGACTTCCTCGATGCCGTGGACCGTATCATCGGCGGACTGGAGAAGAAGACTAAGATAATGACTGATGCCGAGAAGCGTGCCATAGCGCTTCACGAGGCTGGTCATGCCACCATATCATGGTTCTGCGAGCATGCCAATCCGTTGGTCAAGGTCAGCATCGTACCTCGTGGCAGGGCTCTCGGTGCAGCATGGTATCTGCCTGAGGAGCGCCAGCTCACCACCAAGGAACAGTTGCTCGATGAGATGTGTTCGCTCATGGGTGGCAGGGCAGCAGAGGAACTCTTCACAGGGCATATCTCTACTGGTGCCATGAACGACCTCGAGCGCGCCACCAAGATGTCGCAGAGTATGATAGCCTATTACGGCATGAGCGACAAACTGCCTAACGTCTGCTTCTACGACAACAATGAATATGCCTTCAATAAGCCATATTCTTCAGAGACGGCACGTATCATCGACGATGAGGTGCTCAAGATGGTCAACGAGCAGTATGAGCGTGCCAAGCAGATTCTCACCGAACATAAGGAGGGTCACAATGCCCTTGCCCTGTTGCTCATACAGCGTGAGGTAATCTTTGCCGACGACGTGGAGAAAATCTTCGGCAAGCGCCAGTGGGCAAGCCGTGCGGAAGAGATAATCAACGAGAACGAAAGCGTCATCGATACCGATGATGCTAAGAATAGTGGTGATAACCTTAATGAAAGCCAAGATGAATAATTTTATAGTCAGAACCATAACAGGTGTGCTCTTCGTAGCAGCCGTCATAGTATGTTTTCTTCGTCCTATGTCGATGATGTTCTTCTTTGCCCTCGTTACGGGCATGTCGATATGGGAGTTTACGGGACTCGTAAACCAGCGTGAGCACATCACTGTCAACCGTTTTATATGTACGGCGGCAGGCGTGTTCTTCTTCATCGCTGTGGCAGGATTCTGTGGCGAACTGACACCATCATCGGTTTTCATACCATATCTGCTCACGGTGGTGTATCTGTTCTGTGCAGGACTGTTCACGCGCAATGCCGATCCTGTCAATGACTGGGCTTACTCCATGATGTCGCAGATGTATATCGCCCTGCCACTGAGCTGTCTTAACATTCTTGCCTTCCGCTATGGTGCTGACGGTGTGGAGTATAACTTCCTGCTGCCACTGAGCATCTTCGTGTTCCTGTGGATGAACGATACAGGCGCTTACTGCACTGGTTCGCTGCTGGGCAGACACAAACTCTTTCCTCGCGTCAGCCCAGGCAAGTCGTGGGAGGGTAGTGTAGGTGGAGCTATCATCGTGGTGCTCGTTGCCATGCTCATGTCGTGGGTAGATGAGAGCCATCTGCTTGCTCCCTTTGGAGCTGGAGAGACAGGTCTCACCCTCGCTCAGTGGATAGGCTTAGGTCTAGTAGTGGTGGTGTTCGGTACCCTCGGCGACCTTGTGGAGTCACTCTTCAAGCGCACTCTCGGCATCAAGGACAGTGGCAACATACTCCCAGGTCACGGTGGTATGCTTGACCGTTTCGACTCGTCACTCATGGCTATCCCTGCCTCTGTAATCTATATCTATACTCTCACTGCGGTGTAAGTATGTTAGTTATTTATGATACAGACATCTGTCGATTACAGTATTACAGATTACAGTTTTCTCATGAGCACATCACACTCTAATGCAAAGAGGATGGGAAAAGAATAGTTAATATATTTTACATTATATATAATATATATATATTATATATAATGTAACTTTCTTGTTGGCAATTTTCACCTACCTCCTAAGAAACTGTAATACTGTAATCTGTAATCAGGTTAATATCGAGAAGTGTTAAAAACCCCGTCACCATTTCCGCTTATATCGCCCGAAAACGCAAAAGCTATACTTTTAGGTGGTAAAAGCATTACTTTTAGCGCTAAAAGCATTACTTCTGCAACTAAAAGCAATGCTTTTACATAGCCCTCTCGCAAGCCCCGTAAACACTGGGTTCACGAGAGTGTTAAATACCTCGTTTTCCTTGCATGATTTAAGTTAATGTTGTAACTTTGCATACAGAAAAAGAAAATAATTCGCATGAAGATAAAGACTCACATAACAATGATACTGCTGACGGTGCTGATGCTGGTTGTGACGCAGGCATGGGGTGGTAAGACTGCGCAAAGAAAGTATGTGGCAGTGTCATACAACTGTGAGAACCTCTTCGACACCAGACATGACACGCTGAAGAATGACAGTGCCTTTCTGCCTGAGAGCGAGCTCCGATGGACGGCAGGCAGATACTGGAAGAAGCTGAATGATGTGGGAAGGGTGATACTGCAGTGCGGTGGAGAAAAAGAAGAATGGCGACTGCCCGATGTCGTGGGACTGGTGGAAGTGGAGAACGATAGCGTGTTGACGGCGCTGACAAGACGAAGCATGCTACGCAATGCACACTACAGATATGTGATGACACATTCGCCAGACGTGAGAGGAATAGACGTGGCACTGCTGTACAACCCTTACCGACTGAGGCTGATAACCAGTGAGGAGATAAGGATACCCAGAAGAGAGAACAGACGCAGAACGAGAAACATACTCTATGCCACGCTGCTGACAGAAACGGGTGATTCGCTGCATGTGTTTGTGGTTCATGCTCCAAGCAGGCGCGGAGGCGTACAGCAGACAGAGGGTCATAGAATGGAAGTAGCTGAAAAGATTATCCACAAGACCGACTCGATACGCATGGCAGCAGTTAAGGCAAACATAATAGTTATGGGTGATTTCAATGACTATTCTGTTGACAAACCGATAAAGAGACTTGTGGAGTCAGGACTGACAGAGGTGTCGGCTGAGGAGAGAGCAAAGTTTCATCCTGACAAAGTGCATGGCACATACTTCTTTCAGAATGAATGGAACAGTCTTGACCACATATTCGCCTCACCCAGTCTGCAACCCATAGACTGCCACATACACGATGCCGAATGGCTGCTGGAGCAGGATCACCAAGGCGTTTACAAGCCACGCCGCACTTACGTGTGGGAGATGTATCACGGTGGAGTGAGCGACCACCTGCCACTGGTGTTCACTTTCCTGCTTGCTGAGTGATAGAATCTTGTTTCCTCTTTTTGTATAGCTGGTAGGAGTTTACCACATTGTGCCAGATGGAATAAAAACCGCCTGCCGTGGCTGAGATAGGGCAGAGGAAGGTGTAGCCCAGCCAGATGATGAAGATGGTATTTTTCTGGCCCATAGCCTGTCCAGCCTCCATGGAACATCCGTAACGCCTGCCGATGTATTTGCCGAAACCAAACTGAAAGATGCAGGCAAAGAGGGTGGCAATGGCAATGGCACCGACGGTGGCTAAGCTCTCATGACTGTTGACAAGAGCCCTGCAACTGATGGCTATAGCAAGAGAGAGGGAGACAGCCCAGAGATAGAAGGCGAGGTCGCGAATGGAGAGCAGTAAGGCATGAAACTTAGGCAGCAGATAGCGAGTAGTCCATGCAAGTAGCAATGGAAGCATAAGCAACGGAAAAACCTTCTGGATGATGGCACCGAAAGCGGTGAGGAAGGTGAGGTGAGACTGTTCGTGGGTGATAGGCAGCAACAGCGGTATCAGTATGGCAACGGCAAGATTGATGATGATGGTGTAGGTAGTAGTGGTAGCAGAGTCGCCTCCCAGCTTCTGGGTTATCACGGCACAGGCGGTAGCAGTGGGACAGACAAGGGCGAGCAACAATGCCTCGATGAAGTAATGCAACGTGGTGTAGGCGCCAGAAAACGATGCTGAAAGGAAATGAAGTGCGAGACAACACAGAATGAAGAGCGTTGTCTGAGTGAGCAACAGCCACGCTTGCCACTTATGTGGACGCATCTCAGAGGGCTTCACCTTGCAGAAGGCTATGTAGAGCATGACTGCCAGCAATAGTGGCTGCACAATCTCGATGAAATGGAGAATACAACCCTTAGCCTCTGCCGATAAAGGCATGGCATTACCTATGAGGTAACATAATGCTCCACTTATTATGCTGATAGGGAGCGTCCAGTTTTTTAAGAATGTGAGAAACAATCCTTTAACCCTAAACTGTAAACTGTGAACTATGAACTGTGAACAGCCCTTGGCAGCACCTGCCTGATATTCTGCTCACGATGTTCGAGATGCACCTCGACGCCGAATTTCTTATTCAGATGCTCGGCAAGGTGCTGGGCCGAATATACTGAACGGTGCTGACCGCCAGTGCAGCCGAAACAGAACATGAGACTGGTGAAACCACGTTGCAGATAACGCGTTACATGGGCATCGGCAAGCTTA
>JAEEGL015325153.1_pt1 | contig 31524 bp, 31 predicted proteins | sample 9134231 | NCBI WGS metagenome assembly JAEEGL01 (sample SAMN16246548, study PRJNA631951) | gut metagenome | biome: gut microbiome; feature: rumen; material: fiber-attached | host: Bos | place: Iran: Karaj | collected 2018-10 | reverse complement strand
GTGCGTGAGCCTTGTGCAGGGCACGGTCCTGCGTCAGCAGGATGACCGACAGCCGGACTCGAGTTTACGGGCAAAGCCCGTCGAGTTTTGAGGTCAAGTGCCCGGTGCCGCCCATTCCCGGCAGCTGGCCTTCCGCCCTCATCCTCACCGCAGCCACCTCAGGTGCCCAAAAATGGCCGATTATGCGCAGTCGAGCCGAAAAAATCCACTCGAACGACCTCATTTCCGGAAACTTTCCGTATCTTTACGGGGGTAAGGAAAACCTTGAGCTTTTTGACATCCCCTACTACGACAGCATCGCACGCCTGCTGACCACCGACGGAATCTTCCTTAACGCCGACCCCCTTGCCGAAGCCTCCTATGCCACCGGCCCCTGGGCCTACTGCCCCGGGAATCCGCTAAGCCTGGTGGATCCTTTCGGCTTGACGACCTACATAGTCGATGGCATCCCGCATGAAATCGATGACGGCTACAACGACACGATTGAAGTCTCTGCCGATGAATTCTGGGCAATGACTTTCTGCTATGGGTCAAAACTCTATGATATCTTTAGGAACCTGTATAAGGATTGGTATGGATGTATTAATGAGGACGGGCAAGCTATATTATCCGCATCAATTGTTAATGACGTCTCTTCAGATAATAGATTTGGTTATTTGGGAATTATCGGCTCCATTGCCTTAGCAGACCTCGCTATTCCCGAGCCCTCAGATGCTATTTTACCGATTAAAGCAATTGGTTACTTTGTTGCTACCGGTTTCAGTGCATGGGATTATTTTGCGAGCAAAAGAGACAGAGCTATTGATCTGATACAAAAAAGAAATCTGAATCAAAATGAAGGGGTTTTGTATTATCTTTTGACAGAAAAAGATGGCTATTATGATTATCTTCGATCAGGGGAAAAAGGCAATATATTCCTAGAAGAAGGTGAAATATGGAAAATAGGTGAAACCATACAGTGGAATCCTATAACTAGACAGCAATACCGATACTCTGAGGCTTGGTTACAGGATAACAATTTATTCTTTTTTGTTGTCGCTCAAGGAACTCAAGGGAAAATGAAGAAAGAAGAGCAAGTACACCTTTTTAATTATTTTATTAAAAATTGGAGATTGCCTCCAGGAAACAGAATTTTTCGATAGGTTAAATTATTATAATTATGATTTTCAACATAGCATGCGTAGAGTGCCCTAGTTTGGCTTTTACGAAAGGACGAGCAAGTTCTTTTATTAGGAAGTTCTCGGATACTATAATATCCCCTTTCTTCCATGAAACGTATTATGGTGATGACATCTATGAAATTACTCTTTTCATAACACTCCTTGATACATTTGCGAACGTTCCTCCGAAGAAACCAAGATATATAGAGTATAAAGAGTATACCAACGGAGTCCACAAAAAGTGGTATTATTTCGTAACCTTTTTGACCGGTAATCTTTATTATGAGTATCTGGATGCTTCTGATGAAAGAGCGAAACAGATTCTGGCTCAGGTTATATTAGAATCGTGTTTTGTTGACAGAATTCCTAAGCGTTTGAAGGATTTCGACCGAGATGCTTTTAAGTCAGACGTCCAAACCGTTCTTCAATCACAGGGTCTTGTTAATAGCCATTGACCTATCTCCTTTTGAATGGATGCAGCAGGGTTTATCCCCTATGTTGGGCCTGTGATTAGCATTTCATATCCTTTTTATCGAGACGCAATGATAGATAACGTTGTAATACCTGCTTATGAGCATCTTTCAGAATAATCCAATCATTGATTGGATGGATTATATGTTCTATCGTATAACCAAGTTCTATCTAAAACACAAAGAAGAGTTTGAATACTGGCGAGGATTCATTACAGTCAGCGGTGCATTTGCTTTGGTCGCTTTGTCTATTCTATTTGTAATATTTGGTATTATTGGATTAAACTTGTCTAAGAAAACTCATGAGAATATTATATTATCCGGGTACATTATATCTTTTATCGTTTTTTACGATCGGTATACTGACAAAAAAAGATATGAAGAGTTATGCGAAAGATACAAGAATGAGACACATTATAAAGCAAAAGGGGGTGCGGTTATAGCAACGATATTACTTTCTCTCGCTCTATTTATTCTGGGTTTATACCTTGAGCACATTCTTGTAGCAAAAGTATAAGCTAATTGATCTGATACAAAAAAAGCCGGGACCCTTTCGGATTCCGGCTCCTTTGATTTAGATTATGCTTAGTCGCTGAGGGAGAAGCGCTTGAAAGCGACCACCTTCGCCTCTTTGTCGATGGCGGCGATGGCGGCCTTCACGGTCTCCTTGCTGTCGCTGAGCTGGTATTCCTGATCCTCGAGGGTGTTCTCCTTGAGGAACTTGGAAACGCGGCCGTTGGCGATGTTCTCGACCATCTGGGCGGGAAGGCTTGCAGCCTTTTCCTCGCCGACCTTGGCGATAATCTCGCGGGCCTGCTGTGCCTGCTCTGCGGTGATCCAACCCTTGGCGGTGTTGGACTCGATGTGGGCCTCGCTGTCAACGTGGGCGGGGTTGATGCCGACCTTCTTGAGGGCAGCCTCAACAGCCTTCTGGACGAGCTCTTCGCGGGTCTTCTGAACAGCGACGGTGCGCTCATTGGCGAGGACCTCGGCAGGGCAGTCTGCTGCGGAGACGGAAACGGGGTTCATCGAAGCGACCTGCATGGCTATACCCTTTGCGAGTTCGGCAGGGACTTCCTTGTTGAAAGCCACGATTGCACCGAGCTTGCCGTTGAAGTGTACGTAACCTGCAGTGAAGGGGGCCTCGAGGGAAGCATAGTATGCAAGGACGTGCTTCTCTCCGGTCTTGCCGGCCTGGGCGGATATTTCCTCCTCAACGGAGTATCCGTCAGCGAATTTGACAGCCTTGAGTGCCTCTGCATCAGCGGGGAAGGCGGCGATTGCGGCGTCTGCGATCTTGCCTGCCAGGCCCTTGAAATCGGGAGTTGCACTCACAAAGTCGGTCTCGCAGCCGAGGCATACGAGAACGGCCTTGCCACCGTCGATACGGCAGAGAACTGCGCCCTCGGAAGTCTCACGGTCAGCCCTCTTGGCTGCGATGAGCTTTCCTTTCTCGCGGATGATCTCCACTGCGCGGTCGAAATCACCATCAGCTTCGGTAAGGGCCTTCTTGCAGTCCATCATACCGGCGCTGGTCATCTTGCGTAATTTCATTACGTCTGCTGCTGTGATAGCCATAATCCTGATATTCTTTTAAGGTTATTATTCGGCCTGCGGAGCTTCTTCTTCCTTTGCGGGAACTTCTGCTTCGGCTTCAGCCTCTACATCGACGGGCTTTGCGTTCTTGCGTGCGCGGAGCTTCTTGGCGGGTGCCTTCTGCTCGGTGGCGACAGCTTCCTCGTCAGCCTCTTTCTCCTTCTCGAGCTTGCGCTCTTCGAGTCCTTCTTCGATGGCCTTGCAAAGTGCGCCGAGGATGTACTCTATGCTCTTTGCGGCGTCGTCGTTTGCCGGGATCACGTAATCAATGGGGGTGGGATCGCAACACGTGTCAACCATTGCGATAACCGGGATATTGAGACGGTTAGCCTCCTTGACGGCATTGGCCTCTTTCTGTACGTCCACTACGAAGAGTGCGGAAGGGAGACGGCTCATATCCTTGATGGAACCGAGGTTCTTCTCAAGCTTGGCCCTCTGACGGTCGACCTGGAGACGCTCACGCTTTGCGAGTTTCTCGAAGGTACCGTCCTCTTTCATCTTGTCGATGGTGTTCATTTTCTTGACAGCCTTGCGGATGGTGGGGAAGTTGGTGAGCATTCCACCGGGCCAGCGCTCTGTCACGAAAGGCATATTGACTGCCGCAGCCTTCTCGGCCACGATGTCCTTTGCCTGTTTCTTTGTTGCCACGAAGAGAATCTTGCGACCGCTGCGGGCAAGTTCTTTCATCGCTTCGGCAGCCTCGTCAATCTTGACGACGCTCTTGTGCAGGTCTATGATATGGATTCCGTTCTTCTGGTCGAAGATATAGGGAGCCATCTTAGGATTCCATTTGCGGGCAAGGTGTCCGAAGTGGGCGCCTGCATCGAGCAATTCCTGGAAATTTGTTCTTGGCATTGTTTTAAAGTTGTTTGTTTTGTTTTTAAACTATCCCTGGGGACTTTGCCTTCGTCCCTCCGGGCTCTTTCTTCAATCACGGAGCAGCGCCTGGGGCGGTCTCCCTGATTTTTCGCAGTCTCGGGAACCTTCCGGTAGCTCGCGCGGATTCACATCCGCTTCGGGGTCTTTCAGGTTTTCTCCGGGCTGTGCAATGTAAAGCAGATCAGCAGGATAATATTAACGTTTGCTGAACTGGAAGCGGCGACGTGCACCAGGCTGACCGGGCTTCTTCCTCTCGACCTCACGGGCGTCACGGGTGAGGAAGCCTGCGGCCTTGAGGGCTGAGCGATAGGCCTCGCGGTCGAGCTCGCTGAGTGCGCGGGCTATACCGAGCCTGAGGGCTTCTGCCTGACCTTTGACTCCACCTCCGTCGAGGTTGGCCTTTACGTCAAACTGGCCTGCAGTACCGGTAACCTCGAAAGGCTGGTTGGCGATGTAGATGAGGGAGTCGTCGGAGAAATACTCATTCAGATCACGACCATTCACCTCGATCTTGCCGGTACCGGCTGCAAGATAAACACGAGCGACAGCTGCTTTACGTCTTCCAAGGGCGTTGACTGTTTTTTCCATTTGCTCTGTTTAGATTTCGTTTAACTTGATTTCTTTGGGTTGCTGTGCCTGGTGGGGATGCTCAGGACCTGCATAAACGAACAGGTTGCCTATGAGCTTGTCACCAAGACGGGTCTTGGGGAGCATTCCGCGGACGGACCTCCTGATGAGTTCGGCCGGCCTCTTGCTGAGGATTTCGGCAGGTGTCGTGAAACGCTGTCCGCCGGGATAGCCGGTGTAACGCGTGTAGACACGGTCGGTCATCTTCTTTCCGGAGAGGGCTACCTTCTCGGCGTTGACGACGATGACGTTGTCACCGCAGTCCACGTGGGGGGTGTAGCCAGCCTTGGTCTTGCCGCGAAGGACAAGAGCCACTCTGGAAGCAAGACGGCCAAGTGCCAGATCCGTAGCATCAATGACGACCCACTCTTTCTTCACAGTTGCCGCGTTGAGCGATACTGTTTTGTAGCTTTGTGTGTCCACTGTCTTGATTTTTAATGGTTTATATAAAATGTGTTGCAATCCCTACACAAAATAGGGACCGCAAATGTAGCAATTTTTTCGCAGACTGCCAAATAATATGGCCACAGATGGCCAAAAAAGGCTGATTTAGGCAGGGAACCCTAGCTCAGGCCGCGCTGCTTCTTGATGGTTTCGTAGGCCTGCTGGATCTTGCGGAACTTCTCGCTGGCGGCCTTCTGGACGTCGGGGCCGAGGGTGGCCACCTTGTCGGGATGGTTCTTCATAGCCATACGGCGGTAGGCGCTCTTGACCTCGTCGTCGGAGGCGGAAGGGGATATGCCGAGCACCGAATATGCCGAGTCGGCGTCACGGTAAAACATCGCTATGGCAGACGCCGCGTCGGTGGGCCTGATGCCTATCGTGGAGGCGATTGCCTCGATGACGCTCTTTTCGGATGAGCTGAAGTCGCCGTCGGAAGTGGCTATCTGGATGAGGTAGTTCAGGAGCTGGAGACGCTGGGAATAATTCATATTGGCCGCGATCTGGGGGCCGACTGAATATATATTCACCTGCTGGGAGCCGAGCTGTTCCAGCATCGACATCGCTTCCTGGGCCGCGCTCTCGCCGAAGTTGCGGCGCATAAACTCCTGCACCGTGCGCAGCTCCGCCGGGTGGGTCCTGCCGTCTGCCTTTATGACTGCCGAAGACAGCACCAACAGGCTGACAAAGAAGCTGTTACGCTGCTCGGCGGCAGACCAGCCGCGGGTAGTGCGGGCATATGTCCCCGAGTTCGTCCGGCCGTAGCCGCTGGCCTGGCCATATCCATTGCTGCCTTGGCCATATCCGGTCCGGCCGAAGCCTGTCCGTCCCTTCCCGGAGCCGCCCAGAGGGTCCGAGCCGTCGGTTATCTGCATAGACCATTCAATGAGGTGCTCGACGGCAGAGCCGGCCAGCACTCCCAGCAGCGCACCGATGGGGCCTCCGGAGACCCATCCGAGTATGCCGCCTATCCATTTAGGTAATCCCATATTCTTTCCGTTTGCCCTCCTTTCCTGCAAATCGCAGTCCATCCTTTTCCGCCTGCCAAAAAGTCATACTGCCTGCTGTCCCAGCGTTACAGGTCGAATTTGAGCTTGGCCACCTGTGACACCACTTCGGCCTTGCAGGCGCCTGGGTGCCCATTCCAGCGTAACAGGTCGAAGCCCTGAAAATCGACCTGTTACGCTGAGTGCCACCAAATTTGATACTTTTTGGCTATCTTTGCACCGATGAAGATAGGAAACATAGACCTTGGGCAGCGGCCGGTGCTGCTGGCGCCGATGGAGGACGTGACCGACGCGTCCTTCAGGATCCTGTGCCGCGAGGCCGGAGCAGCGATGGTCTACACCGAGTTCATCTCCTCGGACGGCCTGATCCGGGACGCGGCCAAAGCAATCGCCAAGATGCGCACGCTGGAGGAAGAGGCCCCCGTCGCGATTCAGATATATGGCAACATCCCGGAGGCGATGGTCGATGCCGCGCGGATGGCAGACCGGGCGGCTGAGATAGCCGGCGGGCACGGCGCGGACGTAATTGACATCAACTTCGGCTGCCCCGTGAGCAAGATCGCCGGGCGCGGAGCCGGCAGCGGAATGATGCGCGAGCCCGACAAGATGGTGGCCATCACCAAGGCCGTAGTCGAGGCCGTCGGCAAGCCCGTCACGGTGAAGACGCGCCTTGGCTGGGACGAAGACAGCAAGATAATAGTGGAGCTCGCCGAAAGGCTGCAGGATGTTGGCATACAGGCCCTTACCATACACGGCCGCACCCGTTGCCAGATGTACAAGGGCGAGGCGGACTGGACCCTCATCGGGGCTGTCAAGGCCAACCCGCGTATGCATATACCTATTATAGGAAACGGGGATATCAACTCCGCCGCCCGCGCCCGGGATGCTTTCGAGCGCTACGGAGTGGACGGCATAATGGTCGGCCGCGCCTCCTTCGGCCATCCCTGGATATTCCGGGAAATCAGGCACCTGCTCGACACCGGCGAGGAACTACCCCCGCTTTCCGTCCCGGAGCGCGTGGCCCTCGCCAAACGCCACTTCCAGCTCTCGCTGGACCTCAAGGGGCCGGTCACGGGCATCTTCGAAATGCGCCGCCACCTGAGCTGCTACTTCAAGGGCCTCCCCGACTTCAAGGAGACCCGCATCCGCCTGGTCACCTCCACCGACCCCGCCGAGATCTTCTCCCTGCTGGACCACATCGCCACCCGCTGGGCCGACGCCCTCCCGGAGACCACCTCCGTCTACGGCCTCTGATTCGCCTGCCCTGCCTGACCTTCGCCGGGAAGGCGGGGGAAAAGGTGAAAAAATGGGTGGGGAGGATACAAACGAGGGGAATTTTCACTATATTTGCTTTTTATGAAGCAAGTAGCGATACAAGGTTATTCAGGGTGTTTCCACGAAGAGGCGGCGAGGCTGTTCTACGGGGAGACGGGCATAGTGGAATGCGCGACGTTCGAGGCGCTGTTCAAGGCTGTTGAAACCGGACAGGCCAACGCTGTGGTGATAGCCATAGAGAACACCATATCCGGCGGTCTGCTGCCGAACTTCGACCTTCTGAGGAAGCATCCCCTCAAAATCAAAGGCGAGGTCTATCTCCCTATACATCAGAATCTTATGGCGCTCCCCGGCCAGAGGCTGGAGGACATCCGCGAGGTGCGTACGCACTATATGGCCATCAACCAGACCCGCGAGTTCTTCGAAAGGGAGGCTCCGTGGATAAAGATGGTGGAGTCCGAGGATACGGCAAAGAGCGCGGCCGAAGTGGCCCGCGAGGGGCTGGTCGGCGTGGGAGCGGTGGCTTCCGCGGTGGCGGCCGAGAAGTTCGGCCTGGAGATACTGCGCCCCGGCATAGAGACCTATAAGCAGAACTTCACCCGCTTCCTCATCCTGGACGACGCCATCCAGGTCCCCAAGGCCGAGCGCACGAAGGCCTCGCTGTGTTTCACCCTCCCCCACAAGCCCGGTTCGCTGGCGCATATCCTCACCATATTGTCCTTCTACGATATGAATCTCACGAGGATCCAGTCCCTCCCCATCCCCGGGCGCGAGTGGCAGTACTTCTTCTACGCAGACATCAAGTTCGACAATTACGAGCGCTACACCCAGGCCCTCTCGGCGGTACGTCCGCTCCTCGAGGACCTCAACGTGCTCGGTGAATACAAATCAGTCATATGATAATTACCCCGGCCCAAAGGACACTCAGTGTCAAGCCATATTATTTCTCGGTCAAGAACCCTGAGATCGCGGCCCTCAGCGCAGAGCGCGTCGCCCGCGGCGAAGACCCGGTCATCAACCTCGGCATCGGCTCCCCGGACCGTATGCCCCCGCAGGAAGCAATCGACGAACTGTGCCGCACGGCCCAGCTTCCCGACAGCCATAAGTACCAGAATTACAGGGGTTTGCCCGAGCTTCGCAAAGCTTTCGCCCAGTGGTATGAACGCTACTACGGCGTCACGCTTGACCCCGAAACGGAAATCCAGCCGCTGATGGGTTCCAAGGAAGGCATATTGCTCATATCCCTGGCATTCGTCAACCCCGGCGACAAGGTCCTCGTCCCTGACCCCGGCTATCCGACCTACACCTCGGCCTCGCGCCTTGTGGACGCCGAAATACTGACCTACGACCTCAAGGAGGAAAACGGCTGGATGCCGGACTACGAGGCACTGGAGAAGATGGACCTGGAAGGAGTGAAGCTGATGTGGACGAACTATCCGAATATGCCCACCGGCACCCCGGCCGCCCCGGACACCTACCGCCGACTGGTCGAGTTCGGACGCAAGCATAATATCCTGATAGTCAACGATAATCCATATAGCTTCATCCTTAACGACTCCCCGCGTTCCATCCTCGCCGAGGAAGGCGCGCGCGAGTGCTGCCTGGAGATGAACTCGTTGAGCAAGGCCCATAATATGTCCGGCTGGCGAATAGGAATGGTGTGCGGCGACAAGGACTACGTGGCCCAGATCCTCAAGGTCAAGAGCCAGATGGATTCCGGAATGTTCCGCAGCATGCAGCTCGCCGCCGTCAAGGCGCTCTCCCAGGGCCCCGGGTGGTTCGAAAAGCTGAACGCCGGCTACAAGGCCCGCCTGAAGAAAGTGTGCGAGCTGTTCGATGTGCTCGGCGTGAGCTATAATCCTGACTCACAGGGACTTTTCGTCTGGGGCAAAGTCTCGCCGGACAATGCTTTCCTGAGCGCCGACACCTCCAAGACCCTCGGCGAGCGCGTCTCCGACAAGCTGCTCTACGAGGCCGGCGTCTTCGTCACCCCCGGAATGGTCTTCGGCAAGAACGGCAACGACTACATCCGCGCCTCCCTCTGCGCCACAGAATCCCTTCTGGACAAGGCGATTAGTAAGGTAAAGTATATAGAGCGATAATTAAAGTCAATAATCGCAATTATTAATCTCAGTAATGTAGAAAGGATGGTATACCTTATGCCTAAACCCATGGCCACCCTCGGCCATGTTAGAGGGAGGGGCCCGCTGGATACAAGTTATTTGCGGAGCAAATGACGCAGTAGACAGTGGGAGGGATGGAGCGAAGCGGAAGGTTTATGGCATAAGGTATACCTCCTTTCAAAGACAACTGAATAAAGACAATTGAATATGACGGTAGGAATAATAGGTCTGGGACTGATCGGGGGGTCGATGGCTATCGATCTCAAGCGCAGGGGGTTCGCCAGCAAGGTCCTCGGCGTGGAGGCCGACCCGGTCAATGCGGCGGCGGCCCAGAAGATGGGGCTGGCAGACGAGCTGGTCAGCTTTGAGGACTGCGTCAGCGGCAGCGACATCGTCATAGTGGCGGTGCCGGTCGGAACGGCAGTGGCTATGCTCCCGAAGATCCTTGACGCCTTCGAAGGGGCGCCGGACAAGATAGTCATCGACACCTGCTCCACCAAGAGCAACATCGTCCGCTGCGTCCACTACCATCCCTGCCGCGGGCAATATGTCGCAACCCACCCGATGGCCGGCACGGAATATTCCGGACCCTGGGCCGCGATGCCCGGCCTGTTCGACGGCCGCGCCTGCATATTCGCCAACAGCGAAGAATCCTCCCCCAAGGCCCTGGCCAGGATAGAAGAACTGTATAACGTGCTGAATATGAGGCCGATATATATGAACGCCGACAGCCACGACGTCCACACGGCATATGTCTCGCACATCTCCCACGTCACCTCCTTCGCCCTGGCACTGACGGTGCTCGACAAGGAAAAGGACGAAAAGCATATCTTCGACCTTGCCTCCGGCGGCTTCTCCTCGACCGTCCGCCTGGCCAAGAGCAACCCGGATATGTGGGTCCCCATCCTCACCCAGAACAGGGAGAACGTCCTTCAGGTAATAGACACATACATTGACAAGATGAAGGCCTTCCGCCAGGCCATAGACTCATTCGACGAGAAAGGCATAGAAGACCTCATCCTCCAGGCAAACAGAATAAAGAAAATACTCAGATAAATGGCACTCGAACTTATCCCCGTCGACCAGTGGGGCTTCTTCACCCTCCCCAAACCAATGGTCATAGCAGGTCCCTGCAGCGCCGAGAGCGAAGAGCAGGTGATGGAAACCGCCCGCGGCCTTGCGAAGGAAGGCATACACGTATTCCGCGCAGGCATATGGAAACCGCGCACGCACCCCGGCTGCTTCGAGGGCATCGGCACCGAAGGGCTCAAGTGGCTCCGCCGCGTCCAGAAGGAATGCGGCCTGAAGGTGTGCACCGAGGTGGCCAGCGAAAGGCACGTCTACGAGTGCATCAAGTTCGGAGTGGATATGGTCTGGGTCGGCGCCCGCACCACCGCCAACCCTTTCCTTATGCAGGAAATAGCTGACGCACTGAAAGATACGGATATCCCTGTGCTCGTGAAGAACCCCGTCAATCCGGACCTCGACCTGTGGATCGGAGCCCTGGAGCGCCTCAACCGCGCCGGCATCAAGAAGCTCGGCGTGATCCACCGCGGCTTCTCCACCTCGGAGAAAAGCGAATACCGCAACGCCCCCGGCTGGCAGCTTGCCATAGACCTCGCCAGCCGCTTCCCCACCCTGCCGTTCTTCGCCGACCCGAGCCATATGGGCGGTGACCGCAAGTATATCAAAGAACTGTCCCAGAGGGCTTTGGACCTCGGCTTCGACGGCCTTATGGTGGAATCGCACTGCAACCCTTCGGTGGCGCTGAGCGACGCCAAGCAGCAGCTCGTCCCCGCCGACCTCGGCGCAATGCTCTCCGGCCTTACGGTGCGCGAAAGGGACAGCAAGGACCAGGGCTACCGCGAAGGCATAGACCAGCTCCGCGCCCAGATAGACATCCTTGACGAGAACCTGCTGTATATACTCAAATCCCGTATGGACGTCAGCCGCAAGATAGGCTCCTACAAGAAGGAACACAACATCTTCATCGTCCAGACGGCACGATGGGAGGCCATCCTTGAAAAGATGATCCGCAAAGGCGAGGAATACGGTTTATCGGAGAAGTTCATTACGGCCGCCTTCGGTGCCATCCACGAAGAGTCGGTCAGGGTTCAGGACGAAATTCTCGAAGCCGGCCAAGAAGACTAGACTCGAAGACGTCTTTCTCCCTGTCGGAGAGGAACATAACCTTTATCGGTACCTGAAACATGCGCTTGCGCAGCGGCTCAGGTACTTTTTTGCTGTCCACCACCCTCTGGCTGTCCTTTTCGGTCGTGGCAACCACGGCCGTGGGATAATGGCGGGCGGCGCCGGCAATGGTCTGGATGTCGGAGGCGCTGTAGCGATGATGGTCCGGGAAGCTGAAACTGCGCACCACCTGATACTTGTCGCTGAGGAAGCGCTTCAGAGGCATATCCTTGGCTATTCCGGAGAAGAGAATCAGTTTCTTGGAATAGATATAGTGAGGGTCGGCATCTTCGAAGACGGGGGCCATAGGGCAGTAGAGGATGCTGGTAAAGAACAGGCCAACTTTCCTGCCGCCAGAGAACCGGCCGCTGCAGGTGGCCGGGTTAAACTCCTTTATGCCAAGGCTTTGCGCCCATTCCATCCGCTCCCAGTCTTCCATATAGGCAGGGCACTTGGTGACCACTATCATATCCGCAGCCTTCAAGCGCTGGGGCAGGTCGCGGAGACGGCCGAGGGGCATCAGCGCGTCGCGCACCGGAGGGCGGCTCCAGTCGACAAGGACGATATTGACGTGGGCGCCGAGCTTGCGATACTGGAAGGCGTCGTCAAGGACTATGATATCGGAGGCCGGCAGGTCTTTGTCAAGGCACTTGCGGGCTTTCTTGCTCTGGGCGAGCAGATCCGGATGGCACAGGAAGTTGCAGCCTTCGATGCGGTCTTTGTCCACCGCTACGGTAACGGCCGGGAACTTCTTTTTGATCTGAAGGGGCTCGTCGCCATAGAGGCGGGCGGTGCCGTCGCGCGTAACCTGCTGGAAACCACGGCTTTTGCGCTTATAGCCACGGGAGAGGACCGCGATGTTGCGATAGGCCCAGTCGTCGCTTCGCTGCAACAGGTCCAGGATCATCTCGGTGTGGGGGGTCTTGCCGGTGCCGCCGACTGCGATGTTGCCCACGCATATGGTGGGGACCTCCGCCCTGCGCACCTTGCGCACGCCGCTGTCGAACAGGACGTGGCGCAGCTTGAGCGTCAGCCAGTACGGGAACAGGATAATCTTGTCAATCACCATCTTAGTAATACTGATAGAACAACGCTATTGACTCCATTCCGGCATACAGCTGACGGAGGAGGTAACTCTCATTGGGCGAGTGGATTGTGTCACGTTCCAGGCCGAAACCCATCAGCAGGGGGTCGGCGCCGAGGATGGTCTGCATATCCGCAAGGACCGCGATGCTTCCGCCTCCGCGGCTGGGGACCGGCTCTATGCCATAGACCTGGGCCATAGCCCTGGATGCGGCCTGATAGGCGTGTGAGGTTATGGGGATGAGGAAACCGTTGCCACCCTCGCAGGGCTTGATTTCGACTTTGACATATGGCGGGGCAATTGCCTGGAAGTGCCCAACAAACAGCTCGGTAATCTTTTCGCTGCGCTGGTTGGGTACCAGGCGCATCGAGATTTTCGCGTGGGCCTTGGAGGGGAGGACGGTCTTGGCGCCTTCGCCTGTGTAGCCGCCCCAGATGCCGCACACGTCAAGGCAGGGACGGATGCCGGTGCGCTCCATCGTTGTGTAGCCTTTCTCGCCTTTAACCTCTTGGATATCAAGGAATTCCTTATATTCTTCAATATCGAACGGGGCCCTGGAGAGCATAGCCCTGTCTTCCTTCGAGAGCTCCACGACGTCGTCATAGAAGCCCGGGATGGTGACCCGGCCGTCCCCATCGATAAGGCCGGAGACCATATCGCACAGGACGTTGATGGGGTTGGCCACCGCACCGCCGTAATGGCCGGAGTGGAGGTCTTTGTTGGGGCCGGTCACGGTGACTTCAAGATAGGCGAGGCCGCGCATACCGCAGTTGATGGAGGGGACCTTTTCGGATATCATCGTGGTGTCGGAGACCAGTATGACATCGGCTGCGAGAAGGTCTTTGTGGGCCTCGACCCACTCGGGGAGGGACGGGCTGCCTATTTCTTCTTCGCCTTCGAATATGAATTTTACATTGTGGCGCAACTGCTTGGTTTTCAACAGATATTCAAAGGCCTTGAGGTGCATGAACAGCTGGCCTTTGTCGTCGTTGGCGCCGCGGCAGTAGATGGCGTCCTCGCCGGTGTGGGGGTCTTTCGCGAGCACCGGCTCGAAGGGGTCCGTGCGCCACTTGTCGAGCGGCTCTGGCGGCTGGACGTCATAATGGCCATAGACCAGGACGGTCTTTTCGGCGCCCGGCACGGCCTTGCTGCCGAACACTACCGGATTGCCGGCGGTGGGCATAACCGCGGCCTCGTCGGCCCCGGCCTCCTTCAGCAGCTGCGCGAGCCTTTCGGCGCACCTGACCATATCGGGTTTGTTCTGCGCCTTGGCGCTTATGGACGGGATTCTCAGGAGGGAGAAGAGCTCTTCGAAAAAGCGCTCCCTGTTAGCTGCTATATATTGCTTCATAATTCTAAGGAGTTGTAGATGTCCGAGATGACGAGACCGCAGAGGGTGAAGCCGAAGATGGCGGTGATGTGGGCGAGGGAGCCGTTCACGGCGTTTTTGCCGTGGCCGGGGTCCTCGAGGGCAGCCGCGGAGGAGCCTTCGTCAGGAGCGCCGAGGTTGGGAAGGACCTCGCCGTCATAGACGCAGAGGAAGGGCTTGGCGGGGAGAGGGGCGCCCTTGTGACGCGCGGCGCTACGGATTTTCTTGCGGAGCATAGCGCCCAGCGGGCAGTCGCGCACGGAGAAGAATTCGCCTACCCGCACACGGGTCGGGTCGACCTTCAGGGCGGCGCCCATTGAGGAGAAAAAGGTCGCCCGGGAAGCGGTCGCCTTGAGGATGAGCAGTATCTTGTCCTTCAGCGCGTCAATGCAGTCGATGACGAAGTCATATGAATCCAGGTCGAAGGAGTCGGCGGTGGCTTCGCAATATGTCTGCTGAAGGGCTAGGACTTCAGCCAAGGGATTGATTTCCAGGAGCCTTTCACGAAGGGCTTCAACTTTGGGGCGGCCGATGGTGGCTGTCGTTGCCATCAGCTGGCGGTTCACGTTGCTGGGCACGACGCAGTCCGAGTCGACTATCGTCAGGTGCCCTATGCCGCTGCGGATGAGCCCCTCGGCGCACCAGCTCCCGACTCCGCCCACGCCGAACAGGATGACGCGCGCGGCGGAGAGCCTGTCAAACACAGCCTCCCCTACCAGCAACTTGGTCCTGGAATGTATTTCTTCTGTGTGAAGCAAAGGATTATACCGTCAGGATGTCCTTTTCCTTGGCGGAGATGACGGCGTCGACTTCCTTGACGTTCTTGTCGGTGATCTTCTGGATCTCGTCTTCGGCTTCCTTTTCGGCGTCTTCGGTGAGCTCGCCGGCCTTCTGGGCCTTCTTGAGCTGCTCGACGGCGTCGCGGCGGGCGTTGCGCACTATGACCTTGGTGTTCTCACCTTCAGCCTTGGCCTTCTTGATGAGCTCCTTGCGCCTCTCTTCGGTGAGGGCGGGGACGACGCAGCGGATGATTTCACCGTTGTTGGAGGGGGTGAAACCGAGGTTGGCGTCGAGGATGGCCTTCTCTATCTTGGAGATCATATTCCTCTCCCAGGGCTGGATGGCAAGGGTCTTGGCGTCCGGGGTGGACACGGAAGCAACCTGCACCAGGGGGGTCTGGGTGCCATAATAGTCAACGGTCACGCCGTTGAAGATGGAGGGGTTGGCCTTGCCTACGCGATAGGACTTGAGGTCTTCCTCGAGGAATGCGACGGCGTCTTTCATCTTCTTGTCGGCCGTGCTGATGATGGTTTTTCCGTTCTCAGGTATCATATTCTTATATATTTATTATTTGCGTACAAGCGTTCCGACCTTCTCGCCGCGCAGCAGCCGGGTGAGATTGCCCTTGCAGTTCATATCGAACACTATGATGGGCATATCCCCCTCGCTGCACAGGGCGAAGGCAGTCTGGTCCATCACCTTGAGGTGACGGGAGATGGCCTCGTCGAAGGTGAGCGTGTCATATCTGGTCGCGGTCGGGTCTTTTTCCGGGTCGGCCGTGTAGACCCCATCAACTCTCGTGCCTTTCAGCAGGGCGTCGGCTCCGATCTCAAGGGCGCGAAGGGCTGCGCCGGAGTCGGTCGTGAAGAAAGGATTGCCTGTGCCGCCGGAGATGAGGGCGACCCCGCCATTTTCCAGCACGCGGACAGCGTCGTCGCGCATATAGTACTTTGCGACGGGTTCCATAGGAGTGGCTGTAAACACTTGGGCGTCAACGCCTTGTTCTTTGATGAACATCGACAGGGCCAGGGAGTTTATCACCGTGGCGAGCATTCCCATCTTGTCTCCGTCCACGCGGTCGAAGCCTTTGCCCGTGCCCTGAAGGCCGCGGAATATGTTTCCGCCTCCGTTGACTATCGCTACCTGGAGGCCAGCCTTCGCTGCGGAGGCTATTTCTTCGGCATATGCCCTGAGGCTGTCGGTGTCAAGGCCTTTGCCCTGGGGGCCGCCAAGGCTCTCACCGCTGAGTTTAAGCAACACTCGTTTGTACATACTTCAAAAATTTTTCATCAACAAATTTCGCGAAATATTATGAAACTTGCAAGAAACAAGTTATATTTGCATTCGATAAAGAAAAAGATATGGCAAATTTCCTGACATCTTCGATAGGTAAGAAATTCATCCAGGCCGTGAGCGGAGCGTTCCTTTTCGTGTTCCTCCTTCTCCACGCCACAATCAATGTCTTCTCCGTGCGCGATTCCTTCGCCGGCGAGTTCGGTTCTCCGGAAGGATGGTTCGCCCAGGGCTGTGAATTCATGGCCCTCCCTGTCGTGGATGTTATGGTCCCCATCCTTGCCCTGGGATTCCTCATCCACATCTGCTACGGAATCTATCTGACGATAGGCAACTACAAGGCCCGTGGCGGTCAGCGCTATGAAGTAGCCTCCAAGGCTGCCTCCGATTCCTGGGCTGCGAAGAATATGGTGGTCCTCGGCCTGCTGATCCTCGGCCTGCTGGGCTTCCACCTCACGCATTTCTGGGCAAAGATGCAGCTTCAGGACTTCATCGGCGGTGAAGCCGAGGATCCGTATCTGCTCCTGTGCTTCACGTTCAAGAACTGGTGGATGGTCGTCATCTACATCGCCTGGTTCGTGATCCTGTGGTTCCACCTGGTCCACGGCTTCTGGTCCATGTTCCAGACCATCGGTTGGAACAGCAAGCGATGGCTTGGGCGGTTAAAGGTTATCGGTGTGGTGGTCGCAACCCTGATATGCCTCGCCTTTGTTGCAGTAGCGGTCAATGCCTTCCTCCAGGCAAACGCCCTCATTGCATAAAAGCTAAAAGAAACTGACAAGCCGACCAAATTGCTTTTGGCCGGCTTTTTTATTTGAATACAAACCTTTTAATACCCGTATAAAATGAAACAGAAAAAGTTTATGCTCCCCGAGAGCGAGATTCCCCAGGCATGGTTCAATATGCAGGCCGTTATGCCCAACAAGCCCCTGCCCATCCTCAACCCTGCCACCCGCGAGCCCCTCAAGGCCGAGGACCTGTATCCAATCTTCTGCGAAGAATGTGCTAATCAGGAACTTAACACCACCGACGAGTGGATTCCCATCCCCGAGGAAGTCAGGGAGCAGTATGCCTCCTACCGCTGCACTCCGCTGGTGAGGGCCTATGATTTCGAGAAAGCTCTCGGAACGCCGGCGCACATCTACTTCAAGAACGAGAGCGTGTCCCCCGCCGGTTCGCACAAACTCAACTCCGCCCTTGCCCAGGCATATTACGCCAAGGCACAGGGCGTCACCAACATCACCACCGAGACCGGAGCAGGCCAGTGGGGCGGCGCCCTTAGCTATGCCTGCAAGAAGTTCGGCATAGAGTGCGCGGTGTATATGGTGAAGATAAGCTACAACCAGAAGCCCTACAGGCGTTCCATTATGAACACCTTCGGAGCGACCATCACCCCTTCCCCTTCGATGTCCACCCGTGCAGGCAAGGATATCATTACGGCCAACCCCAATGACAACGGTTCCCTTGGCTGCGCCATATCCGAGGCCATCGAGCTGGCAGTTACGACCAAGAACTGCAAATATGCCCTCGGCTCCGTGCTGAACCACGTGTGCCTTCACCAGAGCATCATCGGCCTCGAGGCTGAAAAGCAGATGGCTATGGCCGGCGAATATCCCGACATCGTGATAGGTTGCTTCGGAGGCGGTTCCAACTTCAGCGGTATCGCATATCCTTTTATGAGGCACAATATCCAGGAAGGCCGCAAGACCCGTTTCATTGCCGCCGAACCTGCTTCCTGCCCCAAGCTCACCCGCGGAAAGTTCGAATATGACTTCGGCGACGAGGCCGGTATGACCCCGCTCCTGCCGATGTATACCCTCGGCCACACCTTCAAGCCGGCAAGCATCCACGCAGGCGGTCTTCGTTACCACGGCGCCGGCGTCATCCTTTCCCAGCTGATGAAGGACGGCTTTATGGAGGCAGTCGACATCGAGCAGACCGAGTCCTTCAAGGCAGGCGTGCTCTTCGCCCAGAGCGAAGGCATCATCCCCGCCCCGGAAAGCTGCCACGCAATAGCAGCCACCGTGCGCGAGGCACTCGAGTGCAAGAAGACGGGCGAGGCCAAGACCATCCTCTTCAACCTTTCCGGACACGGTTTCGTGGATATGTCCGCCTACGACCAGTATTTCGGAGGCAGCCTCGTGGACTTCCACGTGAGCGAGGAAGATATCGCAAGATTCATCAAGAGCGCAGACGACCTTAACAAATAGATGGATACCCTGATGATAGTTGTCGCCGTACTTCTCGGCGTGCTTGGAATAGTCGGCAGCGTGGCCCCGGGCCTTCCGGGGCCGCCGCTGAGCTGGCTGGGACTGCTGATTATGTATTTCTTCGGAGGCGACCCGATGACGGCCCGCTTCCTGTTCATCTGGCTGGCAGTCACCACCATAGTAACAGTGCTGGACTACGTGCTCCCGATGTGGTTCACCAAACTCACGGGCGGGAGCAAGTATGCAGGTTGGGGCGCCCTCATCGGCCTTTTCGTCGGAATATTCCTGACTCCGGTCGGGATGATCCTGGGGTCGCTTGCAGGTGCGTTCATCGCCGAGCTGATAGTGGCCGACAAGGACGCCACGTCCTCCCTGAAGTCGGCCTTCGGCGCCTTCCTCGGATTCATCTCCACCACCGGCCTCAAGCTCATCGCCGCCGGCGTGATGATGTACTATATAATCATCTACATCTAGGGCTTGACGCCGTAGTCCTTTGAGCGAAGGGCCTGGATGATAATATGCTCTGTGACATACAGGGCTTTGGACAGCGTCTTCGGGTCAGCACCGAAGTCGCTGTTTAGTTAGAGGTCAGGCGCTGCCGACGTAGCCGAGGGTGGCGACGCTGATGCGGGTGGGGTGCGGGAAGGCGGTGCGAAGGGTGCGGCGGCAGGCATTGAGCGTTGCGCCGGTGGTGAACACATCATCGATGAGGAGGATGTGGCGGTAGGGGGCGGGATGAGTGGCGGGGAGGCGGAGGGCGAAGGCGGTGCGGACGTTGGCCGCTTTCTCTTCGACGGAGAGGCGGGTCTGGGTGCGGGTGCGGCGACGGCGCACCAGCAGGCCGGTCTCGCAGGGCACGCCGAGGCACTCGGCGACAACCCTGGCGATGACCTCGGCCTGGTTGTAGCCGCGGCGCCAGCGGCGGAGCGGGTGGAGCGGCACGGGAATGACGACGTCCACGTCGGCGAACAGCGCCGATCCGGCCAGCCGCTCCCCCAGCATCCGGGCGAAGTACCGCCCCGCCGCCAGGTCGCCCTGGTACTTGAGCGCTTGGGTGATGCGCCTGTAGTTTGCGTTGACATCGTAGAAGAACAGCGCCGCCGCATAGGAGTACGGCTCGAACCCGCCTTGAGCGGGCTGGGCCGCCGACCCCGCGGAGGAGGTGGTGGAGGCGGGGGAAGAGGCAATGTCGGGGTGGGTGAGGTCGCGCTGGATGAGGGCGTTGAGGCGGTCGGCCATGCGGTTGCGGGGCATCGACCAGAACCAGGTTTGGGGGAGGTCGGTCAGGCACCAGATGCAGAGGTGGTGCTCGTTGCGCAGCAGAGGGCGGCCGCAGACGAGACACTCGCGCGGCATAAAAAGATCCCCCAGCGTTGTAATAAGGCTCCTCGCAGACAGCGGAGGAATCAACAAGCCATACCTCCGCAGACGTTAATCACCTGACCGGTGACATAGGATGAGAGGTCGCTGGCAAGGAAGAGGGCCACCTTGGCGACCTCTTCCACCGTGCCGCCCCTGCGCAGAGGGATGGTCTTCACCCAGGCTGCACGCACGTCCTCGGGGAGGGCGGCGGTCATATCGGAGATGATGAAGCCGGGGGCGATGCAGTTGGCACGGACTCCGCGGGGGCCCATCTCCTTGGCGATGGACTTGGCAAGGCCTATGAGGCCTGCCTTGGAAGCGGAATAGTTGCACTGGCCTGCATTGCCGGCTTCTCCCACCACGGAGGACATATTGATAATGCTCCCTCCCCTTTGGCGGGACATCACCGGAGTGACGGCGTGGATGAAGTTGAAGGCGGATTTGAGATTGACGGTGAGGACCGCGTCCCACTGGCTCTCTTCCATACGGAGCATAAGGGTGTCGCGGGTGATGCCGGCATTATTGACAAGGATGTCGATGCGGCCGAAGTCCTCAAGGATCTTCTCTACGACCTCGTGGGTTTTCTGGAAGGACGAAGCGTCGGAGACATATGCCCGCACCTTGTGGCCCCAGGTCTCGAGCTCTGCTACCGTGTTTTCGTCAATTACCACGTCGGTAAAGGCTATGTCAGCCCCCTCGGAGGCATATTTCAGGGCGATGGCCTTGCCTATCCCCCGGGATGCGCCTGTAATCAGCGCGGTCTTTCCGTCCAGAAGTCCCATAAATCAATTTTTTCTGTCGCAAATTTAACCCATATTGGTTATCTTTGCAAATAATTATTACGGAAAAGTTCTGCTGTCTCCAGCCTAAACCTGTGGCCGCCCATGGCCACATGAATGGGAGGGGCCCGAAAATTTGAAAAATTTTTGGGAGGGACGAAGCGAAGGGTTTATGGCTGGAGACAGCAGACTTTTCAAAAAGCGAGACAATATGAAACTTATACCGGTATATGCGTGGACGAAGACCACGGTGCATATGGAGAACAGCGCGAGGAAGTTCAAGAAACAGCCCTGGGCGCAGGGCGTCATCCTGCTGACTTGCGTGGTGGTGGCGATGCTGCTGGCGAACCTGCCGTGGACCAGGGATGCCTATCACCATATACTCGAAACCAGCATCTCTTTCACGGTGACGACCCCTTCCGGCGGAGGAATAACCTTCCCCAAGGATATGACGGTGGAGAAGTTCATCAACGACATCCTGATGGTGATATTCTTCTTCACGGTGGGCCTGGAAATCAAGCGTGAAGTGGCTTTCGGCGAGCTGAGCAGCCCGAAAAAGGCAATAATGCCGATAATAGCGGCTATGGGCGGAGTCGCAGTCCCTGCGCTGATATATATATTCATCAACAAAGGCACCGCAGCAGCATCCGGCTGGGGCATTCCGACGGCTACAGATATCGCTTTCGCGGTGGGCATATTGTCCATCCTGGGCAACAAGGTCCCGGTCTCGCTGAAGGTGTTCCTGACCGCCCTTGCCATAGCGGACGACCTGATAGCCATCCTCGTAGTGGCCATATTCTACGGCGGCTCCATCAACCTCAACCTGCTGCTGATAGCCCTTCTGGTAGTGACGTTCATCGTCATACTGAACGTTATCCACGAGAAGAGGCCCTGGGCATATCTGGTTCCCTCCATCGTCCTTTGGGTGCTGTTCTACTATGCCGGCATCCACGCCACGATGGCCGGCGTGGTGATGGCCTTCCTCATCCCCTCCACCCCGCGCTACACCAAGCAGTACTACTACCGCAAGCGCGACTACTGGCGCCACAAGCTGGAAGAATATGACTCCATCGAAGAGCCCGGCGGCTTCCCCAACGGGCCCCAGAGGCACGTGCTGCGCAAGCTGAGCCAGACATCCCGCAACCTGATAAGTATGTCCTACACTCAGGAGCACATGCTCAGCCCGTGGGTCAACTTCCTGATAATGCCGCTGTTCGCCCTGGCCAATGCCGGCGTGACGATCCCCGACGTGTCCTATTTCAACATATTCCATTTCACCCCCGGCCTGGGCAGCGTGAGTATGGGCATATTCCTCGGGCTGGTGCTCGGAAAGCCGCTGGGCATCACCCTGGCGAGCCTGCTGGCCATCAAGACCAAGGTCGGGACTATGCCCGACAAGGCCACCTGGCCTATGCTGTTCGCAGTGGCCTGCCTGGGAGGTATAGGCTTCACGATGTCGATATTCGTGGACACCCTCTCCTTCGGAGACCTCGCCGCCGACCTCACCACCACGCTGCGCGATATGGGCAAGGTGGCCGTGCTGACCGGTTCGCTGTGCGCCGGACTGCTCGGAAGTGCATTGATAACAATCATAAACAAGATACAGAATGTTCGCAAGTGAAGTATATTCCCGCCGCCGCAGGACCCTGCTCGGCAAGATGCGGGAGGATGGCCAGGACGGCATAATCCTCTTTATCGGCAATGCGGAAGCTCCCGCCCAGTATAAGGACAACGCCTACAAATGGCGCCAGGACAGCACCTGGCTCTACTATTTCGGCCTCGATGCGCCCCTGTATGCCGCCATCCTGGACATAGAGTCCGGTGCCGAGACCATATATGCCGACGACGTCGAAATCGGCGACATCATATGGATGGGGCCTCAGCCAAGCGTCGCTTCGCTCGCCAGGAGCGTAGGGGTCGCAGCCAGCGCGCCCTACGGCGAGGTTGACAAAGCCGTGAAGGCCGCCATCAAGGCCGGCCGTAAAGTGCACTATATCAACCCTTCACGCTATTTCAACAAGCTCCGGCTGATGGAAATGCTCGGGCGCTACCGCATAGAGGACGGCATCTCCGTCCCCCTTACCAAAGCCATAATATCGATGCGCCTGGTGAAGGAGGATATCGAAATCGCCGCCATAGACGATGCCTGCGCGCTGGGCTATGAGATGCACTCCGTCGCACGCGATGCCATACGCCCGGGAATAGTGGAGCAGGAAATCGTGGGGCTTATGGAGGGCGTCACCCTGGCCAAGGGCTGGGGCGTGTCATTCCCGACCATCCTCACCCAGCACGGCGAGACCCTGCATAACCACCTGCACGACAAGGTGATAGAGCCCGGAAAGCTGATGGTCATAGACGCCGGCGCAGAGAGCAACCTGCACTACGCCTCCGACTTCACCCGCACATATCCGACCTCGGGCAAGTTCACCCCCAGGCAGAGGGATGTCTACCAGATAGTCTACGACTGCAACCAGCTCGCCTTTGAGCTCACCCGTCCCGGCATCACCTATCGCGAAGTCCATCTGGCTGCGATGCGCAAGATGCTCGAGGGCCTGTCCGGTCTCGGACTAGTCCACGGCGACCTCGACGAGATGGTGGCCCTTGGCATAGCCGGGCTGTTCCAGCCCCACGGCCTTGGCCACAATATGGGCCTGGACGTGCACGATATGGAAGACCTCGGCGAGAACCTGGTGGGATATGACCCTGACCAGCAGCGCTCCAAGCAGCTGGGCCTCGGCAGCCTGCGTATGGCCCGCCGCCTCATCCCCGGCCACGTAATCACCGATGAGCCAGGAATTTACTTCATCCCGGCGCTTATCGAGAAGTGGAAGAGCGAAGGCACCGGCAAGGGCTTTGTGAACTTCGCCGCCCTCGAAGGCTACTATGACTTCGGCGGCATCCGCATCGAGGACGACGTGCTCGTCACGCCCGACGGCGCCCGGCGTCTCGGCCCCAAGCGCCTCCCCGCCAGCCCCGACGAAGTCGAAGAGGCGATGGCAAAATAAAAAAACCGGCTCAACGCCGGTTTTTTTATTGGAAGTCAGTCTATATCAATAAACTATACCTTCTGTTTTGGTGAAAGGATTGGCGTCCTTGTTACCCCAGACGGAAACAGCGAAGGATTCGCTTGAGAATTCAGGGAGGCAGGAACGAGGGAACGCCGTCTCGACCTCAATGGAATCTTCAGTGAAGGCACCCTTGGAAACAATACCGGCAGAAGTCATACCTTCAAAGCCGCCTTTCATATCAGACTCTTTGACAGTCGGTTCTGTGGAGCTTCCATAGAAATGGTAGATGTAGCACCAGGCTTCATAATTGCCATTGCTATGCTCTGCCTTGTCTCCAGTCTCAGGATTGTTGTCAAGGTCGAAATCGTAATAATAGTAACCGCTGTTACTCGAACCATTGAAAAGAGCCGTCCATCTGCCGTGACGCTTTGACCTCTTGACATAGACATAGACATTATTTGCATCGGCACAAGCCTTTACTTCCTCAAGGGCCAATGCACCTTCAGCACCTTCATCGCCGGTAGGTGTAAGGACAGCACCTTCTATATCAGCCCAGTCGGACATATCGCCGTCGATGGTGATGGGGCTGGGCTCTACGGAAGGATCCTCAGGCTCTACGGAAGGTTCTCCGGGCTCAGAGGAAGGATCTTCAGATTCAGTAGGCTCAACGGAAGGCTCATCGGAGGGCTCTGCGGAAGGCTCATCGGAAGGCTCATCGGAAGGGTTGGCTGAAGGCTCCTGGGAAGGAGTCTCGGTAGCATCCTTTGATGAATCCGGCTTAGGCTGCTCCTTGGGAGTACAGGCAAGCACGAATGCCACCATTGCGGCGAGCATCAGGAAAAGGAAAGATTTTTTCATCGTCGTATCTGTTTGTTGGTTAATACTTTCGGGTATCTCGCCTGCAAATATATCATATATATTTCAAAAGTGTTACGATTGGGTTTCAAAAAGCATTTCGAGGAGTTTCGCGGCGAAACACCACGAAACACGCCCGACGCTGGGTGCGCCGGGCGTTTGACTGTGGAAGGGATACCTTCTATTCCCCGAGGGTGGCGACCATAACGGCCTTGATGGTGTGCATCCTGTTCTCGGCCTCGTCGAAGACTATGCTGGCGGGGCTCTCGAAGACATCTTCGGTGACCTCTATGCCATCCAGGCCGAACTTCTCGTGGACGTCGCGGCCGACCTTGGTCTCGAGATTGTGATATGCCGGGAGGCAGTGCATAAACTTGCAGGCGGGATTGCCGGTGCGGCGCATAAGGTCGGCGTTGACCTGATAGGGACGGAGAAGGTCGATGCGCTCTTTCCACACGGCCTCGGGCTCGCCCATGGACACCCAGACATCGGTGTATATGAAATCGCAGCCGGCGACACCTTCGTCGACATCGTCGGTGATGGTGATGCGGGCGCCGGTCTCGGCAGCGACCTTACGGCACTGCTCTACAAGCTCAGGTGCGGGCTGGAGGGCCTTGGGGGCCACGATGCGCACGTCCATACCCATCTTGGCGCCGCCGACAAGGAGGCTGTTGCCCATATTGAAACGGGCATCGCCGAGGTAGGCATATGCCACCTCGCTGAGGGGCTTGGCGGAGTGCTCGCGCATAGTGAGGAAGTCGGCAAGGATCTGGGTGGGGTGGAACTCGTTGGTGAGGCCGTTCCACACGGGAACTCCCGAATATTCAGAGAGTTCCTCGACCGTGGCCTGTGCGAAGCCGCGGTATTCTATGCCGGCATACATACGTCCCAGGACGCGGGCGGTGTCCTTCATCGATTCCTTGATGCCGATCTGGGAACCGGAGGGGCCGAGGTAGGTCACGTGGGCGCCCTGGTCGTGGGCGGCGACCTCGAAGGCGCAGCGGGTGCGGGTGGAGGTCTTCTCGAATATGAGCGCTATGTTCTTGCCCGCAAGGTGCTGACGCTCACGGCCGTCATACTTGGCCGTCTTCAGCTCGGCGGCAAGGTCGAGCAGATACTCTATCTCTGATGGGGTGAAGTCCAGCAGCTTGAGGAAGCGGCGGTTTCTCAGTTTGAATGCCATATATATCTGATTATTAAGGGATTATTCTTGTTCCACAGGCCGGGTTGTCGAGCTGGCCGGCCTCGGTTATGACGCACTGGGCGCCGCCGTTCTCGACGAAGAGGATGCCGGCGCGCACCTTGGGGGCCATCGAGCCTTCGGCGAACTGGCCTTCGGCGAGATAGCGCTTTGCCTCGGCCACGGTCACCGTGTCAAGGGCCTTCTCGGAAGGCTGGCGGAAATTGACATATACCTTCGGGACGTCCGTAAGGATATAGAACTCATCCGCTTTCATAGTTATGGCCGCGAGGGCGCTGGCGAGGTCCTTGTCTATGACCGCCTCGACGCCGCGGGAGCCTACGACGGGGATGCCTCCGCCGCCGACGGTCACCACGATGCAGCCCTGGCGGGCAAGCTGCTCGACTATGTCTATATTGTTAATCCTGAGGGGCTTGGGCGAGGCGACCACCTTTCTCCAGCCACGGCCGCGGGGGTCTTCGCGATATTCCCCCGGGAGCCTTTCGGCTTCTTCGCGGGTGTAGTAGGGGCCTACCGGCTTGGTGGGATTGGCAAAACCGGGGTCATCCGGCGAGACTTCCACGCGGGTGACCAGCGAGACTACCTTGCGATGGATTCCGGCCTTGGCAAGGACCTTCTCCATCCCGGTCTCTATCATATATGCAATCGAGCCCTGGGTCTCGGCGCCGCAGAAATCCATAGGCATAGCCTCAAGGCCGAAGAGCTTCTTGCCGGCCTCGTGCTGCAGCATCACGTTGCCCACCTGGGGGCCGTTGCCGTGGCCGATGACTATATCATAGCCGCGGGCAACGAGGTTGACCAGCTGGGAGCAGGTGTTCTCGACATTGGCGAGCTGCTGCTCATATGTGCCTTTCTCCCCGGAGCGCAGCAGCGCATTGCCTCCGAAGGCCACCATTGCAAGTTTATTCATCTCTTCTGAGCGGTAAGGTTGAACATCTCAGGAGACCGCCCATCTTGGATATCTCACGGTAGGGCACCGTCTCCACTGTCATTCCCCAGGCCTTCTCGAGGTGGGCCTTGAGGCGCGTAAAGTGCTCTTCCACAACGATTACGTCTTCGCTGATGGAGAACACGTTGGAGTTCATCCAGTACATTTCCTCGGTCGTGAGCTCGAAGACATTGTCTTTCCCGAAGAGATCCACCAGATGCTCGGCGTCGCGCGGGTTCATAAAGCCGCGTTTGTAGATTATGGCTTTGCCGCGGCCGACCGGCATAAAGGTGCAGTCCAGATGGAGGATGCCCTCATAGGGGTCGGTGTCGCTCTTGCGGAGGTTCAGCGGGATTATCCTCTTTTCGGGGAAAATCATCCGCAGGTAGTCCAGAGCGAGGCGGTTGGTGCGGGCAGTTTTGACGGAGCTGTAGTCCGGGAAGTCATACTGGCCGAGGAATATGATGTCGCCATAGGGGATGACATCGCCGCCTTCCACGTGGACGGCCTCTGGGAGGTTATATATGTCCTTGTAATGGATCTGGCTGTAGATTTCTCCATAGGCGTCTATCTCTTCCTGGCGGTCGGGGATTATGTTGGAGACTATTATCTTGTCATCAATGACGAAGCCGACGTCGCGGGCGAAGACCTGGTTGCAGTTCTCCACGAGCGAGGGACGATAGACCTTTACTCCATATTTCTCGAGGACGGCCTTGAAGGCGCCCATTTCCTCGACTATGTCCTTCTCCTCGGGATAGACCCCGTGCAGGACGGATTCATATGATTTGCTGTCGAAGGTCTCTTCCAGCTTCGGGGTGGGGCCGTTGGAGTACGGAAGGCCCAGAATGACTTCGCGAAGACGGGAGGTTTCGTTTCTAACGTTCAGTTTCATAAGGGGTTATTGTTTCTGTGTCAAATATATGCCGACCATTCCTATCGCAAGTCCGACCCACTGCAGGCCGGCAAGGGTCTCCTCACCGAGGATGAAGGCAAGGAGGGCGGTCACCAGCGGCACCACGGCAAGGAACACGCTGGTGCGTGCGACGCCAAGTTTGCCAATTGCATAGGCCCAGCTGGTGAAGGCCGTCGCCGAGCACAGGAGGGCCAGGGCGAGGGTGGGATAAAGCACTTTCCAGCTAAGGTAAAGACTTGGTTCAAAGGAGGTTATGCCTTTGGTAAAGAACAGCGGGAGGAAGAATATGGCGCCAAGTAGGAACTGCCACATCACTATCACCGAAGGTGAATAGGTCGCGGACAGGGACTTGGTGAAGGATATCTGGCTGACCTCCGAAATCACTGCGACGAAAAGGATTGCGATGCCCACCCAGAACAGGGGGCCGGTCTCCGTGCGGGTGAAGGTCACGAGCCACAGGCCGGCGAGGGTGATGAATACGCCTATGATATTCACCCCCTTGAAACTCTCCTTGAAGATCAGCATCCCGGCTGCCATCGCGAACAGCGGGTTGGTGGCTATCACCAGGGATGTAATCGTCGGGGACTGGGTGAACTGGAGGCCATATGTCTCCGCCACGAAGTAGACAAACGGCATACAGAGGGCCAGCAGGATGAACTTCAGTGCATCCTTGCCGCGCATCCTGATGGACTGTCCCGTCAGGAGATTGATTACCAGCAGGAGGAGCCCCGCCGCAAGAATCCTGACAGGCACGAAGAACTCCACGGGGATGTGCAGTTCGAGCAGCCTGTCCGCCCAGATATATGACATCGCCCACAGCGCCACCGTGAGCATCGCCGCAAGATAAGGGTATATCAGTCTTCCTTTCATATTCTCCCACAAATATAACCTTTTTCTTACAATCCGGCAACATTCCCGCCCCCTCAACTACGATATTATAATGTGGTAAAACAAAAAAAGACAGCATCTAGCTGTCTTTTTTTTGTGGTCCCTGCAGGGCATGATCCTGCGACCCCCTGATTATGAGTCAGATGCTCTAACCAACTGAGCTAAGGGACCGGATGCAGTGCTTTTAAACTGCACTGCAAAGATACGGATTATTTTCCAATAATCCTACTCTCACACTTTGATCTCAACCTCGACGCCGGAAGGAAGCTCGAGCTTCATAAGGGCATCGACAGTCTTTGCGTTGCTGTCGTCAATGTCCAGAAGACGGCAGTAGGAGCTGAGCTCGAACTGCTCGCGGGCTTTCTTGTTGACGAAGGTGGAGCGGTTCACAGTGAAGATCTTCTTGTGCGTAGGGAGCGGAATAGGGCCGCATACCTTAGCACCGGTGGAAGCCACTGTGTCGGCGATCTTCTTTGCTGACTTGTCAAGCAGCATGTGATCGAATGATTTGAGTTTGATTCTGATTTTCTGACTCATATCAATTACACTTTTTTAAATTTCCATTAAATGTCGTCGTCACCATAGAAATGGCGGTAACCACTCTTTTCGACGATGTCTTTCGCCAGGGAGGCGGGGACTTCGGCATAGTGGTCGAAGCTCATTGTGCTGGTGGCACGTCCGGAGGAGAGGGTCCTCAGCACGGTGACATATCCGAACTGCTCTGCCAGGGGGACGAAAGCCTTGATGATCCTCGCACCGTTGGCGGTGGAATCCATTGCGCTTATCTGTCCGCGGCGGCGGTTCAGGTCACCTACTATATCTCCCATATAGTCTTCCGGAGTGACGACTTCCAGATTCATTATTGGCTCGAGAAGCACAGGCTTGCACTTGGGGCAGGCGTGGCGGAAGGCCAGGCGGGCAGCGATCTCGAAGGAAAGCTGGTCGGAGTCCACCGGATGGTAGCTTCCGTCCAGGAGGGTGACCTTGAGGGACTGCACCTCATATCCGGCGAGGACTCCGTTGGCCATAGCCGACTCGAATCCTTTCTGGACGCTGGGGATATATTCCTTCGGGACATTGCCTCCCTTGACCTGGTTGTCGAACTGCAGGCCCTGGACGCCTTCGTCCGCGGGTCCGATCTCGACGATGATGTCCGCGAACTTGCCGCGGCCGCCGGTCTGCTTGCGGAAGAGTTCCCTGTACTGGACAGTACCTGTGACTGCTTCCTTGTAGTTGACCTGGGGAGCGCCCTGGTTGATCTCGACGCCGAACTCCCTGCGGAGACGGTCGACGATGATGTCCAGGTGGAGCTCGCCCATACCGCTGATGACGGTCTGGCCGGTCTCAGGGTCGGCCTTGACGGTGAAGGTCGGGTCTTCTTCGGCGAGCTTGCCGAGGGCGACTCCGAGCTTGTCAAGGTCCTGCTGCGTCTTGGGCTCGACCGCGATTCCGATGACCGGATCCGGGAACTCCATCGACTCGAGAGTGACGGGGAAGTTCTCGGCGCATATGGTGTCGCCTGTGCGCAGTTCCTTGAAACCAACGGCTGCGCAGATGTCTCCCGCCTCCACGAATTCAATGGGATTCTGGTGGTTGGAGTGCATCTGGTAGAGCCTTGCAACACGCTCCTTCTTGCCGGAACGGGTGTTCAGCACGTAGGTGCCGGCATCGAGCTTGCCCTGATAGGCACGCACATATGCCAGACGGCCCACGTAAGGATCGGTTGCGATCTTGAACACCAGGCCCACGAAGGGCTTGTCCGCATCGGGAGCGATATCTTCCTCCTTGCCGGTGAACTTGTTGACGCCTTTTTCATTGGCGATGTCCAGCGGGGAAGGGAGATAGCGGACAATGCAGTCCAGCAGGAACTGGACGCCTTTGTCCTTATAGGAAGAGCCGCAAGTTGCAGGAACGATCTTCATGTCGATGGTGCCTTTGCGGATTGCCGCGATGATCTCTTCCTCCGTGACGGAGTCGGGGTCGTCGAAGTATTTCTCCATAAGGGCGTCATCGCATTCAGCCGCAGCCTCGATGAGCCTGTCCCTCCACTGCTCCACTTCGTCCGCCATATCGGCAGGGACGGGGATTTCGTGGAAGTTCACGAGTTCGTCGTTGTCCGCCTCATACTCATATGCCTTGCGGCCGATGAGGTCGACTATTCCCAGGAATTTGTCCTCGGCCCCTATCGGGAGGGATACGGGGACTGCCGTTGCACCGAGCTTTGCCTTGATTTCTTCCACGCAGGCGAGGAAGTCGGCTCCGACACGGTCCATCTTGTTGACGTAGGCTATCTTGGGAACCCTGAACTTGTCTGCCTGGCGCCACACAGTCTCGGACTGGGGCTGCACGCGGCCGACTGCGTCGAACGTGGCGACGGTGCCGTCCAGCACGCGTAGGGCGCGCTCGACTTCCACCGTGAAGTCCACGTGGCCGGGAGTGTCGATGAGGTTCAGCTGAAAGACTTCGCCGCCATAGTGCCAGAATGCAGTAGTCGCAGCAGAGGTGATGGTTATTCCCCTCTCCTGCTCCTGGACCATCCAGTCCATGGTCGCGCCACCCTCGTGCACCTCGCCGATCTTGTGGATCTTGCCGGTGTAGTAGAGGATACGTTCGGACGTGGTGGTCTTACCGGCATCGATGTGGGCGATGATACCGATGTTCCTTGTGTATCTGAGGTCTCTTTTAGCCATTAATGAATGGATGAATTAGAAACGGAAGTGGGCGAATGCCTTGTTGGCCTCGGCCATCTTGTGCATATCCTCTTTGCGCTTGAATGCACCACCTTCGTTGTTGTACGCTGCAACAATCTCAGCACACAGTTTTTCAGCCATCGAGCGGCCGGAACGCTTGCGGGCGAAGTTGATCATATTCTTGATAGAAACTGAAATCTTCCTCTCCGGTCTCAACTCTGTCGGCACCTGGAAGTTAGCTCCACCGATACGACGGGACTTCACCTCAACCTGAGGGGTCACGTTCTCGAGAGCTTTCCTCCAAATATCCAGAGGAGCCTTGTCAGAATCTTTCACCTTCTCGCCTACCATATCAATGGCATCGTAAAAAATTGAATAAGCGATACTCTTCTTTCC
>JAEEGL012167001.1_pt1 | contig 31528 bp, 26 predicted proteins | sample 9134231 | NCBI WGS metagenome assembly JAEEGL01 (sample SAMN16246548, study PRJNA631951) | gut metagenome | biome: gut microbiome; feature: rumen; material: fiber-attached | host: Bos | place: Iran: Karaj | collected 2018-10 | reverse complement strand
TTCGTTGTCATTTTGTTCTTCCGGTTCTTTTTCTGGCTCTTTATCTTCTTTCTTTTCTTCTTCCTTTTGCTCTTCTTGTTCTTTCTCCTTTTCTTCCTCTACATTGTCTTTTTCATCCATGTTAGATTCGTTAAAGAATGCACTATCTTCAGTCTTGCCTTCAATTAAACCTTGCATTAACATAGTTCCAAGGCAAATCATATCTTGAACGCCAGTATTTAATTCATCGTCTAGTGGAACTTGCTTGATATCGTTTTCAACAGAGAATCCCATCTTTGTATAAGATTCTACAAATTGCCACAATACTAATGCCTTTTTGAAGTCTGGGTTCTTTAAGATAACGTTTGTACGAGTGATTGGTGGTCTTACTGGAGCTGAGTTAACCATTTGCTTAGCAAATGGAGAAGACAAGAAGTCCATAACGATACGTTGAACTTTTGCGATTCTTTCAACAACAGAAAGATCATCGTTTTCCATTGCCTTTACTTCATCAATTGGCAATGCACCAATTAATTCAAGTTTATAAAATACTCTAGTTTTACCTGTAAAAATTGATGTATCAACATCAAGTTCTAGAACATTATCGTTGATATATGCTGCTTTGATTGCGTCTAATCTTCGAGTAATAAAGTTATTTAAATTTCTTAGTAATGTGTATATAAATCTGTTTTCATAAACCTCGAAAGATTCTTCCTTTGTAACGTTTAGGATCTTATTTGGAGTAACCATTCCATCTTTATCTACTGATGAAATAAAGTTTGTATGTTGAGCTAAGTGTTTTACTGATTCTGTTGAAATTGCTCTTGCTAATGAGATATCTACGATATCTTCTTCTTGTACAATGAACTTTCTTGGGTTTCTTACAATGTTATCTAGAGAAACGATTGAATCTTCAATCATCTCTACCCATTCCATATCAAATGTCTTTGTACGTTTTTTTCTATTTAATTTGATTTGAGGACGAGCAACTTTTAATTTCTTTTGGAAATCCGTATAGAAATTTTCAGATTTTAGCATGCCGTTGATAGCATCTACATATTGGTTATACTTAGCTCTATCTTCATTCATGCGCATTACCTCACATTAGAACAACTTCTTCAATCTAGCTAAATATTCCTTACACTCTGTCATATTTTCTTCACCAAAGTTATCTGACAAATATTGAATATATGCATCAATTTCATCACGAATGAAACCAAGGTTTAATGATTCAAACTTTCTTAGAATCTTATTACAAAGTACGTAATCTAGTCCATCAATCTCTGTTCCACCGCATGCAACATAAACTGGAACGAATTCTCTCAATTGCTTAACGATACGGTTACCGAACGCTAATCTGAAATGAGCAATTACATAATCGTCCATTTCTTCAAACTTCTTTAAGTTTTCATCAGATACTTTGTGCTCTTCTTGCGCTTTAGCAAACAATGCTTCAAGTGTCTTATAGTTAACTGGGAAGTTTTCTGTTAATGGTGCATCAAAAGCAGCGGCTTTTGAGTTAATATTGATAGGCATACCTCTATCGTATACCTTATCTGAAATAGCGAATGTAGAGTCGTCGTTGTTAGCTGTTCCAACATACCACATATTTTCTGGCAATCTAAAACGTCCCTTTTCTACGTGTTTAGGATCTGATGGCCAGCCTGATGGAACAAGGTCAATAACCCATTGTGCACGTGAAGGCATTTCTAGAATAGATAGCATTTCAGCAAAGTAATACTCAACACGCGCGATGTTCATTTCATCTAGTACTGTTATATAAATATCATCATTATATGTAGCTTCGTACATCTTCTTCAAAACTTCGGTTTCGTTGAAACGCTTAGTGAATTCGTTGAAGTAACCAAAGATTTCGGTTCTATCACGCCAAGATGGTTGAACTGAAGCAATGGTTGTTTCATTGTTAAAGAAGTGCCCTAAACATTCTGGCAAAGATGTTTTACCTGTACCTGAAATACCTTGCAAGATAATTAATCTTGAAGTTGCCATTGAAGCTATAAATAATCTTATGATTTTAATTTCATAGTAAAGTTTACGCCAAGGTCTTTCTGGATTATTCGCTGCATAGTTACGAATTCTGTCACACAATCCCTCTAGCGTGAAGTTATCATCGTATTCATGCTTTGGAGCATTCTCTGAAGCATAAATAGCATCAACTTCTGTAAGTTTGTAGAAACGGCTTTCTTTAAGTGGAGCATTTTCTTCTCCTTCTTTCTTTTCACCTTCTTCGCCTTCGGCAGCCGCATCCTCAAGAAGGCCTTCGTTACCAAGACCGGTAACTTTCATTCCAAGAATTCTATCTTTTTCTTGATTTAGTTTTATTATTTGTCTCTTTAGATTATGAATTTCATCTACTAAGTCTTGGTTTACAACTCTTGATCTTAATTTACCTGCAATTCTAGTAATACCCCAAACCAATAGCCATATAATAGCAGCAAGTATAACTACTACTACCAAAACAATAAGGATAGCAACAACCCAGTTGCCAGCCGACCAAGATCCAGAATATTTCATAAAGGTAGCGTAATAATTAGGAAAATTGAACATATCAAATACGCCTTTAAATATTCCTAAGAATATTTCTGATATGCCACCCCATAATACGCCTAAAAAATCCTTGATAAACCCTGTCATAATAAAACTAACGATTCCCTTTTAATTGCTTTCGCTTGGGCCAGCTTCTGCTGACCCAAGCTTTCGCCTTTGACGGTTTTTAACTATTTAAACTAGTCTTCAATATTATGCAACTGATGTGAATGCAAAGTTAATATCGAAGTCAGCACCACCGGCTGAGTTATCTGCTGCCCATCCATCGATCCATGTATAGATAGATAGATATACAGAATCAGAAGCTCCTAATGCAGAAATAGTAATAGAATAAGCTAAATAGTAATCATTAGCTTGTAGTCCCCATTTAACTTCATCACTACCTTCTAGACATACAGCCTTATTGAAGTTAGAATATGTGCCTTGTGACATTGTTGTAGCTGCGCTATAATCGAAAGCTGTTGTTGAACCTGCGTCCATAGATGCAGTACGTGTTACTACACCACCTGCGCCTGTTGCTGCTGTAACAGTATCAGTTACTGCATATTTTCCTGATTCACGTTCTCCTGAATAAGTTGCACACTTTGTATATCCCTTTGTGAATTGAGTTGATGCAGCGCCAGATTTTGTTGTGATATAAGCAATATCAAATGTTGTTGCTGCTGCAGCATATAATGTACCTGTTGAGATATCTGTGCTACCAGCGTTAATAACTACTGTAACTTTCAAATTCTTTGTTTCACCAGATGCGTTAGATACCTTTAATACATATGGAGCATAAGCTTGTGGAGCTGTAACTACTTTTGATGCTGTTCCTTCTTTTTGAGCCATCAAGAATTCTTGAGATGTTACTGTTGCTTGTGTACCAGCAATAGCAATTGTATTAGCCCATTCTGCAGAAGATGGAGCATACAAACCTTGTTGTAGATTTGTTTCAGTTAAATCAATTGTTTCTGCGGCAGCATTGTTAAATGTATATGTTCCATTTGAACCTGTTCCTTCGAAAATCATCCAGTCAGATGTAGCTGTTGTTGTCATTGAAACTGTAGCTACTGATACTGAAGATGCTGAGAACCATGCGTATGTTGCTGTAGAAAGTGCTACTACTACAACTACGATCATAGCGATTGTTGTAATTAATGTGCTTTTTTTCATAATTTTTTGTCTCCTTTTTTACAAAATATTATTTTTATTAATTTGAAATTAGGATTTGTTTATAAAATATTCATATTTAGTTAACTTTTAGATGCCCTAACAATTAAACCGTCTAGAAAAATTGTTATTATTCTTTAACTAACCCTAATATTCTTTCGTTTTTTAGAAAAGTGTTACCTTTTCTTTTGTGGTTTAGAGAGATTTAGTTTAATAACGTTCTCTCCTCTCCTTGTCGTCTTATTTTTGTTTTTGTCTTTATTTAATGAAGCAAATTCATCCGTCGACGTCGTGATGGTGCTTGATCTTAACTTAGATTTTGCACTTGCCTCTTCTTTTACTTTTAAAGGTTCATTTATATTTCCAGGCTTCTTAGATTTAGCTGTCGCTTCTTCTTTCGCGCCCTTGATATCTTTATTACTATTTGATTTATTATGTACTATATTTGTTTGCTTAGGCTTTTCTTCAACTTTTAATGAATCGCTTTCATTCTCAAAGAAACTATCTAAGTCAGCTGCATCGATTGTTATTTCTTCAATTAGTTTTTGCTCTTCTCTATCTTTTCTTATTTGAGCCTTTTCTTTAGCAATCTTAGCAAGCTTTGCTCTAAACATTTCTCTTGTTGAAGTAATGTCTAATTGAATCTCATCATTTGCCTTAGTTTCGTCAACATTAGGTTGTTGTTGCTTGTCTTTAATTTCTGGAGCTTCAACATTCTTAACGATGAATTTGCTACCTTGAGATTCTTCTTCATTGCCGCCTTTGCTTTCCTTAACAAATGAGTCAACTCTTCTCTTTGGTCTTTGAAGAGCACTTCCTGCAAAGATCTCATATCCAGCTTTCTTGAAGATGTCTAGATTGTCTTTGTTTACTACATTGCCAACAACCAATCCAACTGAGTTTGTATCTGCAAGTTGTTTGATCATTGAAAGCAAGCCTTGGTTTTGTTCATTGTAGTAACGGTAATCTAGCAAGTAATATTGAGCTGGGTATTTTAGCAAAACATCAACTGGCGCTTTATCTACACCATTGATCATTATTGTTGCTCCAATGTTTTGTAAAAATTTCAATCCAGCTAGAGATTGTTTATCGCCAAACTTCTCAAGTTGGTATATGTCAAAACAAAGGACAAGGTTTGATTGAATGATTCCTCCAAGACGGTGAACATTTCCTTCACTCAAAAGCTTTGCTGATACCTTGTACACGAACAATTGGTCATAGTACTTTTTATAGTCGTTTTCAAAGTTCTTTAACGCTAGGAAATTTAGGGTGACAATTCTATTTGACATTTCAGCAGTAGCAACATACTGCCATGGATATAGACTGCCCAACACATCATCTTCTAGCACTTGCCACACTTCTAGAAATTGCAATTCGTTTTCGTCTATTTTGTAAAAGGGATTGTAGAAATAACTGATTGGCTTTTTGATTTTTTTGCTTTTATCTTCTGCCACTCTAATTTCCCTCCTCTAAACCAAGTAGACACTTTTTGCATTTTAAGTTTACACAAAATATACATTAAGCGCAAATGTAAATTTATAATAAATATTTTATAAGCGCCCAAAAATAACTAATTTTTATTAATTTTTAAGATATTTTTAAGCGTTAAAAATTTAACTTTTAGCAAAAAACCCATTACATATGCAAAAAAAGCCAATACGTTTGCGTTTTTTTGAGCCTTCGTAAATACATTGTAAAATTATCGTTAAGTCGAAAAAATTTTTTTTAATTTTGCCAAAATCGGCTTGCATTATGCCAAATTAGTGACATGAGCGAGTGTTTATGCGTGTGAAGGATTTGGGGTGGAGGTCTATCATTTTAATGCATTACTTTGTGTACTTTTGAATATGAAATCGCAATGCATTTATCTGATTATATTATACTTTTGAAACGAATATTATCGCTAACATGACAATAGTAATAAGCAAAACGGCTAATGGAATCAAGCTATAAATTGTAGCTCTTAAGAACTTATGCTTGCTCTCGCATATCACTGAGTTCGCTTTAATTTGTTCGAAGAAAATTTTCTCTTCTTCATAAAAATGCTCTTTATTTTTAACGTATTCTTCATAGCTCATTTTTGCTAGATTCTTATAATAATTAACATAATATTTTGAACTACTTACGGATCTTGGGGTTGCTCTAGGAACAATAACAAATACAGACATTCCGATTGTTGTAATTGCATTAATCAAATACAATACATACAATACACTAAAACAAATATAGTGGGTTTTATTATTGACTATTTTTGGAAGAATATCTATTAGCGATAATGACAATGCAAGTAATATGCTTACAATTGAAATTAATATACTTGCTTTAGAATCGAATGAAGAAATCTGAGATTGCACGCCACTTAATATTTTTTCATTCTCTTCACTAAATTTTACATTATTCTCCATTATTTAAACTCCTTATCTATCCAATCATTATATTCAATATTGATCATATCGCAACAATAAACTTCCTCTTTTAAAATTGGGCTCTTTTTCTTAGTCATATAATGTGGATATTTGAACTCATTGTTTGCATCGAATCCCTTTATGTTTTCATAAAAACAGGAATCTAATACTATTGGGCCAAATCCGTCTTTATTTCCTTGTGCCGCCAACTTTGCTGCATTAACAACGGCATCGCCAATCCATATATAATCATTTATACCTGAATGTTCCTTGCCAGCTTTTATAACCAAATCCTTATTATCGCCTAATCCTACCCCGATTTCAAACAATGGAAATTTGTTTTGTTCTAGTATTTTTTGGAACATTCTTTGGAACGTATTAACGAATATTGCATCAGAAAGCACTTGTTTAATATCTTCTTTATGAGGAACAGAATATATGGCATACACACAATCCCCACGTATACCAATTTGCCTATAATTCTCATTTTGTCTAAGAATATAGATAATCTCAGAGCAAAATGCACGCATAACTCTAGCTACTTTTTCTGAGTTGTTATCTTTAAAATAGTTTGTTGAATTTCTAATGTCTATAAACAACGCCCCAACCCACGTTCTTATTCCATTTTCGTATGTAAACTCAGACTCAGACTTCGGAATTGATTCTTTCTCTTCAATTGTGGTTTTAGACGTCAATATATCCAAAACTTTTGCCTTGGCTGTTTTATAATCAAAATTCATAGAACTCCTTTTACATTACAAAATAGTTAACAATTAATCCATTTCACTTATTGCCAAATCTATTATACATTCAATTCTGCTATTTTTCTACATCAAATATAAACAAGTTAAACAAGGACTTGCATATATTATTTAGGTCTTTTATTTATAACAGTCAAGCAAATAGTAATATCTAGCGATTAGCCATAGCCTTAGATATTCTATTTGCCCTTCTACAGTAGGAATCTCATAAATAATTGTTGGATTAATCCAACTGTTTAAATTAAGAGTATCCCATTTTTGGAAATTGCGATTTATCGATTCTCTATATAAACATTGAATTCCTTGCTCATTATCATTTTTTAACTCGTTGATTGTTTCTAAAATGGCAGTTTGTTTCTCATTTAACAATTCGCTTACCAATAATGAAAACTCATTGTGCTGTAATAATGCACAATAAAATACATTTTTTGTCGCAGCAAACAATGTCTCGTTTGGATATTGGCAATAATCATCACCAAAATCGATTTCCCTCCATTGTCTAAAGCAAGAATTGCCAGATGAAACATCAAAATCCCAAATTGGGCCTGCAAATAATTTCCCTCCTTTGTCTTTATATAAATAAAAACTTGAAGCGCCGACATCTGTATTGCCAAATAGTTCTTGTATTATGTATGTACTAGCAAACGATTCGACGTCTATTTTATCAATTATATCTTCCCAATCTCCACTTTCTAATAAATCAAAGCAATCTTTCAAATACTGCTTTATATATCCTACCGAAACATCTTGCTGATATAAATCAGAATCAACATCTGGAGTCTTTATAGAAAACAATGTGTTATTAACCTCAAAATAATCTCTATCTAGCACTCCTCCCCTATCGGCATAACTATTATCTAGCTCTAACAAATAGCCAACATCACCTGCATCTCCTTCTGTATTAATAAAATCCTCATTGATGTCAACTCTTCCTTTCCCCGTCTGTATTTGATCACATAGCAAATAAACACCTTGATATTCTCCGTTTACAAACACTTCTACAAATTCGTGTTTCACAGTGACCTCAATTCCCGAAAATACTTCTGATAAATTATGTGCAATGTAATTTCTCGCTAGACTCCTATCATAATGATTCGCAATCAATGTCCAACTTTTTGCCTTATAATCACTTCCTAAAACGGATTGCTTTTTATCAAACTTAATTCTATAGCTTTTTTTAGGCGCTTCAAAAGATGAATTGCCTCTTAGCCTAACCCCAGCACCCACTTTGTTTATTATCCAATCTTCCTTTGTATTAATTATAGAAACATTAGAAACAACATAATCTTCTTTGCTTTGAATTAACGTATTATCTTCTGTTTGAATTATGACTATAGGCATATTGTATGCCAATATGCTATATTCACAAACAATAACATAATCGTCTAAAACTTTATACACGCAATTTGATATACTTGCAATTTCCCCGTTTACAGTAACATTATTAATTTCATAGCCTATTATTTCTTTTGGGCAATATGAATAATCTGTCCCATAATTAATAGCTTGATTGTCTTCGTATAATACAGCCCCATCACAAACGCACTTAACGCTAACGCTACATATTTCAATCCAACGTGCTTCAATAATTAAATCTTTAAATTGCGTCACATCAATCGTATCGACCAGTTCATCATCCAAATACCAACCTTGAAAAACATATTTCTCCGTGTCTTGTAATGGTAATAATTTAATCTCTGCAGAATCTATAGTATAACTTGCCACATTACTATGCTCTTGACCTTTTGTGTTTAAATATGTTATTGAATACACTACAACAGCCCATTTAGGATATAATTCAATCTCTTTCTTCCCTAGTTCTTTTATGAAAGGCCAATTTAGAGTAGAAAGAATCAACTCCTCGTTATTATATTGAAAACACCAACCAGAAAACTCGTAGCCATCTCTTTTCATTAAAATTGGCAGTTTATCAAAATCTACTTCTTCGGATATTTCAACAATCTCAACTTTTCCATTTACGTCACTAATAACAAATGATATTACGCTGTCTTCTTCTATTCCCGTTTCTTCACCTTCGCATGCCATAAAAGCAAACACAAAAAGCGCTAATAGCAATACCAACAACAATACTCTTGTCTTAACCATTATTCCAATCACCCCATTTTGTTTGTTTTTACTCTTCTAATAATGAATAAAAAAATAATAATATAATTATACAGTATCAAAAACAAATATAATAGTGTCCTCTTTCCCATATAAGTAAAAAAATGCGTCTCTTGATTATAATCAAGGCGCATTTTTCCTAATTCAACTATCTATTCTAACTTTTATTTTCTTTTATTTTTAACAGTTATGTATGTTTCAATAAAATCTAAATCTTCTGCGTATGTCAATTTGTAATTATTCTTGAAATCATAATTCAAATACACTTTAATGTCTTCTGGATACATTTGCATAACTTCAATAAGTTGTGAATCAGCTTGCAAATATTTATCCAATTCATTAAACTTGAAAGACATTGGAGAAGATGTCATATAGAATCTTTCTCTATCGCAAGTATGTGTATCAAAGCAACACAAGCTATCTGTAATCTTCTTTGCAGTTACACAAATATTGTATTCATTCATTCTATTTAGATATGAATCAATAATCTCACTTGTTACAAAAGGACGAACCGCATCTAATACGATTAGGTTTTCGCAATCATATCCTTTTGCTTTAATATAATCAACGCCATTTCTAAATGATCTATTTCTTGTGTCTCCACCTTCTACTACTTCTAGCCCATACTCAGCGTTCAATCTTGTCTTAAATGGCTCATGCGCAACAATAATAATCTTATCTACTGTCTTTGCGCCCTTTGCCGCATCTATTACATAAGATATTGCTTCCTTTCCTAAAATCTTTAAATATTGCTTTGGAATATCGCTTCCAAATCTAGAACCTACGCCGCTAGATAATATTAATGCTATATTCATATTAATTCTCCTTTATATACGCTTTATAATCGTGTGTTAAAACTTGTTTTTCAATTGGAGGCAACTTCATATAATCCCCATAGAATTTAGTCAAGATCATATCATAATCTGCTGGAGCCGGGAATTTCAGACCTTCAAAATCTAAATATACAACGTTATCGTAACTCTCTCTTGGATAAATTCTCTTTTCGCCAACCTCATCGATAAAAGATGCGATTAAAGAACTCTTATCATAATCATATGTTTGAGCAAGTGTGTTAACCTTGTTTGATAACTTCTTATATCCATAGAAAGGAGCGATACACTTAGCCGCAATAACTTGCAAATTCTTTTTCATTGAAACATGCTTTCTAAATGCGTCCATTCTATAACTCATTAACAATTTAATTGGCCAGTCTATCTTCTTCATTAAAGCTAACGCTTCTTCTTTTGTGTCGCCAACGCCTTCGATTGGAAATATATCAATAAATACCCCCATATCAACACCACAATGGCATCCCTTCTCTATTAATAACGTATTCCCTTTAGCAAGCTTTGCATAAGAATATAAATAGTTAGGATTTGTCTCTTGTGCATGCAAGATATTTGCTCTTGGTTTTGAATTATATATTTGAATAAACTTTTCATAATCTGGTCTTGGCATATGTAAATCAATATCATCATCCCATGGGATAAATCCCTTATGACGAACCGCGCCTAACAATGTACCGCCAGACAAATAGTATCTTAAGTTATTCTCTTCACAAATTTGTTTGATTTCGCAAGCTAGTTCTAATAATATGCTTCTTATCTCTTTAATATCGCTAATTTCTCTCATTTAATCCTCACTAAAATTACTTTTCTGTTATATCTTTTTTGTTTTCTTCAATATTTTGCTCTTCTTGATTCTTGTTATTTCGCGCTACCAGCAATTCTTTAATCGATAAAAGATCTTTATAATATAATCCGATTGTAATTGCAGCAAATCCTACGATTTGAATAATAAACCCAAGCCAATGAATATTGGTTATTGTTGATGTATAAAATAACGCAAACATAAGATAGATGTATGCTTCGTTCTTCAAATTATTTTTACAATTTTTCCTTAGTTCCCATTCGCATATGTAATACCAAATTAACAAAGAGAATATAGATGCTATAGAAATTGCCTCAGTACTCTTAAATATCAAATATGCGCCTAAATTAAAAGCAAACGATGTTCCTAATGCAATTAAACATATCATAAAAAATTTAAACGACATGCCATACACTTTATAGTAATTATGCAACACAATTGTTACTATTGCACTGATTGCCACTCCTGGCAAAATAATTCTAAAAATCACCAAAGAAGATGTATAATCTGGCAAGAACCATTTAATAAAATAACACAATGGCTCATATATTAAACATATTAAAAAAGAAAAAATTAGCACCATTGTAGATATTATTTGATAGTTATTCTTTAAAAAATCAGAATCTTTTCGTTTAAACAAAGGATAAACAACTAGTGATACGGCAGATGTAGCAATTGTACACAACGTTAACATACTATAAGCAAAAGCATATACTGCATATTCTTCTGTTGTAAATAAAATGCTAACGAATTGACGGTCAAGAGAAAACAATAGCGTTGCGCACAAGTTTGCTATCATTAATGGTATTCCAATTTTAATTAGGTCTAAAGTACCTCTTGTAGAATCATTAAACCCTTCGCCTTTACCAAATACGTATCCTCTATATGTTATGATATACCATAGGCATATAATTATATTGATAGCAAGCGTGCCTAAAATATAATATTGATAATGAATCGTCTTGCTGAAAAAATAATACAAGACAAATAACCCTAAAATAATAACAACATTAAGAGTTGATTGGGCAATTCTTCTCACTGAATACTCATTAAATCTTTGCGTAATTTGTGATACTTGTTGAAAGTATCCGATTATATTTATTGGAATGGTTGTACATCCAAGCATTAATGTTATAAATCTATATTCTGGAGCGACAACAAAGGCAATTCCTATAATTATTACAGAAAAGAAAATTTGTACCAAAAGAAACAATCTAAATATTGATCTAAATTTTTCTTTATCTAAATCTTCTAGATCTTTCTCCCCATATTTTAGGACAATTCCATCTATAATTCCTATACTGAATATGCCTAGATAATTAAAATATAAAGAAAATGTTTTATAAAAGCCATAATCGCTAACAGAAACAATTTTCGGAAGTAAAAAGCTAACAAATACCCCCGATAAAATTACACTTATATTCCCAATTATCACTTTTATAATGTTCTTTATAAAATTCACTATCTCACCAGTTTAGTTTAATCAAACTTTCCTTTACGCTTTCGTTTTTAGTTAATTCTTGTGCCATAATTGCTGTTGCATCTGAAATAGAATTAATATCTACATATGTCTTTCTACCAATTAGCACTTGTTTAATAAATGCAATGCCTCGTTTTACAAATCTAAACCACTTTAGAAGCTTTGTTTTAATAGTAAATTCTATCTTGATTAATTTCGCATTCTTTTTATACTTGTTTGAATAATCATTTACAAATTCATTAATAAACATTGGGCATTGAGTAAGAGTAAATATTAAGAACTTCTTGTAATTTCTCTTAGTAAAGTCTTTGCTATCTCCCATTGCCTTTATTGCCTTAAAAGCTGTCTCTGCCCAAATTGTTTGAACAGAATAAACATATGGGATGCCATCTTCCCACTTATAAGAATCGTTTCCTCTAAAGTGAGGAGCGGCTTTTAAATCTCCAGTATGTCTTCCATTTACTGAATCTGCAGATCCGCTCTTTGGACACATACCTGGTAATGTATATTGATAGTTGATGAATAACATTTTCTTGATTACATAGCTCAATGTAATTGCGCTATAAATATCTGGTGTTAATCCATCAAAGTACTTTCCTGTTACTTTCTTTACTTCATCTAAGCATTCTCTTTTGATAATGCCATGATATATTTTTGGAAACGCATATTGTTGATAATCAAAATTACCAGAATTAAACATATCTCTTAAAGAGTTCTTTGTATATAAAGTCTTCAAATAAGGTAATGTCTTTCTTATTGTAATGCTTCCTCTATTATCACCAATTGAGTTTGGCCATTTATATGATGTCTCTGTTGGGAAAACAACGCTATGAACATCCTTTTCTCTTAAAATTGGAATAATATCAAATATTGCTGGAGCAACACAATCATCATCTCCAATCATTGTTAGATAATCTCCATTTGAATGCATAATAGCTAATTCAAAGTTAGCACAGAAAGATAAAGTTGAAGAGTTGTAATCATATACTACTCTTTTGTCGTTTAAACTCTCTATTTGGGCTTTCAATGTTGGTTCATCACTATTGTCTTGAACCACTACTTCAAAATCACCTTTCCCGATAGACAATATTGTCTTTACACATTCAATTGCAAACTTTTGTCTGTTTCTTGTTGGAATAATAATTGATAATTTATTTGAATACATATTTCTCCTTTAATATTGAGGATATAAGGCCTTATGGTTTTCCATCCATCCTGCAAGGTCTTTAACCATTTCTTCGTAACTTGGAATAATGTAGTCCATTTCAAAGTTTGTTCTCTTTAATGATTTATCTGCATTTACTCCCTCGATTGGAATGATCTCAATTTTGTCTTTTCTTAGATAGTTGTTAAACAACTTTAACAATTCATATTTTGAAATTGAAGTTGAAGGTACTGCATTTACAAGACCATGAGCACGTGTTGTTGCCGCATATTCCATAGTCTTTGCAAGTTGCAATGTTGTTTGGCCTGTCCACATAGCTTTTGTGTATCCATTAATTGTGCCATGTTGTTGCATAAACCAATTTAATAGGCCAATGCCATTTGGATTAATATCTGGGCCAACTATTGAATTTCTTAATGTAAGATTCTTGTTATCATTTAATTCGCCAAGTGCCTTACTTCTATCGTAGAATGTTTCACCATCTTTAAAATCATTTTCTGTATACTCACCCTTTTTACCACTGAAGACACAGTCTGTTGACATATGAATAACTTGAGTATCACTATTCTCTGTTAACTCTGCTAAAAAGTGTGGAAAATAAGAATTTAAATAAGTTGCCATTGCCTTATGGTCTTCGGCTGCCTTATTTAGAATGCCAATACAGTTAATGACTGTATCAAATCCTTTGCTCTTTATTGTCTTTTCAACTAACGCGCGATCAGTTGCATCACCAATAACGTTATCTACTAAATTTGACTTTCTACGATCAAAACCAAGAACTTCGTGGCCTCTTTCTTTTAAATACAACGATATTACATGTCCTGCCATTCCGTTGCATCCAAAGACAAGTATCTTCATATTAGAATTCCCCTCCAAACATTTTAAGCTTCTTTAACAATTGCTTCATTTCTTCTACATCTAAACGCTTAGTGTTATGAGAATGGTATTCACCCTCCAACTTAATTAAGCTATTTCCTCTTTCTAGATTATCGTAGTTTAGATCTCTGCTATCTGCTGATACTCTGAAGAAATCGCCCATATCTTCTGCTCTTACCATTTCTTCTTTTGTAACAAGGATTTCATATAACTTTTCACCATGTCTAGGTCCGATAATCTTATAACCTACATCAGACTGCTTTAAATCTAATACTGCTTCAGCTAATGTTTGTATTGTAGCAGCTGGAGCCTTTTGTACAAACAAGTCACCTTGTCTTCCGTTCTTAAATGCGAACAATACTAAATCTACGGCATCATTTAATGTCATCATAAATCTCGTCATATTTGGATCTGTAATTGTTAAAGACTTTCCTTGCTCGATTTGCTCACAAAATAATGGGATAACTGACCCTCTTGAAGCCATAACATTTCCATATCTTGTTAAACATAGAACTGGATCCCCTTCTCCCATTTGTCTGCTTCTTGCAATAACGTTCTTTTCCATTAAAGCTTTTGTCATACCCATTGCATTTACTGGATATGCAGCCTTATCTGTACTTAAGAATATAGCCTTTTTTATGTGGTTTTCTAAACATGCAGAAATAACATTATTTGAGCCAATAATATTTGTTTTAACTGCCTCCATTGGATAAAATTCGCAAGAAGGAACTTGCTTTAATGCTGCAGCATGGAATACATAATCTACGCCTCTAAAAGCACCAACTATAGAATTGTAATCTCTAACATCACCTATATAAAACTTTAACTTGCTTGCATAGTCCTTATAATTCTCTTGATAATAATGACGCATGTCATCTTGCTTTTTTTCATCTCTTGAAACAATTCTAATCTCTTTAATATCTGTCGTTAAAAATCTTCTCACAATTGTGTTTCCAAAAGAACCTGTTCCTCCGGTAACCAACAAAATTTTATCCTTAAACATAAGTTTATTCCTCCTAAAATAATACCTATCAATACTTCTAAATATTATATTATGTTTATTTACTCTACATCAATTTCTTTTCACTACTTTATCATATATATCCCATCATTATAACTGCCATGCAACGTTATATGGAAAGATTCCATTCCCATTTAATAGCACAAACAATATAAAATAGTGGAATAAGAACCAAATAACATACAACCATTTTGTAGTTTTATACGATACCATTAAATTTTGCTTATATTCACTCAGCAACAATGCCGCAAAAACGCAGATCATAGGTTGAAAATATAACATTAATCTATCCGCATATGTTAAAAACACACCGACGACTTGAAATGGAATCGTTAATAAATATAATGACAAACTAGTATTAATCTCTTTGTTTTTCTTAATAAATGGATAGTTTCCAACATAATAAAACATAATTGGCGGAATCACATATAGCAAAAAAGACAATTTAATATTTGTTTCTGCTCGCTCAAAATACCCAGAATAAAAATTTAATTTTGATAATACTGCCTCTATTACTGGTATCATAACGACAAATGCGATTGAAATTATTATTGAAAATAATAATTGGTGTTTAACCTTTTGTGTTCCCTTCAAGTAAATTGGAATTACAATTAAAATAATCGCAGTCTTATGAAATAACGCCGCTAATACTACATAAAATAAATATTTAATTAAATTCCTTTGTTTTAATCTAGAGAATGCATATATGCCTATAGATACCGCTATCATTTGCCGCATCGCATTATAAAAAACCCCGCTAAACAGCAATATATAAATAAACCACGCAAACGAAAACTCTTTATTCGATAACGATTTTAGTGCCAAATACGCAAATATATAAAAAATCGCACTAGAAATAAATAATAGCATTTTGTATGTCTTTGAAATATAATTCAAAAAATACCAACCATATTCTATTGGATAGGCAGCTCCACCCTTAATGCTATTAAAAATATCTTTATATGCGAAAAAGTCTATTCCACTTGTTCTAAATGTTGCCACTATGGTTACAATTACAATCGCTAGGCAGCCAAATGTTACTCTCTTTATTCTTTTTTTTGATGCAACAGAAATACTACTAGATAAATATGATATCCCGTACGATAATAAATATATCACTATAGATAGAAGTATCTCCATTTTACTACTCCGCAGTTAGCATTTTTTTACACTTGCTTTTTAAAACATCCTAATATCGCAATTTCTTAACCATATTTTGCAAAAAGCAGATTAGTTTAACTATACAATATTGCTTTTTTACAATAAGTTTTGTTATTATCCTTATTCTTAAAGAGTATTGCTTAAAATATTTATTTTCAAGATTGATTCTAAAAACTTTTTTTGTATCATCTATATACTTTTTCCACTCTTTTATTCCATATTCGCCCAAAGCTGTTAACCCTGTAGAATATACATACTCAAACAAAAATAATGCTTCTAATTCCGCAGAATATGTTGCATCCATTTTATTTGCTACTTCGTTAAAAGCGTTTTGCGCATTAACTTTGTTTGTTAATCTTTTATTATGCATTAAAGAATTTTCACCCTGAATATATAAATATAGAGGCTCTGCAATATGCATTATTTTTTCACAATGAGATATCGCCAATTTTGTAAACGGCATATCCTCATTTCTTTTTTGATCTAAAAATGCAATTCCGTTATCTTTTATTATCTTTGATTTGTAAATTTTGCCGCATGTCGAGCCACGCACAAAAACTATAGTTTCATTTTTACTAGGATATTCTTCGCTATTCCCATTAAAAAACATACTCATAGAAGTCTTGTTGTTTCCTTTTATTATTTGCATATCAAATATAATACAATCCATTGTCTTTTGTGCCAAGATTGGCATAATTCTATCAAAGAAGGTCTCTTGCAACTCATCATCAGCATCTAAAAACATTAGATATTCGCCTGTAGACTTTTGAATACAAATATTTCTTGACTGGCCAGGGCCACGATTATACTCATTTTTAATTACTTTAATATCCAATTCTGATGAATCTTTATATTCTAACAATTGTTTATATGAGTCATTTGTTGAGCAATCATCAATAATCACAAATTGTATTTCGTTTGAATTACTATAACTAACTTTATTTAGATAACTTATGACAGTCTCGGCAGAATTGTAACATGGAATTATAATAGATAAAAGCGTTCTTTGCATATGCAATCAATCCTCCTGTTTATATGTTCTTCTAATTTCTTCCATCTTTAAAATCGCGGCTACTTTACAAGCTAGTCTATTATTGCTTTTATAAAATGCTGCTCTAAATGGATATACTGATTTCACTAAAAAATAAACTAATGGATTATACTTTATATGCAATACGCAATTAACTCGTTTAAACCCAAAATACTTTTCTAAATATGCTTGGAAATTAGTCTCATGATATATTGATTTTGCTCCATCTAAAATATACCCTTTTTCATTTATAAAGTTTCCGCTTTCATATAATAGCCCTGCAACCAAAGCTGCATTGATTCCATCTTTTTCGCACGCAGGATTAGTCTTTAATACATCAAAATACAAAACCTTATCGCTTTTCCTATATAGTATATATCCTTGCAATAAGCCCGTTGATTTTTCAAAAGCACCGATTGCTTTATAAAAAGAATTTAATTCTATTATCTCTGCCTCGAATTCAGCTTCTATAAATTTTGGTCTATATTTGATTGGATATGCATCAAATGCTGCTTTATTAATACGTGCTATTTCGCCTTTTTCATCCAGCAAATTTATTTCTCTAGTATCAAAATTTTTTAAACCTTTGTTGATTTCATATCGTCTCTTTGCTTTTAAAAGATTTATATCAAATTGATCATCCTTTATAACATACCAAAAACCAGTCTCCTTTGCCGTATTCCAATCGCTGGTCCATCGTGCCAAAATTATTTTATTTTTTAACATAAATTTTAGCCCAACAGTATTTAGCTCTTCTAAATTTGGGTTTTCATGTGGCTCCGCTTTTGATAGCAATGCATGATTATAAATATACCAATCCTTTAACATTTATTCTCCTATTATTTACTTCTAGCGAACTTCTTATAAATTAATCTTCTAATGCCTTTTGTTGCTAAAACTTGTACAACAAATCTTTTTGCAATGTTTGTAAAATATACCCACTTGTTTATTATTCCATTTTCCAACATATACTTTTGTAACATTATTTCGCTATTAAAATACTTTAGTCCGCCTCTACGTGACATTTGATCCATACTTGTCCTCATGTTGACTAATACCGTGCCTGTATTTGCAAAAATACAATTGTTAAGTATCATTCTTACCCAAAGATAATAATCTTCGTTATGATAATAATCTTCATAGCCACCAACTTTTGTTACCGATGCCTTTTTAAACATTACTGTTGGATGATTAAATGGACATCTCTTTTGAGAATATTTTTTAATATCTACATCCAATATTGGGAGATTCCTATAACCAATAATATGGCTTTCATCGTCGACAAATTCAGAAATATTGCCTCCACAAATATCTAATTGCGGATTTTTATTAAAAACTTGTATTTGTTGTTCAAACCTATTACAAACTGCAACATCATCACTATCCATTCTTGCTATGTAGTCACAACTGCAATTCTCGACAGCTTTTTGCAACGCCTTGCCTAATCCTTGATTCTTTTCAAATCTAACAACCTTCATATTTACTAGGTTGCTATACTTTTCTATAACCTTATCTATCTCACTTGCTACTGGACCATCAACAACCAAAACAATTTCATTTGGTTTTATTGTTTGTTCTTCTGTAATGCTTTTTAATGCGCGATCAAAATGCTCTGGATTATCGTTTTTATAAACAGACATTGCAACCGAAAAAGCTAATTCTTTCATTATTTCCCACCTAAAAGTTGTTTTGCTTCTTTTTGCCTAATATCGTATTCTTCTTTTGTGACCTTGCCATTTTGTAATAGCCAATCACCATAATCGATATCTGACATTGTGCCCTCTCTATTAATATCTTCTCTTCCTAGAACCTTTCCAATTGTTTTGAAGAAAATTGAAATATCATTTTTTAAAGACACATCTTTTAAATACTCTAAATCATATGATAGTTTTTGTTCCCATGTTATAGCATTTCTTCCATTAACTTGAGCTAATCCTGTTAAACCTGGCCTAATTTGATGTCTTTGTCTTTGTTCGTCTGTCATGAATACCATATCTCTAACTAATTGTGGACGTGGTCCGATTACCGCCATATCGCCAATTAATATATTGAATAATTCTGGTAACTCATCTAAAGATGTCTTCCTTAAGAACAAACCATATTTAGTTAAACGCTTGTCATCTGGAAGAAGATTCCCTTGAGCATCCTTTTCTTGCGTCATTGTTCTAAACTTTATTAGTTTAAATATCTTTTCGTCTTTTCCTGGTCTTAATTGGAAAAAGAAAGGATTTCCCTTCATGCTAATCGCACCAATAATTGTTAATACAATTAAAACTGGAAATAGAAACAAAATCCCCATAAATGATATGCAAAAATCAAATACTCTTTTTAAACACTTGCTATACATTATTCAAAACATCCGCTTATAACTTCGATTATTGCGTTTTGTTCTTCAATAGTCATTTTGTTATCTGATGGAAGACAAAGGCCTCTATCAAAAATATCCTCATTTATAGCAGTAACGCCTCCTGCAATATAAGCGTTTGTTTGAGCTCTTCCACTTCCCATCTTAGTAATAAATGGATTCATTCTATAAATTGGTTGCATATGCATAGGTTTCCAGATTGGTCTTCCCTCTGCATTAATAGCTGCAATTTTCTCTAAAATTTCAGTTGGACAAGTCTTTCCTTTCTCTTTAATATATAAAGCTTCGCTATCGCTTCTTACTTGCTTACACATAACTTCTTTGTTTATTAATAAACAAGATAACCAATAATTTGGCTCCATATCTTTCTCAATAAATGGGTTCATTTGACATGGTAGATCTTTAAACGCTTCTTTATATCTCTCGTAGATTGCCTTCTTTTGGGCAATGTGCTCTTCAAGATGTGGTATTTGTCCTCTTACTACACCCGCAATAACATTACTCATTCTATAGTTGTATCCTAATTCTTCATGTTGATACCAAGGTGCATTTTCTCTTGATTGAGTTGACCACTTTCTAGCTTTATTTGCTGCATTTAGATCATTAGTTAAAAGCATACCGCCAGAAGATCCTGTGATAATTTTGTTCCCATTAAAAGAAATTCTATTATGAAGCCCAAATGTGCCCGTTTGTTGGCCTTTATATGTAGCGCCCAAAGATTCTGCTGCATCCTCTATAAGAATGGCATTATGAGCCTTACAAATCGCTTGAATCTTATCGAATTGACATGGAGTTCCATATAAATTAACAACTACTACATGTTTTACGTGTGGATACAATTCAAAAGCCTTTTCTAGAGCCTCTGGATCCATATTCCATGTTTCGTATTCGCTATCGATATAAATTTGTCTTCCGCCTTCGTATGAAATAGGATTTACCGTAGCATCAAATGTCATATCTGAACAAAATACATCTGTTCCTCTAGTGATTCCTGCTAATTTAACAGCTAGGTGTAATGCTGCAGTTCCTGCAGATAATGCAACCGCATATTTACAACCAAGTTTTTCAGCAATCATCTTTTCAACTTGATTGATATTCTCTCCTACTGTTGACATCCAATTTGTATCAAACGCTTCTTTCATGAATTTAAGTTCATCGCCATGCATAGTTGGAGAAGATAAATACACTTTCTTTTTTAATGGTTCCATTTCTTTCACTCCCTTATATTTTTGATTCGATATATTCTTTAACCTTATTTCCAATTTCTTTTGCTAGTTCAGCATCAGCACATTCTGTTACAATTCTTACCTTTGGCTCGGTACCGCTTGCTCTTAAGAACATTCTGCCCCTATTGCCTAATTCGTCTTTGATTTTTTGAGCAAATTCCTTAACATCTTCTGATGCCATAATCTCTTTCTTCTTGTCTGTTACGATATTGATATTAACTTGTGGGAAGTGAACGCTGTCATCTAGTTCAGCAAGAGATTCCCCTTTTTCTTTAATTAATTTAGATAAATATAATCCTGCTAAAACACCATCTCCTGTATTTGAGAATTCTCTTAAGATAATGTGTCCAGATTGTTCACCGCCTACAAGCAAGTCTTCTTTTAACATTCTTTCTACTACGAAGTGGTCGCCAATATCTGTTCTTTCTAATCTAATGCCAAGCTTAGCTAAAGATTGTTCTACACCCATATTTGTATGAAGTGTACCAACTACCGCGTCATTTGTAAGTTTTCCTTGTTCCTTCAAATGTTTTCCGATGATGTAAATAATACTATCTCCGTCTACCTTTTTTCCGTTTGAATCAACTGCTATCACTCTATCTGCATCTCCATCAAAACATAAACCGATATCCGCCTTATTCTCTAGTACTTTGCTTACTATGAATTCAGGATATAGAGCTCCACACCCATCGTTAATCTTATGTCCATCTGCTTCTGTGTTATATGCAACACAATCAGCACCTAGTCTGTCAAAAATGCCTTTGGCTGTTTTTGAGATAGCACCATTAGAGCAGTCTAAAACAACCTTTAAACCTTTTAATGAGCCAATCAAACGGCACAAATCATCAACATATTCTTGTACATATTCTCTTCCAGACTCTACTGAACCCTTGAATTCTGCTTCGTATGTTTTACCTTCATCAATGTGCTTTTCGATTTCTATTTCTTCAATATTTTCTAGTTTTCTGCCATTGTAATCAAACACTTTAATACCGTTATATTGCCATGGGTTATGAGATGCGGTGATTGCAACACCATAATTTGCCTTATTCTCAACTGTTGTAAATGCAACATTTGGTGTAGTAACAATCCCTAAATCAATAACGTTTGCGCCTGCTGTTGTTATTCCATCGATAAGTGCTTTTGCAATTATCTCACCGCTTGGTCTATTATCTCTACCAACGACAATTGTTCCACCATCTGCCGAATATCCAAGCCTATTACCACATAAAAATGCAATTCTCTCTGTAATTTCTTTCCCGAACTCGCCACGAATACCATCGGTACCAAAATACTTCTTAACATATTGTGGCTTATTATATTTACTTCTATTTTCTTTGACAGTTTCACGAGATCTTCCAATGCACATACAGTTCTTAGGAAGATTAACTGTTACTGTAGTGCCGGCCGCAATATATGCATTATCCTCGATTGTTACTGGAGCAACAACATTTGAATTTGAACCAATAAATACAGAATTTCCAATTAAACTTCTATGCTTATTCTTTCCATCATAGTTAATAAAGATTGCACCACAACCGATGTTACAATTAGAACCGATATCTACATCGCCTACATATGCCAAGTGGGCTGCTTTCGTTCCCATACCCATTGTACTATTTTTAATTTCAACATAGTTGCCTACACGGCATCCGCTTCCTACTATAGAATGTGTATGAATGTGAGCGTTTGGTCCAACTGTTGTTTGTGTACCTACTTCACAATCCGAAAGATTGCTACATGTAATTTTTACATTATCACCAATCTTTGAATTCTCTATAATGTTACCGGCCTCTAAAACACAGTCCTTTCCTATTATAGTGTTCCCTCTTAAATAATTGTTTGCATAGATTTGTGTTCCTTTTCCAATCTTTGCGTTAACATCAATGTGTACACCATCTAAATCTTTAAAAATTACACCATTTGCAATGTGTTTTCTAATGATTGAATGACGAATTAACTTCATTACTTTTTCTAATTCTTCAATGTCTGAAAGATCATATCCTTTTGCTAATTCATCTTTTTCTAAATCTACTCCTAGATATGTCTTCATGATACTTTTTTTCATTTTTCTTATTCGGACGCTTTGATATTAGCTATCATGTCCTTCTCCTATATTATTTGTTTTGAAAGTTGCGCTTTCCTTTCTTATTCTTCTTGTTAGTTGCTTAAGTTTTATGGGCTCACTTTGTTTTGTAACTATTTCTTGAGCAACCGTTAATGCAACAACAAAAGTTACAGTTGGGAACCCTTGAATTGTTCCTGTATTAATCAAAGAATATCCTTCATATCCTATATATGCCATCAATAAGTACAAACTATAGTTTGTTGGTTTTTCAAAGATTATTTCTAATTTTACATAATAATAATATAAATACGCAAGCAAACCAACTATACCCAAACATGCGAGCATTTGAAGTATAGTATCATGGAACTGATAAATGCCCATAGTGTCAATAAGATTTGTCCACGAACCAACATACCCAAAGCCTACGCCGACAACCGGATATTCAAAAAAACATGCTATTGCTTCTCTATATAGTTGGAATCTTCCACTATCTTGCATTCCATCGTTGAAGATAACTTGCAAAGCCCCAACTAGTTTTTTGTGGAACAAACCAAAAATTAAACCAAATACCGCAAGCATAATAGCAGCACATATAAAATATTGAACTTTTTTCTTGCCTTTTGCTAAATAGGCTGTAGCAATAACTGCCACAAATACTTCTATAGATCCAAATATCAGAGCTCCCCTCGAAGTTGTTAAGAATATTGCTAAATACTCGATTGCGCCTAGAATTAAATACAAAATTCCCAAAAAATTCTTGGTTTCCTTAGTAAATAAATAAAAACCAAATGGGAATGTAATTAATAAGAATGTAGCAACAGTATTAGATACGCCCCATCCTAAATGTGGAGCCTCATATAAATATTGTCTAACAAAATCGAGTTTAATTATGTAATATAATGTAAGTTCTAATGATATTAATACGCCAAAATATATTGCTGTTTTTGCAAAATAGTTTAACACATCCCGATTGACATCCACGTAGTTAATTAGCATTAAAGATATAAATAATGGACACATCCCTATTAGCACAAATGCCATTAATTTCCCGTTTTGCGTACTTTCAAACCTAGAACCAATACCGCCGATTAAAATTACTATCACAAGTAACACTTGTGGCAAAAACAACTTCCCAACACGATATTTTTCATTTTTATAATAGATAATATGAAAAATAACGGCAACCGCAACCAATCCAGCAAATATTGAAATTGCCCACATATATTCTGGCATCCTAGTTGAAGATATAATACACATTGCCATAAACAAAGGTGGAACAACTGGCAATATATCTTTTTGAAGTATCAAAAGTGATGCGCATAATAATAAAATGCTTGCTAAACCAATAAACATAAAAATTGGGCTTATTGTATAACCTAAAGCCCAAAATAATACAATAAACAAGACAATAGATATATAATAAAAATCGCTATATAAGAACTTACTTATTTTTAACGTGCCATATGCATCAAATAAATATTTATTATTTATATCTATCGCGCTCAACATATCTATTATTATATATATGCGCGTTTATAATGTCAAAGCTTTTAGCTTGGCATAAAAATTGGCGTAGATTTTATTTCTACGCCAATTTATTTTTTTAAATCAACTTAATTATTCTCTATAGCTTCTTCTTTTACTTTGTTTATCAATAATCCATATTGTTTTTGCCTATCAATTGCTCTCTTTAATCTATATTCATATGTAAGCATTTCTCTGCCTAAAATTAAATTAACAACACAAGCAATGAAAAGCCCTGCAACAAACGAAATTAAAAGTGCTTTCGTCTTTCCTAATCCACCACTCACAACAATTACTGAAGCATCCTTATAGTAAATCTCTGAACATGTTGAAACAACATTCTTTATTACTACTTTATATTCATTTGTAAATTCGGCTAATTGTGCCCTAAATTCGGCTAAATTTACTTCAAATGCAGCTTTGTCGCCTCTTGCTATCTCTGCATAAATAGTCGTAGCATCTGCAAGGCCCACAATAGATAAAGCCTCTGCAAATTCCGTTTCAAGTTGACCTTGAGCATAATTATTTGCCAATCTTCTCAAATTGATTCTAATATTTTGCTTTGTGTCTTCAAGCTGTGTAGATAAATCGGCTATTTGAACATAAATTGTATCAAGACCAGTGTTTTCGATAGAACCACCCATAGATGAATATTTATTTAAGATTTCATCTCGTTGAGCAATTAATTGATCTAATTTTAATTTTCCAACTTTATAACTATCTACACCACTATTTACGGCTGTGCTATAAGTTCTTCCTGTTTGATCATAATCTTTAATATAACCATATTGGTTCAATTCATTCTTCAAACTAGAAAATGCATTTTCTTCAAAATACTTTTGAACTTTTTTGTTGTAACTTGTTAAGTTTATATCGTTAGATAATACGTTACCATAATTTGAAATCAAATCTTCATATCCCTCTGTTATAAAATCATATTGATTTTGAAGATATTCGATTTGTGCATCATATTTGTTTGATGTATCGTATGAAAATAGATTAGATGTATAATCTAAGGCTTCAACTTTAGCAACACTATCAGTTATACAAATATCTACCAAGCTTTCTATAAATTCTTTAGCAAGCGATGCATTACTAATACTTCCTTTTGTTAAAGTAATCTCATAATATTGCTCTTTTATAACCGCTTTCTTTTCTGCCTCAAGAATATCTTCATCGTAGAATGTCTTTTGTGTAATACTTATAGCCCCACTTGCAACAATTCCTTCCGTGTTGATTCCTTTGAACTTTTCGTCAGATTCTTTAACTTTATTTAGGTTAGCAAGAGAAATAATGTTTCTATAATCAAAGTTTGAACCATCAATATATGTACCACTATCTTCTAAGTCAATAGCGTTAATATTAAATCTTGCCGTATATATTTGTCTTGATTTATCAACACCATATACAATGCTTAATGTTCCAACCAATGTTATTACAGCAACTATAATAAGCATCAAAATCTTCTTGCAAAATACTGCTCTTAATATATCTCCTAATGTCAATTCGTTGATACGAGAATTATCTAAATATTGTTCGTTTGGCATATGTCAACTCCAAAAGATAGTAAAACTTCTATCTAAATTTTATTTTTAATTAGTGTAGACCCCAACAAGTAAATAGTCAAGTAAAGCGCCTATATTATAATTATATTAATTTTTTAATAACGTGTTTTGTATTCTCAATTGCTTCTTTCAAAAATTCTGCATATTCTACATGAGATGAACCATCTGCACTATCAGAAATTGCTCTAATTACGCAGAAAGGAACTTTGTTTACATACGCTACTTGAGCAACAGCAGCTCCTTCCATTTCACACGCAATAGCATCAAAGGTGTTCTTTATGTAATTTTTCTTTTTATCATCGTTTATAAATTGATCGCCTGAAGCAATAATTCCAACCTCATAATTAATATCTAAACTCTTTACTGCCTCTTCTACTTTCCAAATAACGCCTTTATTAGCAGGAATCTCAATAATATTAATTCCAGAGATCATACCAATAGGATCTCCTAATGGGGATGTATCCATATCATGTTGTATCAAAGACTTAGATATTGCAATTGATCCAACAGATAGCTTATCGCTTAATGTTCCAGCAACGCCTACGTTTAAAATGTAGTCTAAATCATAATTCAAAATCATGGCTTCTGCACACATTGCAGCAAATACTTTACCTATACCACATTGTGCTATAACTACATCTTTTCCGTTTATCTTTCCCTCTACAAAAATTAAGCTTTTTACGTTGTTAATCTTCTTGTTTTCTACTAGGTCAACAATAGCTTCAACTTCTGGTTTCATAGCACCAATAATACCTATCATAATACTTCCTCTGAATTAGTTATTTTTTGCAATTCTTCAAGATTGATAATCTTGAATTCTGCCTTCTTTTGAGCAAGCAAATCTATAGCTTGCTTACTCCTTTTTGAGTCCTTATCTTCCATAACATAAATGTTACATTTTTTAGTCTTTATTGTATAATTTGCCCCTACTCTTTTTATCCATCTAACGATCTTTTTTGCACGCTTCATATCACTATCTTCAAAAACATTATCTATAGCAATACTTACTTGTTCTAAGCTTTTAACAATAACAGTCTTATCTGGATAAACTTTCTTTGAATAATTAAGCACAGTCTTTGCTGGAGAAGTAATATTGAAATGCTTAACTATCTCCCCATGCTTTATCTCTAAGTAGCTATCAGGGAACATTGCAAGCAATTCATCAATTGAGCAATTTGTTTCCTTGCAAATATTCTTTAGCACTTGCATTGTAATTAAAGCATCATAATCACTTCTGTGAAGTGCTTCCTTTTCAATGCCGTATTCTTCACATAATCTCTCAAGACCTGCATCTGTCTTTTCTTTTCTTAATTGTCTAAATATGATTTGTGTGTCATACGCTTTTATATAGAACTTTTCTTTTTTGTATCTTTCACAATCAGACAAAATAAACTGAAGATCGTTCCCCACAGCATGCCCAAAGGCAATGTAATTGCCGTCCATAAATAGGGATCTTATTTCATCGTACTTTTGTGAGAAATCTCCATTCTTTAAAAATTCTTGCTCATCATATGCAAGCTTTATACCAATATCTGTTCCTGGTTTTCCCAAGTGAAACTTACTTTTAGGATTTATCAAAATATCTCTTTGTTCCACAATTTTAAATTGTGTGTCGCAAATTACATAGCCAAAACTACAAATCTTGCCATGACCATTAAAACAATTTGCGCACTCGATATCAAAAAACAAATATTGCATCTATATCTTTTCGCTTAACTTAATATAATCCTCTATATCAAGTTCTTCCCCTCTTACTCTTTCGTCAAAACCAAAGGTTTTAATCTTTTCTATTATTTCTTCTTTGCTAGTTTTATATGCACCACATATATTGTTAACAAGCGTCTTTCTTCTCATTAAAAAAGCAGCTTTAATTAGTTTCTTTACTCTTTCTTTATCAACATTGTCATACTTATTTGTAATCTCAATGTTAACGATTGCAGAATCAACCTTAGGTCTTGGTGTAAATACTTCTTTTTTAACTATTCTTGTTATCTTTGCATCGCCATATAGTTTTATAGCAAGAGTTATTGCTCCAAATTCTGCACTTCCTGCTTTTGCGCATAATCTCTCTGCTACTTCTTTTTGAACCATTATTGTAATAGACTTTGGTAAATTCTTGCATTCCAAAAATCTCATAATAATTGGAGTTGTAATATAGTAAGGCAAGTTAGCAACAACCTTGTATTCTTCTCCAACTAGCAAAGCTAGTTCTTCATCTTTTACCTTTTGGATATCTTTAAATGTTACACTTACGTTATCGTAATCTTTCAAAGACTCTTTTAGCACTGGTTCAAGATCTCTATCTATTTCAAATGCATATACTTTCTTTGCTTGTTTAGCTATTGCTTTTGTTAATGTTCCGGCTCCTGGTCCAATTTCTACAACAACATCATCTTTTGTGATACTTCCATCGCTAACCATAGCAGCAAGCAAATTAGTATCCGTTATAAAGTTTTGTCCAAACGCTTTTTTGAACTTGAAATTATTGTCCTTTAAAACTGAAAAAGTGCTTTGTCTATCGTCCACTTTTACCCCTAAATATTCCATGCAAAATTTGTTTGCTAGTCTATTAATTCTCTAATTCTTAATTTTGCACCAATATTCTTTGCAATCTCTTTTGCCTTTTCTACCTTTTCAATACCAATGCAATCTACAACGCTAAATATAACATTTCCACCCTTTTCTAAGCATAACTTAGCAAATGACAACATCTCTTCAAATCCATCTTCGAATTCTGGGTGGCAAATGTCGTTGTATTCTTTATGGTTAATGTCGTTTAAGGAAATACCAATTGTATCTATGCAATCTACGATTGTTTGAGTAACATCCTTGCCATGAATATAGTTTGCATGACCGTTTGTATTGATTCTTGTCTTTAAGCCATTTTCGTGTGCATATTTTGAAACGGCTTCAATAACATCCAATCTATAAGTTGGTTCACCATATCCACAAAAAACGATTTCTGAGAAATCACTAACATCGTATGTTCTTAGCTTTGCTAAGACTTCATCTACTGTTGGTTCGTGTTCTAGCCACAAATCTCCATAAACAAAATTTGGGTTATTTCTAACACAAAACTCACATGCATTTGTGCATCTATTTGTAGCATTTATATATAAGCTTCTATCTATCGTATAAACAAAATTTGTATTCATACAACCACAGGTTGCTCCTTCTATTTTATTTTCTTGAACAAACACTTAGCGTTTCTATTAGTTAAGTCTACGACTTGTTCACGATCCAAACATAAGGTTTGGGCTATCTTTTCTACAGTCAAACTAATTAGTTTTGGTTCATTTGTTTCCCCTCTATGAGGATGTGGCGCTAAATAAGGACAATCTGTTTCAACTAGCAATCTATCTTGAGGTATTGTCTTTATAACATCTTCCTTTTTAGCATTCTTAAATGTTATAGCTCCACCCAATGCATAATATGCATCAAATCTATTGAATTCGTGAATCATCTCTTTTGATCCAGAATAACAATGCAACAAAATGCCATTCTTTATATAGCTCTTCATATCAGTTAAGATATCCAAGGTATCCTTGTAGGCATCTCTTACATGAAGTGCTATAGGAAGATTAGCTTTGCTGGCCATTTCGATTTGCATTTTAAATGCTCGAATTTGTTCTTCTTTAGGTGGATTATTATCATAATGATAATCTAACCCAATCTCCCCAATACCAACTGCCAAAGGCTGCGCGGCTAATTCAAGATATTTAGACATCAATTCTTCGTTTACTTCGTAAGCATTCTCAGGATGCGAACCTAATATTGCGTATTGGTTATATTTTTCAGCCAATTTTAGCCCCAATACTGAAGAATCATAATCGAATCCAGCAATTATGCAACACTCAATATTGTTGGCGGTAAATCCGCCTACAATTTCGTCCGCTCTTTCTAGAAGCGTAGGATCATTTAAGTGCGCATGTGAATCTATTATCATTATCTAATCTCTGAACCTGGCTTCATCTCAACAAGTGGAGATACTAAGCATAGCTTACCTTCTTCATCAGAAGCACATAAAACCATACCTTGGGACATAATGCCCCTTAATTTTACTGGCTTTAAGTTAGTAACTACAATTACTTGCTTTCCAACCATTTCTTCTGGTGTATAGTACTTAGCAATACCAGAAACGATTGTTCTTGGTTCAGCTTCGCCTAAATCAATCTTTGAGCATAATAACTTGTCTGCCTTTTCTACCTTTTCACAAGCTAGTACCTTACCAACTTTAAGTTGGATCTTCTCAAACTCTTCTATACCAATTTCTTGCACAGTTACTGTGTTTTCCATTTTCTTTTCTTGCTCCTTTTTAGCCTTTTCTTTTTCTGCTTCTGCAATCTTATCCATTTCTGCTAATTCTTTGTTTAAATCTAATCTATTGAATAAATTCAATCCCTTATTTACTTTTAATCCAGCAATGTTAGCTCCAAATGTTAAACTATCGAAAGACATTAATGCAGCATCTTCGATTCCTAACTTTTCGAAAACCAACTTTGGACTCTTTGTTAAATATGGTTGAAGAATTACACCAATCATACGAATTGTTTCGCATAGGTTATACATAACTGTTTGAAGTCTTGCTTTCTTAGATTCATCTTTATTCAATACCCATGGTGTTGTCTCATCGATATACTTATTTGCACGAGAAATAGCACTCCAGATTCTCTCTAAAGCTTCTGGGATATATAACTTATCCATGTTCTCTTGTACATCTTTATACATTCCATTTAGGTTAGCGATTAAATCATCATCCATTGCATCCTTTTCGCCTGGTGCAGGAATTACGCCACCGAAGTATTGCTCAACCATAGCAACTGTTCTTGAAACTAGGTTGCCTAGATCGTTTACTAAATCTCCGTTAATTCTTTTTAAGAACGTTTCGTTCGTATAAGAGCCATCTTGTCCGAAAGATACTTCTCTTAGCATGTAATATCTTAGAGCATCGACTCCATATCTATCGCAAAGGATAAATGGATCTACAATGTTGCCCTTAGATTTAGACATCTTATCATTACCAAATAATAACCAACCATGTCCATAAACCTTCTTTGGAATAGGTAAATCTAAAGCCATCAAAATAGCTGGCCAAATGATTGAGTGGAATCTTACGATTTCCTTACCAACCATGTGGATATCTGCTGGCCAATATTTCTTAAATAATGTTTCGTCATCTGAACCATATCCTAATGCTGTAATATAGTTTGTTAAAGCATCAATCCATACGTATACAACATGCTTTGGATCAAATGGAACTTTAACGCCCCAATCAAATGAAGTTCTAGAAACGCAAAGATCTTGTAAACCTGGCTTAATGAAATTATTTATCATTTCATTTTGTCTTGTTGGAGGTTGTAAGAATTCCTTGTTATCTTCGATAAGCTTTTGAATTCTATCTTTCTATT
>JAEEGL012370716.1_pt1 | contig 31529 bp, 33 predicted proteins | sample 9134231 | NCBI WGS metagenome assembly JAEEGL01 (sample SAMN16246548, study PRJNA631951) | gut metagenome | biome: gut microbiome; feature: rumen; material: fiber-attached | host: Bos | place: Iran: Karaj | collected 2018-10 | reverse complement strand
TTCTCATCCGACAGTCTGCTGTTTTTCGTGGAACGGCAGCGGATACAGTCCGGTCCGTATGGTTCAAATACAGTCAGTTCATCACGTCTTTCAAATATGATACGGTCTTTTTCTATAGTGATGCTCATAATAGGTTCTCCTTCCGGGGGTTAATTTAATATCATTATATTGTTAAGTCTTCAGAAAATCTTGAATATTTATGTTCTACACTTGCACTATTTTGCTTTTTTCTATATCATGAAGAATATGAAAACTCCCAAACCGCTGCATACAGAAAACATCATACATAAAACCGGATCCAGTCCCTTTTCCCTGCATCATACTATAATAAATCCGGATCTTAATAACGCTCTGTATCTTCACTGTCATCCGGAAGCTGAATTTTTCATAATGGAAAAAGGGAAACTTGATTTTTATGTTGAAACCGGCTGCTACCGGCTTAAGGAAGGAGATGCGATATTTATCCCACCCGGTATGCTTCATAACGCCTTGAGATGTTCCGGTGACAGAAAGCTGATCAGATACTCTGCGATAGTATTCTCCACAGAGCCCATGGAACGCTGCTTTCCGGCATCCACCAGTCCGTATTTTGAAGGGCTCAGTTTCCACAGACCGGAATGTGTTTATACCGCTCTATCCGGGAAAAGTGAAAACAAGAAACTGCTCTCCGGTATAAGTGAAATATTAAAATATCGAAATAAAGAAGTTTCTTCCTGCGAACTGACTATACAGGGCCTTTTGTTCGTGTGCTGGCAGGAACTGTATAATATCCACCTTTCAAAGAAACATGCCTCAACAGACGACAACGCTTTATCCAAAGATCTGTTAAAGAGCATGGACTATATGCAGATGCATTATTCCGAACCTTTAACCCTGGCATTGTTATCTGAAATTTCGGGATACAGCGAAAGCTACTACTGCCACAGTTTTCACGAATATACCGGCAGCACGCCTTTTGAATATCTGAACCGTATCCGCATAGTCAAAGCCTGCGAACTCTTAAGCACAACAGACAAAAAAATAACCGATATCGCTTCCCTGGTGGGATTCAACAATATCAGTTATTTTAACAGGACATTTACTAAAGTAATGGGCGCCACCCCGTCAGCTTACAGAAGAAGCTGACGAACCCCGTGGACGGGGTTACAGGTTCAAAATGAATCCTATTTATTATTAATGTATTCCGTAAGCTTCCGGGTATAATCTACGGCGTTTTTCTTCATGATCATATTATCGATGATCAGGGATGCGATATACATTACAGCTATTATGGCTATAAATACGATCCATGCTGCAGGGCTGCCTGCGCCTTTAAATATGCCCATCAGATAAAACAGTCCTATCTCCGCCGGTATGAACATGATATAAAAACAGCTGAGAGAAAAGATGAAACCTTTCTTCTGCATCTTCTGTGTTCTGAAACAGATCACAAAACTGAAAGACGCCCAGATGCATAATACAAGAAGTTTCAAAAGAAAGCCGGCGCCAAGCGTATCATTGCCGCTTATAAGAGTCACAGCCAGGCAGCATATCACCAGCCACAAATAACTGAACGCCACGGCATTCCTGAAGTTTATCAATAATTCTTTTACTCTTTCCATAACCTAATTTCCTATTCCCAGCAGTTTCTTAAGCTCTGCCGCGTATCTTCTGGAGATCACAATATTCTCGCCGTTTGAAAGCGTGGCAAGTATATTCCTGGTGATCTCCGGTTTAAGCTTTACTATCTTATTCAGATGGATTATCGTTGATTTCGAACACCTGAAAAAATCTCTTTTATCCAGGACCTCTTCCAATTCGTAGAGCCGCTTTTCCGTCATCAGGACCCTGTTCTCCGTATAGATAAAAGTTCTCTTATCAACCGATTCTATATAGAGTATGGCTTCCACAGCCAGATTCACCCTCTCGCCGTCTGCCGTTACAGGGATGGCTGCCTTATACCGTTTGATATAACGTTCCAGCTTATTGACCTCGTCCGTTATATCCGTGCAGTGTATCTCTACAAATACCGATCCCGAATCCAGATCGTTCTTAACCTCAACCTTCAACTTCTGTCTTTGCCTTTCTTATATCTGTAAAAAGTACGATGCAAAGCATTATCTGCATCACTATCATGAATATGGCTGCTGCCACGCTTCCCCATATCATGGAGATCACAACTGCCCCTATAGTATCGATCACTGCGGTTACTGCATACGCCTTGCTGTCGTATACCCAGCTGTAGGGAAGCAGATGTGCTCCGAATACACATGCATAAAGCATAAGCATTGCTTCCGGCTCCCTGCTGAAGGCCCACATTACTATTATCAGATAAAGCATCTGATTCATGGTACACAGAAAACCAAGTTTGTTTATGGGATTAGCCGTTTTCTTAAAAATATCCGCCTTCAGGATCTTTGAAAACATAAAGGCCAGCGGCATCAAAAAGCAGGAGCACATAAAAGTTAACAGATTTGCTCTTGTGATCTCAAGGTTCATCAGGCGAACCGAAAGGATAAGGGTCCATATCACCACCGACGCCATCATGAAGGGCAGGCCTTTTTTCTGCATTTCCTGCGCGTCTCTCTTTAATTCATTTAACTCCTTAATGCATATCGTTTGTCTTGTTGTGTCCATATCAATACCTCCTTGTTGTTTAATATGGTCACATCATACAAACTAAGCGCAGCATATACAATAGCTTTACTACCAAGCGGTACATATAGGGCTACCAGGATGCCAAAAAAAGCTTATGACCTCTTATTTTCTGCAATGCCAGAAATAAGTAAACGATTCGATCACTATCTCCCCGTCCTTCTCTATCTTTTTCGCAAGATATCTTTCCAGTTTATCCTGCTTTGATATCATAAACTTTTCCTCTTCTTCAAAAGTACCCTTAAGCTTGTTAAAGAGTTCTTTTGCATCGGTATAATGCCATTTATTGGACAGCGGTGCAAGCTCCACTTTACTAAAGTACTTCTTAAGCATTTTCTCTGTATCTTCTGCCGCTTTTTTACGTGCCTCTATCTTTTCCTCTACAAAAGCTGCCTTTATCTTAAGATCTGTAAATATATCCTGCAGAAAGCGGTACCAGCTGTCTGCTCCCCATCCGTTATAGGAAAACATACCTTTATCTGACAGACAGCCTGCCGCATGCGCGACCATCGCTTCGGGATCTTTTAATTCATATCCCAGGTAATGTGCGATGATCATACTGTATTCTTTATTTTTTTCTATCTTTTCCCACGCTGCATCCGTCTCCAGATCCTCAAATAACAGGGATATCTTCACACCCTTCGGAAAGCTGTCTTTATTCTCTGCCAGGTATTTTTCGAAATCATCTGCCCAGCTTCCGCGCACATCTATGGCATATATCTTTGATCCTTCAGGTATCCTTTCGATGCTGTTCCTCCAAAGCTTGGCATACCCGCAGCCCAGATCCAGTATCTTTTCCTTCTTTTTAATATCAAGGGAATCGAATATCTTTACATACCAGTCAGGCTCCTGAGTCGTATGCTTAAGAGCATCCCAGTGATGCTCATCCGCCTTACGGTCTATATTTATGCTCTGCACTATGGAAGCCACATCATCCCAGTCAAGGGCACTGCCTCTGCGTTCAAGGGCTCCGTTGATCGCGGTTATCACGTTATCTATCTGGCTGCGCTTTTCCTCCATGTTCTTAAGCTGTATACGCAGGGCTTCCTCAACATTCACTGCATCACCCGCTACCAGATTATCCCTGATCTCTTCCAGTGAAAAACCTATTGCTTTAAGCGCAACTATCTTTTCCAGGATCTGCAGCGATGCATTGTCGTAGAGTCTGTAATTACCTTCCGAATAATCGGCGGGCTTCAGAAGCCCCTTCTCATCATACAGGCGCACCGCCTTCTGGGATACTCCCGCTTTTTTGGCTATCTCGCCGGATGTCATCTTTTTGTCCATAATTTAATTCTCCGAAATAATAAGATTCTTCGTCGCTGCGCTCCTCAGAATGACACGGCATCCTATTTAAGATCCTTCGCTTCGCTCAGAATGACATTCCCGTTCAGAATGACACCGCACTGTACTCTTTTGAGTGCTACTACACTGCACGCTCCTCAGAATGACACTGGTTTAACTATACATCTTTTCCTGTGCTTTGTACATATTAGCATAAAGGCCGCCGGAGAGCTTCACCAGGCTGTCGTGGGTGCCGCGCTCCACTATCTCGCCGTCCCTAAATACCAGCAGCTTATCGCAGAACTTGCAGGATGCCAGACGGTGCGATATGAATATGGCGGTCTTATTCTTTACCATGCTGTTGAACTGCTCGTATATCTCTTTTTCCGCTATGGGATCCAGCGCTGCCGTAGGCTCATCCAGTATCAGTACGGGTGCATTTTTATAAAGCGCCCTTGCCATCGCTATCTTCTGCTGTTCACCGCCGGAAGGCTCGAATCCGTTCTGGTCGTAGTATCTGAATACCGGCGTCATCAGGCCCAGCGGGAGCGAATCCACTTTATCCTTTAAGCCCACTTCCTCCAGCAGGGGAATAAGCTTTTCGTCAGAAACCTTATCCGGGCTGTCGCAGATAAGATTCTCCTTTATGGAGAAGTTAAGCAGGCAGAAATCCTGGAATACTACGGAAAGTATCTTCATATAGCTGCTGTAATCGTAATCCATTATGTTTACGTTATTTACAAGTATCTCTCCTTCCGTGCATTCATACAGTCTGCATAACAACTTTATAAACGTTGATTTTCCCGCGCCGTTTAAGCCCACCACCGACCAGTGCTCCCCGCTTTTTATTGTTGCATTGATATTCTTAAGCGCATACGTTTTACTTCCGGGATATTTAAAGGATACGTCCTTAAACACAATAACGATGCCTTTCGAGATATCGGGATCCTTATCTCCCTTTTCCTCATAAACATTTCCTTCCACGTAACTGATAAACTTTTCCGAATACCCGCAGAATTTCTTCAGTTCCAGTATCTGCTTAAGAACCATGTTTATTGATGCAACGATGGTGGTAACCGCAGTCGAAAGCATCGTAAAATCACCTATGCCTATCTTTTTATCTATAACCATAATGGCAAGCATCAGATATATCAGCGCTGCAGTCACCGCAAGATTTATCTTTGAACCGGTAATGTATTTCTGCGATTCCTTTGCGTGGTTCTTATTTATCTCCGACTGCTTATCATTAAAACCGTCGACTCTTCCAAGCATCATATCCTTCGCATTAAAGAGCCTTATATCTTTTCCGTACCTGATATCCGAAAGCCCGTGAAGCAGATAGTGGTATGCTCTGTCCGTCACTGCCAGACGCTGTATCTGATCCATCTTTATCTTATTAAGCCTGCTCTCAAAAAACGCATTCAGCGTTACATTTATGATAATAAGGTTGACCGGAAGCAGGGTATACCTGAATACTATTGCAGCCGAAAGCAGGATTACCACGATATTTACCGTCAATAAAGCTATCGCGCCGAATAGTCCTTTTGAACCGCCCGAATATCCCGAATCTATGCCCGTTCTGGCATCTGCCAGGCTGTCCAGGGTCTCCTTATTCTCGGTTGTCTCGTATTTAAGCTCCATGCTCTTTTTGCCGACAGCTGCTTCCAGATGCCTGTCCAGTCCCGTATAGTATTCCCTGTCAAGTTCCAGATCCGTAAATACCGTCACGGCCTTTATCGCAAAATCCGCAATTACCATTACAGCAGCGATCTTTATGATGATCATTACATCAGCTTTTTCCATGATCGCATCTATCATCATCTTGGGGCCGAACATATTTATAAAAGGCTGTATCATCAGGGCAAGGATCAGTATCGCATATAAAAGATAAAAACCTTTTTTATATTTTTTCATCGCGGATGCAAAATATCTTATGGGTTTTACTTTGATGTTCTTATCATCTTTCATCTTTTTTATCCTCCTCTTTTTCTCCTTCCTCTCTGTAGAACTGTGCCTGGGTTTCATACAGTTCATAATATTTACCCTTTTTCCGCATCAGTTCCTCATGGGTGCCGTACTCCACCAGATGTGAATCTTCGAACATGGCCACCTTATCGCAGAATTTCGTGGACGATAATCTGTGGGAGATGAATATTCCGGTACGCTCACCTATCAGATCGTTAAAGCTTGTATAAAGCTTTTCTTCAGCAAGGGGATCCAGCGCAGATGTAGGCTCATCCAGTACTATCACCGGTGCATCCTTATACAAAGCCCTTGCCAGCGCAAGTTTCTGCTTCTCTCCGCCGGAAAAATCCACGCCGTCTTTCTCTATTACCTTCATCACCTGGCTCTTATCACCGTTTTCCAGCCCGGCGATCTTCTCATAAAGCCCGCAGCGCTTAAGACAGTCTTTTACCTTTTCTTCGTCAGTATCCTTTAAGTTTTTCATGGATACGTTTTCCGCTACGGTGAAGGGATATTCCTCCACATTCTGGAATACTGCGGAGAAATATCTGAATATCTCTTCCCTGCTCATATCCGCGCAGTCTTTCCCGTTTAAGCAGATCTTTCCTTCTGCAGGTTTGTAGAAACCGGCAAGCAGTTTTATAAACGTAGTTTTTCCGGCACCGTTAAGTCCCACAACTGCCAGTCGCTCTCCATAAGGTATGGATATCGAAACATGTTCAAGAACGTTTTTCTTCTGTCCTTCGTAGCAAAAACTTACATCCTTAAATTCAAACGCCGGTCTCTCTTCCATTGCAGGCAGTTCCTTAGCAGGTACGTCTTTAACTTTATAGCGGTCAATGAAAGCCCTGAAATCCTTAACTTCCAGCGACTGCTTTTTGATCTCCGTATACTCATGGATAAAATCGCTTAAGGCCTTTATGAAGATATGCACCGCTGCAACATAGAGGGTAAACTCCGCTACCGTGAGCTTATCCATGGACAGCTGCCATATCAGAAAAGCGTAAAGGCTTACTTCCTCCAGCAGGGCTATAGGCATGCAGAGGGCGTGGGATCTGAACCAGATGTTTCTTGAAAGCTTATATTTTGCCAGTATATCCGAATTGATCCCCAGATACTTTTTATAGATCCAGTCCTTCATGTCATATACTCTTATCTCTTTTGCAGAGGTGAAGTGGTTTGTCAGATACCCCATATTAAAATGCTTTCTCCAGTAGGGTCCAAGAGCATCCCAAACCAGTTCCTTATCTTTAAGCTTGGTCTTATCAACCACCAGAAATGAGAGTAATAAAAGTCCCAGAAGTATTACTATCAGCAAAGGGTGCAGACCGGATATAAGGATACCCGCCATGATCATCTGTACAATGAGCCTTGCACATTTCACAGTTGAGTCCATCATGCCTTCTATGCCCTGGGTCTTTACGTTCATGACATTTCTTATACGCTCATGCTCGTCCAGCACCTTTGGATCTTCCATGCTGGCATACTCCATGGAGGTCATGGTCTCGGTAAGCTCACGCTTAAAACGAACCAGAGCGTGTTTCATTCTGTAAGGGGTATTGTTTTCGACATAGCCTGCTGTAAGATATATGATAAGCATGACTATGGAATTGATCCCGATCAGGATCAAGGTCTTATTAAGTGCATCACCCGCCGTCAGCGAATCGATGATAAGTTTCACCATCATCGGGATAATAAAGAGTGATACCGTCTCCGCTATGATACCCAAAAGCTGAATGCCCAATAAATGCTCATTCCCGCTTTTCATCCCGCGGATGACATAGAATAAGTTGCTGCAAAATCCGTATTTTTCTTTCATAACCCTTCCCTCTCTTTCTCTTTTAAGGAAAGGATAAGGGGTGCCCCAGGGGAAGGGTCAAGCATAAATTTTAAATATTTTTCGACATATATCCGCAGGTGAAAGGGAAGAAATCAAACTTTTGGGTTCCGGTATGTACATAGCCCAGATCTTCATACCACTTCCGGAGGACTTTGTTTTCCTCAACTATACCAAGGTTCATTTTAGTAAAGCCCATTTCAGCCGCCCTTGAAAGGGCATCAAACATAAGGATCTTACCTATATTTTTATGACGCTGATCCGGGAGCACGCTCAGATTATTAAGCTCACATTCCTGTTCAGTCTGAACAGACAATGAGTAATAACCGATCAGTTCGTTATCTTCAAAATACCCGAACATAGGACGATGCTCACCATTAAGCTGCCAGTATATCCTTTTTTCATCCGTGGCAAATGCCGTAAAACGGGGTGCATTCTCCTGCGTAAAACCAAATTCATCCGCCACCGTACTGAAGCTTTTTCTTATCACCGTAACACAGTCAGCGATATCCTTATCCTCTATCGCCCTTACCGGCCAGGGCAGTTCCTTTGTACTTATCTTCGTATCAGGCTTCTGATCTTTTACGGCTATCTGGTAATCATCCTCATAAACTAATGTCCCCGGTATCTCTTCACATTCGGAGATTAAAAGCTTTTTCCCGTATTTATCTGCTATTCTTCTGTAAAAGACCATTTCATAAAATATACGGTTCGCTTTATCATTATCCTTATACCAGGTGATGGCGCCTTCCGGATTTCCCTGCTCATAATAGGGCGGCACCGGCAGTACTTTTTCAAAATAAGCGCGGTTTCTCCAGTATTCTTTTTCTTCTTCTTCCGTAAGCAGCTTCGCATCAACAAGCTTTCCGACAGCGGTAAATAAACCTCTGGGCTGCTTTGTAAGATACGCCGTATCTTCCGTATGTATCCTGTAATATCTCATATCAGTCCCTCCTCTTGAAGCTTCCTTATCAGTCTTTCTTCTCTTTCATACAGGCGTATTGCCCACTCTTCATCATTCAGCTCGCCGTGATCATGGGTACGGTTTGTCTCTATAGCGATTTCCGGATCTGCCCACCGCAGTTCAAATTCCGCTTCCGCCTCATAGGCTTCAAGCTTCTGAGCAGACGATCCTTCATATACATCACACAGATAAAAATAGTGTTCCTGTATGAACAGATCGTCGATCATCCCTTTTTCCTTCTTGATCACCATACCGTATTCGCGTATGGAATCTTCTATAACTTCAAGCCCGGTTTCTTCCCTGATCTCCCTGATCAGAGTATCCTTATGGGTCTCTCCTTCATCTATACCGCCCCCGGGAATCGAATAGAAATCATATTTCCTGCTGTAAACAAAAGCAAGCTTCCCGTCCTTTATGATGATCCCGCGGACAGAGGGTCTGATCCCTACCGTACCATCTGTTCTGTAATCCTTATAATCATATTCAAAAAGAACTCTCATTCCCCCGCCCCCGTTACTGATATTTCTCCCCCCATATCTTATCCCACACCCGATAAAGAGTCAATGAATCCAAAAAAGTGTTGACCCTGCCCCAGGGGCATGCTTTATAATGGCAGATATACGGAGGGAAGCATGTGAGCACAAAACTGACTTATAAACCGGATTACGATAACTGCCTCGTAAATCTGTCCAATTCTATATTAAAGAAATTCGGTGCCAAAACCACTGCCAATACCCTGGCTTTGGCCGATGAATATCTTAAAGGTGACTATAAGAATGTAGTACTTCTGGTACTTGACGCCATGGGTACTTCTATAATAGAAAAACACCTGGAAAAGACCGGCTTTTTCAGAAGCCACTTTGCCGGTTCCTTTGATTCGGTTTATCCGCCTACCACCGTTGCCGCTACCACTTCGATATTAAGCGGTGAATATCCCGATGAACACGGCTGGCTGGGCTGGGATATGTATTTCCCTCAGCTTGGAAAGAATGTGACCGTATTCAATAATAACGAACAGTTATCGGAAAAAGAAGGTGCTGTTCCAACCGGAGAGTATCCGGACGGCAGGAAAAAATGGCTGGAAGACTCAATCAAAGAGCCTGCTCCCGCCGCTGAAGAAAACATAGCATATAAATACATTCCGTATAAGAACATAATAGATAAGATCAATGATGCAGGCGGAAAAGCATACGCCGCTATGCCCTTTTTACCACCCTTTCCAAAAACATTCGAGGAGATCTTAAAGCAGGTATCAACACTTTGTAATGAAGACGGAAAGAAATTTATCTATTCTTACTGGAATGAACCGGATGGCACCATGCACAGAACAGGGACAAAAAGTCCGAAAACCCACAGCATGATATGCGGTCTTGAAAAAATGGTGGAAGAAACCGTAAACGGCCTGTCCGATACCCTGTTTCTGATCACGGCAGATCACGGACATATGGACAGTATTAACCATTGTATCCTTGATCATCCGGAAATACTAAACTGCCTGGTAAGAAAGCCTTCCATCGAGCCGCGTACATTGAACTTTTTTGTAAAAGATGAGTATAAAGAAAGCTTCCCAGAGATGATCAGGAAGTATTTTGGAGACGCATTCCTTCTCCTTACAAGAGAAGAAGTTCTTTCGGAAAATTTATTCGGAAAAGGCAATATAAGGACCGGTCTGGAAGAGATGATAGGCGACTATGTTGCGCTGTCAGTTTCCGATGTAAGCTTATTTAACACACATATCGAGGCCCAGGAGATGCCGGGCGGCCATGCGGGACTCACCCCTGAAGAGGTGATCATTCCCCTTATAGTTATCAAAAAGAATTGAGGTTCAATTTCCCTCGCATTGATATTTTGTCACAGCTGAATTGCAGTGAAAATCCAGTACAGCCCTATCTTTAAACGAACCTACTGAACGCAGATCATCCTCGCTGAATATGATGTTAAGCGACGTTCCGAAATCCCTGAGATTCCCTTTGGAATCTCCCATGTCGTTGGATTCCTTGACGCTTAAAACGACCATTCTCAAAGCCAGTCCTATTCCCATTGTGATACCGATCAGTATTCCTACTATAGCCCAGAATCCCATAATTATCTACCTGCCCTTTCCCTTACAAACTTACTGGTAGTGCTTGATGTCGTGAGTCCTATGCTTACCATCATTGCTTTATATTTCTTTATGGCAGTCGACCACGCCCAGTATATCGCGAAGCCAATGATCGTAAAATACAACGCGACGGTCCTTCCGTCGTCTACGTTTTCCAGGATAGCAGGCGTCAGCCATGCTCCGAGGATCGCAAATAAAGCACAGAAAAGCACAGCCAGAATGCCAAACATTGTATAAACTTTTCTTTTAACAAAAGGAACTGCTCCGACCATCTTTCCCGTCTGCCCGTTCACCAGCATGGTATATGGCTTATTTTCATAACGGAAAGTCATAAACCAGACCGGAAGCAGTGCGTATTCCCTCTTCAATACCTTATGGACGGGCGTACCGGTTTGCAGTTTCGCATCTGAGTGCTTTATGGTTTCCTTTACATTATCATCAAAAAGCCCCTTGGCGCGTCTGACAGCCAGTCCGTCCAGATCAGCCGTACCCATATCGAAGCGGTCCGAATAAAATCCGGAAAGATATGCGGGATCAAACTCCTGCAGTTCGCGCATACTGTAAGGTTCAAGACGCTGGGAAGAATCATCGTTAAAATTCCTGGAAGCATCCAGTGTCATCCTTTTGAAAAGGCAGTCTCCCGTTCTGTGGGCGTAACGCGTTACTGTGGATTTTCCCCTTCTTACCGTATATCTCCAATACTGGTCATCACCGTAATACATATCATAAAGCCAGAAGGGAATGTATATCCCCCTCAGTTTATCCACTTTAAAGTTCTTGATCTCTTCCGGGATATATCTGCCCTGTGCCAGTCTTCCCCTGATCATGGCTTCAGCCTGATCTTTTGTGATCCTGAAAGGGATTATGTAATCCGGCTGCAGATAATCCTCCACGCGGTCCATCACAACCGTTGCCTGTCCGCAGTATACACAGAAAGAAGAACTCTCTACTCCGTTAACAGCCAGCTCAGCTCCGCAGGCGTTGCACCTGAGTATCTTCATCTGTATGGTCGCATGGGCGCGTTCTGCCTCTTTTTGCTGTATGGCTTCTGACTGGACAGGAATACTCTGCTGCTGCATGATCACATCCGGATTCCCGATATTTCCCACGCCTTCATACAGTCCCGTCCTGCCAAGCATTGCATTCAGCTCATCTATCGTATACTTTGAGTCGCAGTAAGCGCAATGCATCTTCTGCTCATACGGTGAATATTCCATTGTATTGCCGCACCCGGGGCAGCGGTAATTCATCAGCATCTTTTTTCTCCCCGACTTATCAATAAAACAATTGTTAATAGAAGTATTCTATCTTATATCTGATATACATTTCCACCTATAACTCTTTGATTTTCCGCTACTGTTGGTTGACTGATCCGGTATTCATGAAATGCTGCTGATAATATCCCTTGCCAGCATGCCGCGTGCGCCCATTTCGTCCCTGGCTTTATCACCGGCGCTGCCATGAATGTTGACCGCCGCACAGCACAGATCGTAATTTGTATTTTCATCATCCTTATTCTGGGCTATGATGCCTGCAACTATGCCTGCCAGCACATCTCCGGATCCGCCTTTGGCCATGCCGTCATTACCCGTGGTATTTAAATATACCGGTCTGCCGGTGTCACAATTCCCGGTGCAGCCGATGGCAGTACGGTCATCTTTTAATATTGTGATGATACCATTAGCCTCTGAAAACTCAGATGCTATCTTAGCCCTGTTTTCTTTTAACTCAGCTGTTTTATACTCATACTGCAGAAGATGATTCATTTCTCCCATATGAGGCGTGATGATAACGTGCTCATATCCCAGCTTATCCCTGAGATCTTTAAACACCTTCGCAGTATCCATTTCGGAAATGATATTAAGTGCATCGGCGTCAAAGACAATGCTCTGACCGCCACGACACCTCAATAAAACTCTTTCGATAAGATATCTTGAAAAACCGCCTGTTCCCAGTCCCGGACCTGCCAGTATCACATCCGCCCAGTCTATTGCAGAGTCCAGCCTCGTCTCAAATTCCTCTTCGGGATATCTCATACCGTCGTAGGTCATCACCATTGCTTCCGGCAGTTTATCCATCAGAAGATCACGGTTAACCTTATGTGTTACCACCCTGATAAGTCCGGCTCCGCTTCTGAAACAGCTTTCGGCGCACATATAAAGCGCGCCGTATATCTCTTCGGAACCTGCCACGATAAGCACCTTACCGCAGCTCCCTTTATTAGCTCCCGGATCGCGCGTGGGAAGATGGTCCGGGATTTCTTCCTTATCATATTCGTAATACAGATAAGGTGATCCGCTGCCTTTCAGGGCGTTAGCCATCTTTGAAAAAGTATCCGGCTTATACAGTCCTATATCCTCACAGAATATCTCACCGGAATAAATACGGCCTTCGCTGACCAGGCAGCCGTATTTGATATACTGGAAGGTGACTGTCATACTGCATTTTACTGCCGTTCCCAGTACATGCCCGGTATCACTGCTTATACCGCTGGGGATATCGCAGCCCACAACCAGACAGCCGTTTCCGGCAGATGCGCGGTTGATAGCGTTTATCACCTCTGCCTGTATTCCCGTTACTTCGCGGGTAAGTCCCACTCCGAAAATCCCGTCTATGATAACAGAAAAACTGTTTAACTCTTCATCAAAATCTTTCTGTCCGATAAATGTCACTGAAAGATTCTTCGCTATCTCTGCCTGTTTAAGATAAGATTCAGTCTTTTTGGCGATCCCGCCTATTTCATATACATAGGTATCATATCCCATACATTTAAGCAGACGGGCGGCCGCAATGGCATCTCCTCCATTGTTGCCGCCTTCCGTTACAGCTAAGATCTTTTTTTTTCGCTTATCGAATCCTTTAAGCCCGTCGCAGGCCGACGCCACACGCTCCGCAAGCTTCATGGCCGCCCGTTCCATCAGAACAATACCGGGTATACCTATACTTTCCTGAGTATACCTGTCTATTTCCTGCGCCTGTTTTCTGTCCGGATAAAATCGCATAGATCAATGCCTCTTTCCCCACCGGCCGCACGATACAGCCTGTCTGTCAATGCCCGAATTATACCGCCGAAATGCCGGCGGTGTCAACTTTGTCGGATTGACAGCCATACATATGCTTGCTATATTTAAGAGGTCATGAAACCCATAAATATATACTCATTAACAAGAATAAATGACGCATCACAGCTCTCCCGTCTTGAAAAACAGCTTTCGGGACGCGGCGGCCATCTCAAGATCAAAGCCTGGGAGACGGAAGGACTGCGCGCTTTCTGCAGCCGGCTCGCACAGGTTTATGAAAACGCAGCCTCCTTAAAATTCTATTATTCCTTTACCCTGCCCAAACTGGGTAAGGAATTTGATCTGCTGCGCATAAATGATGAATACGTTATCAATATTGAATTAAAAAGCGGTAATGTGTCCGACGAAGCAGTACAGAGGCAGCTGATACAGAACCGTTATTATATCTCTGCCCTTAACCGCAATATGGTGTTCTATACCTATATAAGCAATACCGACCGTCTGGTTAGGCTCAGCAACAGCGGACGTCTGATCGAAGCCGACTGGAAGGAACTTGCAGATGTGATCATAAAACAGGGCAGCTGCGCCGACAGCAACATAGAGGACCTCTTTAAGGAAGACAAATATCTGATCTCTCCTCTCACCGATCCCGGAAGATTCCTGCGTCAGGACTATTTCCTGACATCACAACAGAGGGATATCAAAAAACAGATCCTGCGTCATATGGATGTTACTTTCCAGGGCTTTACGGGTTTTCCCGGCACCGGAAAAACCATCCTGCTTTATGATATAGCGATGCAGATATCACGCCATGACAGGGTATGCGTTTTCCATCTGGGTCCCCATACCGCAGAATTAAAACAGCTCGACCAGCGGCTTAAACGGATTGATTTCTTCTATCTAAAGGACGGGCAGCTGGAGGTTCCCAGGGACTATTCCGCCATCTTCGTGGATGAAGGCCACAGGATAAACGAAAAGATCATGAAGCAGATATGTGACTTTTCCGAAAAATGGAAGGCTCCCGTCATCATCTCCTATGACCGCGAAGACGCCATGCATGAGGATGAAGCCGGAAACGGCGGAGCAACATTGATAGAAACCCTGCCCGGATTCGTGAGATACCGTCTTACCAACAGGATAAGGCTCAACAGCGAACTCTCCGCCTTCATACGCTGCGTCATGTGGCTTGGAGAAAAGAATCACCGCAGCAGCTATCCTTCCGTTCTGCCCGCCTATTCTTCAAATACGGAAGAGACCCTGCTGCAGCTGAAGAGCCTGCAGGATGAAGGTTATGTATTCATAAGGGATGACCTGGTATGTCCGGAAGCATTTAAGGCCATGGAGGACAGCGAGCAGGCCGATGAAAACAGTACCATTCAGATAGAGGTATCTGAAGCTTCCTGCAAGGAATACGATAATGTGGTTATGCTTATGGATGATTCTTTCGTCTATGACGATCACGGATATTTAAGACATAAAGATCCGGCCGTTGCAGACCAGCGTGTCCGCAATCTCTTCCACGGCCTGAGCCGCGCAAAGCAGAAGATAGCGATCATTGTAGTGAATAATCCGGAAGTTTTTGAGGCGGTATTATCTATTGTCCAATAAGGTGCCCAATAAGGTGCCAGTCACCATGAACAGAATATGAACTATCGTTCATATTCTGTTCATGGTGACTGGCACCTTTTATGTTAACAATTGCCGGTATGTACATGCCTTAAGTGCTTGCGGGCTACTTCGGCAAGGGCGTAGACACGGTCTACATCCGTGGGGCCGCGGTCCTGCATTTTGTATCTGGGGAAGAAGCGGGATACGTGGAGTGTGATATCTTCGCCTCCGGGCAGGGAAGCCACCCAGGCTGACAGTTCGTCCATCTCAGCGTCGCTGTCGTTCTCTCCGGGTATTATCAGGCAGCTCAGTTCCACATGTGAAAACTCATTTGCCTTTTCTATAAAACGCATTACGTTTTTGCGGTTTCCGCCTATCAGCTTTTCATAAAAGCGGTCCGTAAAGGCTTTAAGATCTATATTCATGGCGTCGATATTTCCGCGCAGCGCCTCGCAGGTTTCTTCCGTGGCAAGTCCGGCGGTCACCAGCACCGCCTTCATCCCGCGTTCATGCACCAGTTTTGCCGTATCCAGAACATATTCAAGGCCCACCAGGGGCTCGTTATAGGTAAATGCAACGCCGATATTTCCTTCGGGAATGTATCGCTCTGCGATAGCAGTAAGTTCTTCGGGACTGATGATGCGCGACATGCGCCTTAACAGTTCAAGTTCCTTCGGATGCGATATTTCATGATTCTGGCAGAAGGGACAGGAAAGATTACAGCCAAAGCTGCCAACCGAGATTATACGGCTTCCCGGATAATAATCCGAAAGAGGCTTTTTCTCTATCGGATCCAGGGCGATGGAAGTAACACAGCCGTAATTATCGGACACCACTTTTCCGTCACGGCATACCCTTGCAAGACAGCGCCCCCGCTGTCCTTCATTAAGCTTACAGTGATGTATGCATAACGCACATTCCGGCATATCCCTGCTCCTCAAAAAAATCATTCGTCGTCATCGGTATCCAGGCCGTAATACAATAACTCGTTATATTTCTCATTGGCCTCTTCTGCGGCTTTCTTCTCCCGCCAGTTATCTATATCGCTTTTGATGGCAAGCATCTCATCCACCACCAGTTCTATCTTGCGCGGCTTTACATTTAGCAGATATGCCTGCATACGCTTCATGGCTTTGGGACTTCCCAGGTTTTTGGCTATCTCATCTCCAAGTTCTTCCGGAAAACCCAGATCCCTTATACTGCGTACCAGCATATCCTTCGCACGCGTCCACTCAGATCTTTCCATAAAATTTTATCCTCATTCCCCGTTTTTGTGATATCATTACAAAGTGACACATCAGTAATAACTCCGAGGAGGTATATAAATGCAATTCAAAGCCAAATGGGATAATACCGAAAAAGGCGGCCGCATAAGGATCATATTCTTAAGCCTCATGAGCTTATGGTTCGCCTATCTGTCCATAATATATACCGGATCTATCTATAACTACAGTCCCTCAGATGTCGATGCGGATAACGGTATCATCGCTCTTGCAGAAGTGATCGGAAGCGGTTTTGCCGGATTTGCAGCGCTTAGCATATACGCCTTGGTGATACTTGTTTTCAGCGTTGTTCTTTTCCTGCTGCTGCGCTTTATAGGGATACGCAGCACAAGTATCGTTACTGCTGCCGAATGCGAGCTCAGCATGAACATCATCGGTCTTGGCGGAGCTGCCGGCCTGCTCATCGGTATTGCCGTAACACGTTTCAACACACGCATGCCTGCGCTTATATTTACCCTTATATGGATGGCCGCAGCGTTTCTGCTTTATCTCATTCCCCTGCGTAATGCCAGGGGATGAAGTTCTACACTCTGTCCATCCCAAGACCGCTTTCCAGCTTACGCACATACTTTTCGGGATCGCGGCGCATCTTTGCCATCAGCAGAAAAGTATCCAGTACCAGTGCTTCCTTGTCACAATCGGCGTAATTCTTTCCGGCATCATGCCCCACTTCATAAGAACGCATGTTATAGAAATACAGATCCGTCAGACCGTATCCCTCACATTCGATTCCGTCATATAGACTATGGTTATCAAGATAATATGCAAAAGCTCCCAGCAGCTCTGCATCGGCAATAAACTCCGCCCAAAGCTCCTCCAGATAATCCTCATCCTTTCCGGATAAAGCACCCAGTTCTTTTAATCTTTCATACGCCATCATGCGGCGTGCATCGAAAATGATCATCTGTCTGTTCCTTTCGTCCCAATATACGCAGACATCACAAACGCTTAAGCTTTTTGTGAACTGTCCTTATTGTTCTGGGAGCTATTGCAAAAAGTGTATGATAAACCTTATTTTTCTTTGTCAGGATACGGTTGCGCATACCTTTCCACCAGTTCTTACGAAGGTACTTAACCACATTCATGTAATACTTATTGTCCCTTCTCATCTGAGGGATAGGGATATGCAAAAGGTATTCCAGGCGCTGGAAAATACCGAAACGGAAAGCGGTTTCCTTAAGCCCGGGAAAATACATGTCAACATGCTCCGACACGTCATCCGCATTATCCACGCTGTCAGCAAATACACGCGAGAATTCGTTCTTATCTTTTTTGCGTGAATTGGATCCCTGACGGTAAAACACATGGTAACAGCGGTCAGGAAGAGACAGTATCCCTTCACCTTCCGTGAGCATATGTACCAGCAGGCGGAAATCCTCATTAAGTTTCCCTATGGGAAATTCCCTATCCTCAAAAAGCTCACGCCGGAAAAGCTTGGTGCAGAATGAGCAGTCTCCTTTATGCAGGAGCAGTTCACGCAGGAATTCCTCATTGGAATAAAGCTTAGCTTTCTCGGGCGGTATGCAGATGTCAGGCAGCCGGTTTCCTTCTTCATCGATCTCGTCGCGTCCCACCTGCGCGATATATGCTCCGCTCTTTTCTATAGCTGCACAGAGTTTTTCGTACATATCCGGCTCGATATAATCATCACTGTCAATAAAGCCAACATAAGCACCCTCTGCATGTTTAAGTCCCATATTCCGGGCAGAAGAAGAACCGCCGTTTTCTTTGTGATAAACTTTTATCCTGCTGTCTTCCGACGCAAGCTTATCACACAGATCCGCGGTACCATCCGTCGATCCGTCATCCACCAGTATTATCTGCAGATTTTTAAATGTCTGCGCGGTAATGCTGTGCACACAGCGCGGCAGATATTCCATTATATTGTAGACCGGTACTATTACCGTTATCAGTGGCTGACTGTTCATTACTGTCCTGCTCCGGTTATCTGTTTATAAACACTTATAGTCTGTTCGAAATTTGCCTGCCTGTCATGATTGCGTAATGCATGCTCCCTGGCATTTCTGCTGTATTCGAGCTCCTTATCCTCATCGCTCCACATTTTGATCACTGCGTTGGCAAGATTCTCCGCTATCCGCTCAAGCCTATCCTCACCCTCATAAACACCGGTATCAAAACTGTTTTCGCTGCTCTTTGTCCCGGCATACATAATGCCATCCTTATCAGCATCAAAAATGCTCTTTATGCCGCCCACATCGGCAGTTACACAGGGCACACCCAGCAGCATGGCTTCTCCAAGTGAATTGGGCGAATTTTCAATTGCCGAAGGGCATACAAATAGTCCGCTCTTTAAATACTGCTCCTTCATAGCCGCGCTGTCCAGCTTTCCGAGAATGCTTACCTTATCTTCAAGCTTGTTTTCTTTCATCAGACTGCGCAGATACTTTCCGTACGCCGATATCTTTATCTTATCCTTTAAAGTCCTGTATGAAACAACACTGTTTCCCGCTACATAAACATGAGCATCGGGAAATGCTTTTAAGATCGCAGGCATAGCCAGCAGCATATAGTGCAGGCCTTTGATCGGATAATCGCCCTGGCTTAAAAAGATTGAATGTTTTTCGCAGCTTTCTTTTTTCCACTGCCCCTCATAAAAGTTATTTCGCAGTGTTTCCCTCATCTCAAAATACTTTGCATCCGGATTAAATTCATGGGCGTAATGCTTGTCCCATGCAGTACGTCCGCCTATGTTTCCGGCCAGCTTAAGTGCTTCTATCTCATTCTCCCCGCGCGCAATGTACTTTGCCTTTTGTTCCGGGATACTGTCCAGCTTAAGGAAATCACGGAAAGTAACATCCACCACGACACTGTCCGGCAGATCAGCTTCAAAAACGTTTGCATATACACTGCAGAGTCCCTGTATGGTGATCAGGATCTTTGATCTGTCAGGAAACCGTCTGCACATGGCAAGAGTATGTGGAAATTCCGTTCCAAAACAATGAACCATGTCCGGCTGCGCTTTTTCTATGATCTTAGCCATGATATCTTCGAGTCTGCTGTCATAGATATGGGCGTTCAGCGTATCTTCACGAAAGCCATAGCATTTAAGCTCAGTACCATATATATTAAGCGTATCCTCCATGAAAACCGCATCACGGCTGGGAAATCCTGCGGGAAGCGGAAATGCAACGGAAAGCTCAACGCCGTTTTCCTCATGATGAGAAAGCATCACATCCGCAAGACCGGAAAGCCAGCCTTCCTTATTTGAAGCCTCAATATTGAAGTGCTGCGCGATCACCGGCAGCATCATATTACAAAGCCAGAGTATCTTCATTATCCTTTGTCCTGAATGTTTACCTGAACAACAAACATGTTCATATATATTTCCGTGATCATCAAACCGGTCATGCAAATGGTCCTGCGACGATCCTGTCTGTGCGTTTCTTTCCGTAATGATCGGTATCAAATACTATATCGCTTCCATCCGGCTGCTCAAAACGCTCCTCCGGCTCAAAAGCTTCCCCCAGCGTTTCCGTAGATATCACGGATACCTCCGGCAGATACTGTGCCAGATCGCTTTCTACGATATATTTACCGTTCTCTTCATTTAAGGTGACACTCACCTCATGCTTATCATCAACATAAGCACCTTCCTCGATATCGGCAGGCTGCGCACCATTAAAGAAAGCATTACCTCCCGTCCATACAGGCAGCGGCATATAGTATCTGTCACGTGATTCCTGCGCACCTTCACCGCAATAGCCTGCAAAATGCTGTTTCCATTCGTCTTCCTTCATATAACCGCTGTAAACAACAGTACCTGCCTTAAGATTAAAATCGTCCCACTCATCATCTTTCAATGGCTCGCAGATATCGATCAGCCCCTGACGCACCTTTGGCTGGACAAAAACATTATTATAAAAACGTACATCTCCGTGGAGAACGGTCATAAAGCTTGTTATATCGGTACTGTGAGGCCTGTGAACAGGCGTATAACGCGGTGAAGGGTATTTATTGGTCCCGTTATTCACACCGCGTCCGACACCGCTTATAGCTCCGCGGAACAGATTATGTACAAAAGCTACGCCCTGTGAAGCAAGCCTTACGCATCTTTCAGAGAGCATTATGTTATTATCCACCAAAGTAGGACCATGTGCTATCTCGATCCAAAGATCCTCGCCAAGTCCCAGGCCCTGGGCACATTCACTTTTAAGCAGATGATCTCTTGATAAACAGTTATCATGGAAAAGATTAGAGCTTACCCTGGTTCCCTGGCACTGCCAGTCCAGCCAGATACCGCGTGTGCAGTCATGAAAATGGTTGTTTCTTATTATCACATCTATGGCTGCATGCAGCTTGATACCTCCGATCTCTGCGCCTGCCAGATTTCGTTTATTGTTTATATGGTGTATGTGATTATTTTCTATCAGCGAAAATACACAGCCCAGATTTCCTACTATTCCTGTCTGCCCGCAATCATGGATCTCACAGTTCCTTATGATATGGGAACCTATGGTTTCTTTGCTCCAGCCTTCCAGACGCGCTATGAGCGAGCAGTCCCTCTGTGTCTGGGCGCCATCCTTGTATTTATATTTAAGCCATTTATTGTCATTACCCTGCTGTCTGTATTTGCCCAGCGATATCCCGCTGCACTTGGAATGCGATATCTCACAATCCTCTATTATCCAGCCCTTTGACCAGTGGGGGCCTATCATTCCCTCCTGAAGCGCTGTAGGCGGAGCCCACTGCGTAGCAGCTTTTGTGACAACAAAACCCGAAAGCGTGATATTATCGACATGCTCTGCTTCCGGCCAGAAACAATGGCGGCGTACATTTATCTCCACGCATTCCGCGTTAGGATCTTTTCCCTGAAAATTGGCATATATCAGGGTTACATCTTCATTGTCTGCCTGCTTTGTATACCAGGTATGTTTGGTAAAATCCCTGTCCCAGGACTGATCATAATATTCAGGCTCAAGTACCTTTTCCAGGCTGTCACATTCATAAAGTGACTTACCGTTCAGAAAAACTTCACCTGTATGTACAGGTACGGTTATATTAAGCCAGTCACCGCTGACATAGTCCTTATACGGATTATAATTTCCGAAGTATACATTGGGTATTTTAAGCAGCCATACATCACCGGAATATTGCTCCCAGCCCTTAAAAATATCGGCTCCCGTTATCACCGCTTCACGTCTGTTAAGACTGCGATATGTTATCCGCTTTTTTTCCTTTCCGGCATTATAAGGATTTACATCCTCCCTGTATACGCCGGGAAGCACCAGCACCTCGTCTCCGGGCATAGCCAGCGCTGCCGCTTCATTTATCTTTCTGAAAGGTTTTTCCTTACTTCCGTCCCCGCCAACAGCCGCATTAGAATCAACATAATAAATCATATATACCTCCCTGATCCCTGCCGGTCTTTCTTTTCCCAGTGATTATATCATAAACGGTATATCTTTACATCTTAATATAAAAGAGAGGCCCCCTTAAGCCTCTCCGGTCTTATTCTCCTGTTCCCATATCCCATATGCCTTTTCCCAGGTATCCACAGCATATGGCCTTCGCCCGTCTCCTATATCCGCAGCATATTCTCCGACAAACTTAAGAAAGAAATACATATCTGACCGTCTGTCCACAAAGCCCGGTCTTTCCCGATCAGATCCTCAAGGTATTTTTCCTCATTTCCCCTGCTGCCCCGCATCCTACAGCACGGCCTGTAGCGCCGGGTAATTCCCGTGAATATCAGAAATAACCGCATATTTCATATTACTGCAATCCCTTCCCGTTATTTAGCTTAATTCGCATCATCAAAGGGATCCAGTTCAATATCCGTAAGTTCTATGGTATCTGTACTGCTCATTATCTGCCTCCTCTGTCTTCAGATCCTTATCCTGTTTTCTGAATGGATAATGATAGCATAATGAGCTTTATTGCAACCGCCATAAAAATTTATTCCGGTCCGTACTTTATGTGTTAAGTACCCTCTTATACCTTACACAAAGATCAGATATAAATTCAAATACTGTCCTTTCGCATATTCTTTCATCCATGCATTCTTCGGTTATAACATATTTGCCGCATCTGTGTTCCGTATCCCATAGCACAGGACCGTAAAACAGGTCCATATGGTCAAAAACCCCTGTTTCTGTCCTATGGTACATATCTTTCACTTCCTGAGGCAGTTCAACCGCATACCCGTCCTTTACAAGGATCATATCAACTCCGGAAAAAGTCTCAATATTGTCATAAAACCTGGTTTCAATAGTATAATTCCTTCCCATCTGCATCGCCACAGCCTCGTTTGCATATCTTCTTATCCACAAGTCTGTCCTGTTTGCCAGCTGAAGCGCTTCTTCATACGTATAGATCTGCTGTCCTTCTTTAAGCTCGTCCATATCCCTGTAATCAATATTGTATTTCTCTATATACGGAATGATCATGGGGAATTTAAGCGTTATGGAAACCCTGCCAATCTCTATATCATAAGTTGCACCGTTTCTCATATAGATATAATTATGCCCGGCTCCTGCCACTATATTCCGGATCTCTGCATATGGTATCAGAACTGACTTGAAAAGTTTTTTGACAGTTATTCCGTTTGCATCAACACTATAAGTTGTTTCCATATTTTTCCCTCCTTTTCGCTATACATTCATGCCCTGATATATATGATCAGTAACTTATTATGCTAAGATCCTTCATATCCATACTTTCAACATGCCTTGCCGGAACCGCCAGAGGGAGCTCTTTTCCGGACCTCAAAAATACCGGTACTTCATTAAGCTCCGCTTTGATATAATGGTCTCCCTTTTTTAAAACTTCCGTATCATAGTCATTATAAGCCCTGAATCTGACAAGCTTCATACGATCCGTCTATCCCGATCACGACCGCGCCCGTATCATAAGGCTCTCCGAATGTGTATTTTTTGATATTTTCAGGAAACATATATGTTTACCTCTCTTATAGCTCGTACATGAAATACCTGTCATATCCGAAAAATTCTTTTATCTTATCTCTGTCAGCATCAGTCAATTCTGTCTTGGGGTATCTTGCCACTAAGGAACTCAGATAATAATACCTCCGGTCATTCCGGAAAGAAAAACCTTCCCTTCCATACCTGCCCTGTATCATGTCATACAGCTGCTGTATTTTATCTGTGCTTTCCATATCCGCAGCTTTAAGAACAACTGAAGCTTCTTCCTTATGGGTATTAACAACGATAGCTTTCATGGTGTTTACGGCAATGAACAGCCAGTCCTCTATAGAATCCACCGTAGTTATGTGCTGTTTCAGCTTTTGTAAGATCTGTTCAAAAATGTCATTCATCTTGTTTAACCTTAGTACTTGGTATATTGATCGGTATTATGATATCATATATTATCTAATAAATAAAACCGGAGATTTAAAAAATCATGAAAAAAAGAATAATATCTGCTGTACTTTTACTGGCTATGCTGGTATCAGTAACAGGATGTGAATCGGAAGGTATTTATCCGGGCATTGATAAAGATGCAACCTATTCGGTCTCGGATCAGGAATACAAGTGTACCGGATATGCATCAATGACTCCCGAAGAGATCGTTGCCGGTCTCACACTTGAGCAAAAAGCGGCGCAGATGGTAATGCCCGCAATCTACAATGTTTCTCCGGATGCAATGAAAGAAAAAGATTACGGCAGTATCCTGTCTACGATCGGCAGCATTGATGCTGCGTACTGGCGGAGTGTTGTGGATCAGTATCAGAGTTCCGCACTTTTATCAAATGCAGGGATACCATATATATACGGACAGGACGATGTTCACGGTGTGGGTTACTGTATAAACGCCGTATACTTTCCCCATAACATAGGACAGGGTGCCGCAAACGACGAAGAGCTGGCATATCAGGTAGGACTGATCACGGCTGACGAGGCAAAGCTCTGCCATATGCTCTGGAATTATTCTCCCTGCATAGCACAATCCGTTGATCCCAGGTGGGGAAGAACCTATGAATCCTATGGTTCGGATCTTGAAACTATCACAAAGCTCAGTACCGCTTACACAAAGGGCATGATCGACGGCGGGCTGGTTGTATGTGCCAAGCATTATCTGGCAGACGGAAATGTCGGCTATAACACCGGGGAACAGGGCGCTACGGCAATGCTCATAGACCGTGGGGACGCCACGCTTACCGATGAAGAGATAGATAAGCTTCTGAAGGTATATCAGGCCCAGATCGATGCCGGCGTGCAGACCATCATGATCAGCCATTCTTCCTTAAACGGCGTGAAGATGCACGAAAACAAAGAGTACATCATGAAGCTGAAAGAAGAAATGGGATTTGAAGGGTTTATCGCAAGTGACTGGGAATCCATACAGCATACTTCGCCTTCGTCCTACACAGAGCAGGTGATCACAAGTATTAACGCCGGAATTGATATGCTGATGGAGGTCGACAAATTCGATGAGGCGATGCGGATCATCATTGAAGCCGTAAATAACGGGGATATCAGCGAAGAACGCGTGAACGATGCGGTGACGCGCATTATCCGGGTTAAAAAAGATGCCGGACTGTTTGAGGATCCTTTTCTCGAAAACATAGAGACAAAGCAGAAAGAAACCGGTTCTTTGGAATACAGAAAAGTTGCGGAAGAACTGGTCGAGAAGAGTCTGGTCCTCCTTAAAAACGATCAGGATATACTTCCGTTAAAAGAAGGTATAAAGGTCTATATAACCGGACCTGCAGCGGATGATGCCTCTGCACAATGCGGCGGCTGGACCATTGAATGGAACGGTTCTACAGCTAAGGATATTGCGGGCGTAACCACAATAAAAGAAGCATTTGAGCGTTATGCAAAAGATTACGGTATTGAAGTGATCACTGATAAGAAAGAAGCCGGAAATGCCGATGTGGTCCTGCTTTGTGTGGGTGAAACGGCCTATGCGGAATGGAATGGCGATACAGAGGATCTGGCCCTTTGCGGAGCGCTTGGTCTTCCCGAAAACAGGACGGTTATCGATGAAGCTAAGAACCTTGGCAAACCTACCGTTACCTGCATTATCGCAGGCAGAAACGTTATCATTGATCCTGCAGACTATGATGACTGGGACAGTGTTGTAATGTGTTATCTTCCGGGTTCGGAAGGTAAAGGTATTTCCGATGTGTTATGCGGCTGTGCCGGTTTTTCCGGAAAGCTTCCCTCACCGTGGTACGGCAGCGTAGATGAGATAGGCACTGATAAAAGCTTCCTGGAACGCGGATACGGTCTGACATACGGCAGTACTTTCCAACCGAAAAATGAGCCCGTAACGATCCCGGAAGATGTATCTGTGCAATAACCTGCAACGCTGAATGTTTTACGGTCTTTTCATACCCATACTGTTTTTATCTATTCCGGTATTCCCCGACTGATAAAACATTCCAGCCTTTGTCGCTCTTACTTTTTCTTCTTTTTCTCCAGATCAGCGATCGCTTTTTTATTATAGTTGATCATCTCGCGGTTATGAGCAATATCCGCATCCTGTGCCCGTTTATCACTTATGTAAGATCTGATAGTACCTATATTGAAGTATACTGTATCACAATTTGTGCTATTTATCTATGCCGTGACCTGACCTTTACCCTCAATCTTTCACCATCCCTGCAGCAGCGCTCATAATAAACACATGCCGGGCAGAAGCCCCTGCAGTGTCTTCTGCTCTTCTTAAGGCTCTTCCAGATCCAGAATATCCATCTGTTCATCTCTTTATTCCTCTCTTTCATGCTGTACTCCATCTCAGGCTGTCTTTCTTGTCACCTTACCGCAAAAGCCCCAGCTCTCCTTTATAACGGAACCGTCAGCAAGGATCTCCCGGATCCTGACCCTGGTAGCTTCCTCCGGATCCACCATCCGGTCGGCATCATCATAGTATGTGATCTCTGTATAATCGCCACGGTTAAAGTTTCCGTTAAAAAGCTTTACGCAACCTATCATCTCAACTACCTCCTGCTTCAGTTATCATCATCAAAATCGTCCAGATTTAATGCGCTCAGATCGATAGTATCCTCAGTTATCATAGTTTTTTCCTCCTTATAATTTCCGTTTTCACATATCTTTGTTTCGCTTGTTGTCATTACTTTAACTCATTCCCACGGTGGAATGAGGGTAATAAAACGGACTCATTAAGGTAAAAAAAAGACAAAAAAACCGGCTCTTCCCGTTTTCGTGAGAAGAGCCGGCTAAAAGCAGATAACCTATGCTCTGTGGCGTCTCTTATAATCCGCCTGGATCGGTGCGAGCATCTCGTCTGCATCAAATGCCGCTTCCATCAGCACTGCAGTTTCACTTGCCCTTGCGCAGCTTACCATTTTTGACATCACATCGAAATTAAGCTGAGTCCCTTCACTGTCACATTCATAGGTAACTGCACGGTTAGCTGCAACTCCGAATCTCCCTGCCACCTTAACAGCGTCGATATTGGCTCCCAGAAAGACGAACTCCCAATGATCCTTCTTTTTTCTCTTTTCCACCATCTTTTTGACCTTATCATAGGAATACTTCCTGCTGGCATTCTCCATTCCGTCCGTGGTGATGATAAATAAGGTTTTTTCCGGTCTTTCTTCCTCCGGCATTTCCTTGTGTATCCTGTTTATGTGGTGAATAGCCCCGCCTAAAGCATCCAGAAGTGCTGTACATCCTCTTACATAATATTCCTTATCCGTAACAGGCTCCACCTTATCAAGATCCTTCCGGTCATGCAGGATCTCTGTCGTGTCATCAAAGAGGACTGTAGAGATAACCGCCTCCCCTTTTTCCTTTTTCTGCTTTTCAAGCATCGAATTGTAACCGCCGATAGTATCTGATTCCAGTCCGCTCATGGAACCGCTTCTGTCCAGGATAAACACGATCTCTGTTAAATCCTTCTTCATATCACTTACCTCTCTTTCCGCCGTTGTCCGGCTGTTTATTTATCTGTTCTGAGGTAAGTATATAAAATTACAGAATAAAAAATGTCGCTTTTTCAGCGACATTTTTATTCTCCCGAAATAGGCTGTTTATCATCAGATCAGCTTCTTAAGCTGGGCAAACGCCCCGGATGTCTTATCCCAAATCTTAACGGAATCGGTTTCACCAAAATACATCTTAAGCTGGAACTTATATCCTATCTCTGCATCAGGTGCATCTTTAAGTGCCTTGATGATATGCTCTTCATTTTTAATAAGCTTGGCTTTCATATCCGTAAGGCCTAAAGAACACATCTTTTCGATCAGGGGACTGGCTTTCTTTTCAGTCTTTTTAACGGTTGCAGCCGGCTTTTTCTCTGCTGCCGGTTTAGCCGGTTTTGATTCTTTTTTCACCGGTGCAGCTGTGGGCGTATCCTTCTTCTTTGAGGCTGTAGTTTTCCTGCTGCTTTTCTTTTCTTCTACGCCGCATATCTGTATCTTACCCATCGACTTTAAGATACCGGAAGACTTAGCTCCTGCCCGTGCTATTCTGTCAAAGAGGGAGGAGTATATTTTTACCGGCTCCTGCGCCCTGGCTGTTGCTGCATAAGAGCCATACAGATATCCTGTATAGACCAGCCTGTCCGGTTCGCTCATTGCATCCGTCTCTGCCGGCGCTTCGATTATCTCCATCTTTGCCTTTATGGCAGCTAACGCCTGAAACTTGGACATAGGCATCTGAGCCCCGGTCCTGGAAAATATGATCACCCTATCCTTCGCAGTGAGCTTCTTAAGCTCATTGTCCGGTATCCTGTATAAAGTCTCCACATCTGTTATGATAAGCATTTTCTTACCTCCTTGTTGTTTTTTATATAACCAGCCGGCTGTAATCCATTTGGTATTGCTTTTTATCATTGCACGACTTTGTACTCATAATCTTCACCGTAATAAGTTTCGAAATCCATATACTCCTCAACCGGCTCAGAAGATTCCGGATCGTAGCCCCCGTATGATTCTTGCAGCGCATCAGCACATTCTTCCTTTTCGGGGAAAACACACCAGACCAATTTGACCGAAGGCTGCTTTTCATATCCGTTCCAGAAATTCTGCATATATGTCCTGTAACTTTCCTTATCCGTAAAATTATTACCTTCAGAATCATACAGATATGTATCAATATCTTTCGTGGACGAATCCTTCGCATGCATCGCGAACCCGCTGACCTGTTTGCCTTTCACTTCACCATCAAAAGAAAACAGATAAAGGAAGGCGCTCATCGAATCCCATCCTCCTCTATAAAGGTCCTCTACAACATAATAATATCTGTCATCCTGTTTGTAACATTCAAAAACATCCCGTAAGCGAAAGTCCGCAATATTATCCCAGAAAACCGGAGTCCCGGTCAAGCTCTTCATGGAAGTAAATGTTTCATCAACCTCAAATACTCCCAGTGATGAAAAATAGCCGGTTCCCTGTAATGTTGTTATAATGAGTTCAAGCCTGCCGTTACGGTTCAGATCCGTTACCGCTATCCTGAAGAAATCCACCGAATAACATTCATCTATAGTTATCTGTCTCCACTGATCGTAACAGTCTGCTATCAAACGGAGCTGGTCTTCAACGGAATCCGAATACTCGCCATCTGCAACCAGCTCACTTTTCGATGTCTTTTCCGGCTCTGCAAACTCATACGATGTTTCCGGCTCTGCGCTCTCTGTTACTATCGATCCAGTAATTTCTTCCGCCTCATCCTCAGAAGGGTTTAATTGTACTACATTCTCCTCCCCGCTCTTTTCTGCCGGCTCCTTTGTATCGGCGCATGCGCATACAGATGAAGCAAGTAACGTCAATATTATCCCTCTGCATAAGCTTTTACGATTATCCACTTTTACTGTTTGGCTCCTTTCATGTCTATAAGATCTATATGCCCCAAAAAGGCGTTTTGCATTCTGTATAATGTTTGCAGAAGTATTCCGAAACATAACACGGTACTATCCCGACGGCATAGCACAATAAATCAACAACCGAAAACCCGGTTCCGATAATTATCCGCAGCAGCCTGTTCGTTATTCCAAAGCGGTCACAGAATCCCCAGAGCTGCATAAACTCCACGCCAAATGCAAACACCAGGATGACTGTCGGAAGTATATACCATTTCCCCGGCCATTCAGGTAACACCGTTCTGAAAAGCGTATACAGCAGGATTACCACAAGTACATCTCCAAGATAGTTACGGATCCACCCATGGGCATATAATCCGATCAGTATCTCAATGACCAAAAGCAACACTGATGCTATAAAGTAGATAAGCCGTTTCTTCATCTCATTCATTTTTCTCTTCTTATATCAGTTTTTCCATCTTTACCAGCTTAAAGTCCCCGATCTCAAATTTCTTTCCGCTTATCCGTGCTGCTACCTGCCGGATCTCCATAAACTCATCGCTGACTACAATAAATAACTGCTTTTTATCGTTCTCCGCAAGGAAAAAAGCATCATTCAGGTTTTCCAGCGCATTTACGATATCTGTACCGCTGTCAAAGCATCCTGTTCCCGAAAGGAATTCTCTGTCATTTGAGCTATCCACCCCGTCATACCATCGGGTAAGCGCTCATCCATAGGCGTCCCATCATCAAACATCAGATTAATGTGGACACTGTTCACAAGACAGTGCTGCCCCATCTCAATTCCGGCATTGATGGAGGCCACACCCTTATCTCCGTTCCTGACCCATTCAGGTGTGAAGATAAAACAGTTCTTCATTTTTTCAAGTTTTGGCAGCCTGGGAGCGATTTTGTCCTTAAAGTTATGAAACTCATCTCTTTTCCCGATCGCAAAGAAAAGTGTTTTTCCCTTTCTTTCGTACTCATCCAGAATACTGTCATCAGGAAGCGCACTGCTGCCTATGGGAATAACAACATCAAAATCATCCATATAATTATCCATAAGCCGCATAACAAATGTTGCTCCGGACGAATTACCAAACAAAAATACAGGACCTATATGTTCTTTTCTCTGTGATATAAATTCCATGATAAGAGCATGCACCGGTGCGAGATACCCCGTATCCCAGCTTCCTGAAGTCTTACCGTCATCTCCGGTACTCTCGTTGGCAACAGGTACAAGAATATATGCTCCGCCCATGCTTTTCTGGTATTTTTCTGTTGCGTAAAACTCCGCACCCGCATAGTTTATACAGATATCTCCAACCAGTGAATTGCCTGTCCCATGAGCAAAAACCAAAAGAGGATGCTTATCTTTATCTTCCGGATCCACATCAGGATCAAAATAATAATACTTCAGTTCCGTGCCGGAGCTGTCCCTGAAAACTGCTCTGCCAAACAGCGGAAAATACTTCCCAACCTCATAAGTCGGAGCATCGGATATAAAATCCCCTTCCTGCATCTCTCCCGCCCAGGGCGGCATGTTCTTTCCTTCTTTTTCCATTCTGACACCTCTCCCTGATCAAACCCTGTCGCAGAACAAATGCAGATCAGTCTTCACTTGTAAGTATACGCATTGGGGGCTCCTTTCTTTATTGCCACAATAACAAACGGCAGATACATAATTCGATCAAAGTTTCCCATTCTCCTTAAGACGCCCTATCTTATCCTGATAATACTGCTCCGATGTCTCTTTAAAATACGAATCACCATCCGGAAAAGCTATTTTCAGCCAGAATGTTTTTCTCAAATCATATTGCTCAAGTTCACTGTTTATCCTTTTATAGGCATCCCACAATTCATCAAGCTCATCCTGGGTTATACTATCCACCTCAATACCTGATACGATAACATCATTAACCTGAAAACGCATACTTTCAGAATCATCACTAACCGTAGCGTCCGGGTCTATGCTCCTTGCATACTCTACCAGCTCTTCATACGAATGGTGTTTCTCAGTATAACCTTCGGGAGGGTTCCATGTACATCCGGATATAAGAATGCATAGTGAGATTGATATTAT
>JAEEGL011203658.1_pt1 | contig 31529 bp, 28 predicted proteins | sample 9134231 | NCBI WGS metagenome assembly JAEEGL01 (sample SAMN16246548, study PRJNA631951) | gut metagenome | biome: gut microbiome; feature: rumen; material: fiber-attached | host: Bos | place: Iran: Karaj | collected 2018-10 | reverse complement strand
TCATCACATATCGGGCAATCTCAGCAGCATCCAGAAGACTACCTTCCTTCACCTTCTGCTCTGCCAAATCCATCATCTGAGAGAGGTCTGCAGCCACTGCACCCCAATCATATCCATCTTCATTCTTAACACCTGCTGGTGACGGATGCATCAGGCATTGCTGAACCATCGAGCGGTAGTCATCCTTCTCTGCCTGCCAGAACTCGTTCACCAAGGCCATAGCAAGTTCTTCATGTGACTGTGCATAAGAACACAAAAAGTCATAAAGCACATCCTTTGGAATCTGCTCTATGACTTGCGTGAGTTTGGATGACAAATCAGAAATCATAGCACCTTTTGTTTCTTCAGCTCAACGAAAGCAGCCTCTATGTCTTCTAAGCTCACATCACCTCCCCACATCCTATAGACATAAAGGGGCGTGATGCACCCGAAATCCATAGAACCAGACCGTGCCTCATCCTCCATAAACTCTCGCAAGCGAGTTACTACATCTTCCTTCATACTTCTTCCTTTTTAAATAATGACTCTAAACTCTAATCTATCCACACTAAACTTTATCGGAGTATATCCACATCCGAAATTGGTTTATACACGCCGTTTTTCATCTCCGGAATACATGTTCCTAGATTTCCTTCCCCATCACCTGATCACTGTTTTATCCCCTAACATTTTAAGATATTCCGGTGTAAAACACTTCATCATTCCGCCATTGCTTGTGAAGGTCATTTCTCCGAAATAGAGTTTTCCATCTATGTCATAAAAATCAACACGAACCTGGGGAAAGCCCTCGGATAATTTCGAGGCTGCGTCCAACATTTCCGCCAACGATTTGGGCTTAGGGATTTCATCATCTCCAGGTCGTAAATGGCCATCCGGGACAATGTATTCTGGATGAGGATTCCATTCCAGATCGTATACATTTATGTGCAAACAACGACGAGATCTATTAAACAAGCACCAAATCCAATAGGGTTTCCCATCAAAACACCATACTTTGTAATCAATCTGGGACGAGGACACCTCTTTTACCGCATCCGTCATTTCCAGATACTCCTCCGCAATTACTCGCGGTGGGATGTGACGATAATGTATTTCTCCGCCAACGGCAAAATTACGTTTCAGACAATTATTCAGTCGCTCACAAATAGCATTACGGTTGAAATCAGGACTCGTTTTATCTACTATGATGGTTGAGCCAAAATCGTGATTGCATTTAAGCACAAATCTTTTCGGCAGCGCATCAAAGTCAATTTGTTCCGCATTTTCCCAAACTCCATATTGTTTCAAAAGCAAATGTCCCAACCCTTTTTCTTTGACATAATCACGGACTTTATCTTTATCAGCCAATCGTGTCCACTCAGATATATCACTATTGACCATTAGCCATTGTATTTTCTCATTAATATCACGAGGATCTTTCCAATTCAGCGGATAACCCATACGACGCTTCCATTTTCTTGATATCACCGCTTTTGGAAAGAGACCAAGTTGCAGCAATCGCATCTTGTAATATATCTGAATGATAGCAGGACGAAATTTCTTATAAACAGAGTTTTGCCATGCTGGTGCAAGGTTCTTGGGTAATAGATAATGGAAATCTCTCGCATATCCCCTCAACCTGAAACGGTCTGCATGAAGAATCTGTCGTAATGACGCTTTCACATAGGGCCGCAAGTGGTCATATGTATGGAAGAATTGTTCTTTTGAACCTGAATGTGAATAGTAATTAAGGATAAGACAAAAAGTGCCATTAAAGAAGGGGAAAACATCTGCGTTCTTAATTTGAAAAACATCTACAAATGTTCGCATCTCTTTCAGAATTGTTTCAAAACTATCGCATACGTCCTTACTCGTCCCTAAAGTCATGATACTTCCTTCCCTGATCTTATGGATATAAGTCGTATGACTCACAATATAAAGGGATTGCGCCAAGCACGCTGTTTGGAAACTCCATAAGTTGTCCTCGTATAATAGTCCTTCCTTGAAACTTAAATGATTCCGTTTAATAAACGCTGTCCGATACAATCTATTCCAGGCTACAACCGCCCATTGCTTCTTGTAAGACTGCAGTATCTTTGGCGGTCGCAGCAGGATATCCTTCTTTATATTGAGCTCTTGAGGGCCATTTGTTCCTACAATATGACTCGCGGACAGAACCTGCCGATACGCCACAAAGCCCAGAACAACATCGTACCGCTCAGTTTCCAATGGTTTTGTCAAAGTGGCAATACTATCATCAGTCAATTCATCGTCGCTATCCAAGAAAAAGATATAGTCACCCTGTGCCACATCCATGCCGGTATTACGAGCTGCAGAAAGGCCGCGATTATGCTGATGATGCAGTATCTTGAATTGAATCGGCCCCTGATAAGACGCTATCACCCCTTCTGCTAAGGCAATACTGTTGTCCGTGCCACAATCATCTACTATGATGCATTCAATGTTGCCAGAATATACCTGTCGGATTACGCTTCGAAGACAATCCTCGATATAGTCCCCTACATTATAGACGGGAATGATAATGGATACCTTCATTTCTTTATTCGAAGCGTACTGAATACTATTTGAAGGATTTCCTTCATATTCTCATCTCTACGTAACAGCCAATAGTATAATCCCATGGCTATTGCTACGCCTAATGATAATGACAGCCATGGTGTTAATTCAAGAAAACCCAGCACAAAAGATGGAGTGCAGGCAAGAACCGACAACAGGAGATACTTTGCCAAGACAGTATAGCTACGCAGTTCAATGCCTAACAGTTTCCTTAAGTAATATGATGAACAGGTAATATCTACAAAGGTATGCACCACAGCGACGAAACAGAGAGCCAACACTCCGAATGGTATTGCCATCATGAGAACAGGTATAACGATGACCTTCTTGATGATTTCGAGCTTAAGAAACAAGCCCGACCAGCCTTTCACACAAAGCAGGTTGTTATTCAGCTTACACACAGTATCAAACATAAAAGCCAGACAGAACACCTGGAGGAAAGGTACGATACCAACCCACTTCTCCGTCAAAAGAATCAGAATAAGAGGTTTTGCAATTACAGCCAGTAGCGTCATCAGAAAGAAAATCAGCAATGAGGTGATAGCCAGGTACTTCTGATAGACATTGATCAGTCGCTCATTATCGTCCTGTAGCTTGGCCAGTATCGGAAAGGTAACACCATGAAACACGCTACTGAGTTTCAGGCTTGGCATCGAGGCTATTTGATTTCCCCTGTCGTAATATCCCAGTTCTGCCGGTGTATAGAATTTACCGATGATCAATGACGACGCATGGCTATATACTGTATTCATCAACCCTGAGACCATGAGTTTACTTCCATAAGAAAACATCGACTTAAACGACTGCCACGAGAAAATCCACAACGGTTTCCATCGTGCTAATAACCACAGAACAGTCACACCAACTATGGAGCCGACAATGGATTGCCATACCAATGCCCATACACCATATCCAGTATATGCCAAATATAATCCTATTGTTCCAGATACAATAACAGCAATGACGGAAGAATAGGCCTGAGACTTGAAATCCACCGCTATCGACCGCAGGGCACGGGGAACAATGCTCATAGAGTTAATGACAATCATCAAAGACAATACGCGAGTTACCTCCGTCAATACCGGCATATTGTAGAAGGCGGCAATATAGGGCGCGGTAACGAATAGAATCCCATAAAACACTATTGCAACCGCTATGTTGAAATAGAAAGCCGTAGAGCAATCCACCGCCGTTCTGTCAATCTTACGAATCAGGGCATTACCGAAACCACTATCGACAAACGACTGTGAGATGGCCATGAATATAGACAGCATCCCTATCACCCCATAGTCTTCTGGGTCAAGCAGTCTTACGATGATTAGTCCTATAACAAATCGCACAGCATACGGAGAGAAATTCCCGATGGCATTCCACTTAAACCCAAAAAGTGATTGCTCTTTTATACTCTCTGACATTTCCTTACTTACCATACGTCCGTCCTAAACACCGACACACATCTTCGTGGTATTCTCACTATGGTCAACTCATATAAGTAGCACGCAATGTCTTTGGGCAAAAAAATATCATACTCCTTGAGATATTGAAAATAATAGGCCAAAGCTTGTCTGAGTGTCAACTGTCTTTTACGAAGATGATATTCTATCATAACAAACAGGTTCAGACAACTATGGTATCCCACTTGATAGTAAAAAGCAATTCTTTCGCCTCGTCGTATGAAAGCTTCCATTGTATATTTTTGCCTTTTCCTTCCTGTTATACTCCCATGCGGCCATTTATAGTATTTATATACCATCTCTTCCTCTATGCCAATCGCGTTAGAGAACATACTGACCTTAAACCCAAACATGACATCATTCCCTATGGGGACTTCTTCAAACCTTATACCGTTCTTTACTACGACCTCCCTCTTCACCATTCTTGTCCAAGGAGTCCAGAAGCCATAACGTAAATCTTGCTCTGCGTATTTCTTACCTTCTGTATAATTTCTGATAAGGCGCTCTATTCTAAGTGGATATACGTTATCATTATCATCGAACTTATAGGCATTGAGATATACGATATCAGTAGTATTATCATTGGCAAATCTGTCAAGTAGTTGGGGAAGATTGTCTGTGTAGCAGTCATCGGCATCAGCAAACAACAGCCATTTACCCCTTGCCATATCCAGGCCTACGTTTCTTGCTCGTCCGGCACCCTTTGCATGTTCACCATCCAGCAATACCACTTCAACATCCTTTCGGTTAACAACAGGCTTCTTATCACTATCACTATTGTCGTCAACTACAATGATTTGAAGATCCCCCCGTTTCGGAATACTATCCAGACACCTGTTAAGCAATTCTGGGCAGTCCTTGTGCGGAATAATAATACTATAGTTAATCATTTCTCAGTTGTGATACCATGTAGTTGTATCCTATAGTTTTTGCTTTAGTGTTAAACTTTGCTAAAGGGGCAATAGGTTTTCTGATTCCTTGACAATCCTGAGGCGACAGCTGTCACGTCGACAAAATTATTTTTACATACCTTTGCAGGAATGTTCGATTCATTCGGCACGACTTGCCTTTAATAATTAATAATTTATTATTTTGCCCCTATGGGCAATAGTTAAAATTAAAATGAAATTAATAATCCGTTGTTGTACATCCATCTCCTCGACTTCAATCTCGAGTCCGTGCAAAAAGCGTCCCTTTTCACCCCGAATAGTACCCCTTTTCATTTCGTTCGTGCCAGCGTTACCAGGAACAGAATATTCCTTGTTTGGCGATTGTCAGCTGTAGGCCATAGTTGCTGGTTGTTGTTCCGTCTTTGCTCAACAACTCCCCGTGGTCGTAACCTAATCCTAATTTCACGCTCCAACCTTTGGCCATAAGTTCTGGCAACCGATAGTCCATTTCCGCCAAAAGGCTCAGGTTTTTCCTCGGTTCATCGTAAGGCGCCCCGTAAGTGCCGTAACCTTTTTGCCACGAACCTAAAATCCTATAATGAAGGCCTTGCATCGGATTCCCCGAAAGTCCCATATGAAAACCATAGAAGCGATTGTCCTGCACTTTAAGCCTGCCATCCGTATTATACAGCGGCGAGCGGTACAGCGGATTGCCAATGACCTGCCCCCAGTGTTGCCACCCATTAAACTGGTAGTGCACATAGTAATTGTCAAGTCCCCCGAGATGATCTGGCAGAAATTTCTGATGATTATGAAAAATGGGGCCACTCTGGTACTTCGTGTAAATATATTCGAATACGAAGGCATTTAGCCACGGACATCTCGTTAGGTTCAGCTCTACGCCGAGTAACATATCCTTGAAGTCATAGAGGACAAATCGGTTACCGTGTTTCTCTAACCATTTCTCACCCGTCGTATAGTTGTCATAGTCCAACTGAAACATGGCAGACAGATCTTCAAAGTAATGCTCGCCATATAAGCTTACCGTCCACGAGGGCTGATTATACTTCAACTTCAACAACCAGGCTCCTACATGGTTACCATCAGCCCCTTGGTCTATTCGGTCTGGCTGGCTTGCATCACCGTCATTGCCCCCAGGAATCAATGCCCTGATATACGATTTCAAAGTTACGGGATTGATATTCTTCTCTTTCAACGTGTTTCCTTCATAATAGTAAGAATGCCCGCCAAACTGGCAACCCATCTCCATACCAATCTCTGCCGAGAAATGGCCATTAGGCTTTCCGAATTTCAGAAAGCCTGCCTTGCTGTGAAAGAGCACATCCTCCGTATATCCACCACTGGTAAAGTCCTTCTGCCATCCATCGTCAGTAAACCATCCGTAGGCCAGGTGCCCTTTAAACTGCAACCATTGAGCCATCAGAGGCACATCAACATAATCTGGATATGACAGTCTGATTTGTGGAAAAGGGCGTGCGTTCTTACCTAAGACCTGTGAGCCGCTGCTCAGTTTCTGATTCTTCATTTCCATCGGCAGTTCCTTGCTGCCTATCAACAAAGAAGATTTACGCCAACGCCCTTCAACAAATGCCTGCTGAACCACAAAAGAGCTCGTGAAGTTATATGCGGCAGCAATGTCAACACCGCAGCCCCATCCCCATTTACGCAACGAGTCGTTGTCGATGGAACGTGATAAGGCCGTACGTAGATAACCGTTATTGTTTTCTAACGAACTAAGACCATATTTGTTTGCATTTAGCCACAAAGGAGAGAAGTCGCCCGCTCCCACAGTGGCCTGTGTCTCCACTTTGTATTCCACCCCATCGTCTGCCCTCATTGTTTGAGGCAACAACAGGATGGCAGCAAGCATGATGAATCTAATCATCTCTCCTTTACAATCACAAAGAATGTTTTAAAGATCAAGCCTAAATCATACCAGAAACTATGCTTCTCGACATACTCCAGATAAAGCTTTATCTTCTCCTGCATGATGACCTCAATATAATATTTCTCAGGATCCTCCGCTTTCTCCATCAGTTCATTCTCATTACGGAACTTGATGGATGCGGGATCTGTGATGCCAGGACGGACATCCAGCACATGCATCTGCTCGGGCGTCCAATAGTTCACATAATGTCTTACTTCCGGTCTTGGCCCTACCAGCGACATGTCCCCAACAAACACGTTGATTAACTGAGGCAATTCATCGAACTTGAACTTACGGATAAAGTACCCGCTCTTAGTCACGCGAGGGTCATGCCCTCCAATAGTCACCAGACTTCCCTTGTCTGCCCCAACCCTCATCGAGCGGAACTTAAATATTCTGAAGTCCTTGTTCTTATAGCCCACGCGCACCTGGCGATAAAACACCGGCCCCTTCGAGTCCAGCTTGATCCAAATGGCGAGTACCAAAAAGAGTGGACTGAGCACAATCAGTCCCAGTCCACTCGCTATAATGTCAAACGCTCTTTTCACGAATTTTTGATTATATCAACGAAGTTGGTTATAATATACTCTACATCCTCATCCGTCAGGCGAGTGTGAAGAGGTAACGTTATCTCATTCTCGAACAGATGATAGGCATTGGGATAGTTTTTGATGTCGAAGCCAAGAGCCTTGTAGGCCGTCATCATGGGCAGTGGCTTGTAGTGTACGTTGGTAGCGATTCCGCGTTCTGCCATCTGCTCAATCACACGATTGGTTTCTTCACGCGTCTTACCAAGCAAACGAACCAAATACAGGTGGTGCGAACTACAATGATCAGCATCTTTATGATTCAGCACAGCCACATTACAATCTTTCAGAGCCGCATTATACTTAGTTACAATCTCGTGCCTACGCTCCAGCAACTTCGGATATCGCTCCATCTGCACCAGACCCAGTGCAGCCATGATGTCCGTCATGTTGCACTTGTACCATGGGCCGATAATGTCATACTCCCAAGCCCCCAGCTTAGTCTTGGCGAGTGCATCCTTGTTCTGACCGTGGAGCGAGAATAATTGCGAAATACGATACAGCAACTCGTTCCAAGTCTCGCCCTCCTTCTTAGGTACCGTTGGCATATAATCCACATCGGTAGGAACCACCTCATTGCCAAACGGCAACTTCCATGTCATAGCACCACCTTCAGCCGTGGTAAAGTTCTTAACTGCATGGAAGCTGAACGATGAGAAATCAGCTATCTCACCAGCCATCTTGCCCTTGCGACTGCCACCAAACGAGTGAGCACAGTCAGCAGAAACTACGATACGTCCTATCTTCGCCTGAAGCGCATTCGATGGACGGAACAAAGCCTTCTTTGCTTCAACGATTGCAAACACCCTGTCGAAGTCAGCCACTACACCACCCAGATCCACAGGCGAAATCACCTTCGTCCGTTCGGTAATGGCCTTTTCCAGCTGGTCATAGTCCATCTCCACAGAGTCCTTCTGGCTGTCAACAAACACAATCTTTGCCCCTACATGCTGCACTACCGAAGCTGTGGCTGTATAGGTATATGCTGGAACGATTACCTCATCACCAGGGCCTACCCCCAAAAGGTGCAGCACCATCTCCATAGCTGCAGTAGCCGAATTCAGACACACCGTTTTATCAGTATGCACAAACTCAGAAATCTCCTGCTCCAGTTTCTTGGTTCTTGGACCAGTAGTAATCCAACCAGAGAGGATAGCCTCTCTTACCTCTTTTGCCTCAGCCTCCGTCATATCAGGCGGAGAGAAAGGAATATTCCTTACTTTCATATCCATATTATTTATGTGTTGTATTCTTCGTTAAATATCTGTTACTCTCTCTTCGAGCGCCCCCATTGGGGCACAAACAGAAATGAGCAAAACTGCCAAATCGCTTTCAGTATCTTCATAACCCCATGAATCCTAGATTCCGTAGTTCCGCAAGTCCACTCTCGATATCTTCAATCGAGTATTGTCCTCCAAACATTCGAAACGCATATACGGGTGTAACGCATCCAAAATCCATCGAACATGAACGAGCTTCGTTCTCCAACAACTCGCTTAATTGCTCTATCAGACTTGATTCAGGCATTGTATCTATTGCTATTTTCATATCAATACTTTCTTAACAAATAGTCTCTCACCCTATTGCTATTTTCATATCAATACTTTCTTAACAAATAGTCTCTCACCCTCTTTGCAAAAGACCTCCCATATCTTGGTAAGAAATCGAATAAGTATAACCCAATCCCCGATGTAACAGTTTCATCTATAGCAAATTCACGCTGGAGCAAATCTCTATTACGAACCATTTTTGAGCGCAGGAATTTAGCATCATTCATCACGTTTTTCTCGTGCACCACCTCACACCACATCCGCAAACCCTTGACATGCTCTATCTTGGCCCCCTTTATTTTGTTGATATAGTAGTGGCTACCATAACCAAATATACCTTTCAGAGTGGTTGGACACCCCTCCTCCACTACACTTACAAAATGGTTTTTGGTATAGACAATTCGCATCATATATTTGTCTTCTGTGTAATACTGATAGCCCTCATCATAAAAGATGAAAGTGTCATCATTCAAAGTACGAACCCTATGCTGCAAATCCTCTACAAACCTTACATTCAGCGCATCGTCATTATCTAAATAAGTAGAAACAACCCTTTTTGCGCACAAACGCTTAATCATTTCCGCCCTGAATATCTCTGCGAAAAATCTTCCATCCTTAGGTTCCACATACACTGCAATTAACTGCGGGCACGACATCTGGAATTCAGCAATTCGCGTCTTGAACAACTCTGGTGTCATGCTATCAAACAGCACTATCCAATCGAAATCTTGGCACGTCTGGCTCTTGATAGATGGCAAACAAAACTTCTCAAACAGCGCGAACCTATGTTCAAGCCACTTCGTAGTCCTTACCTTTCGGCCATCCTTTGCCTTATTCCACAAAAGAAGATTAAAGCGAGTCAGAATAAAATGCTGATAATCAGATGAATTCATGCTATATCTCCTCTTGCTGCACCTTTATACTCCTCCTCTATTTATCAACCTAACAGCAATCTCAGATTTATCCCTACCTTCTTCGGAATCATCATCCGCATTTCTGATGGGGCAAGCTTATAATAACGAAAACTATTTCTAATAGCCAGACACATCGTTTCAAATTTATATCCTAATTCAGATGTTGCTTTGTGGTTCTGCTTGCCGAAATTGCCTCCACGGAAGATGTCTTGAAGTATTTTTTCCTCCCATTTCCTATCATCATCATCCAATGCAAAAGGAAATTCATTTTGGGGTAAGCCAAGGCAGTCTATTAATATGGTCCCCAATGCGCAAAAAGCGTCAAACAACTCTAAATCCTGTAATATTATTATTAGTTTGTCAGTATCAATTTCCCCATGATAATGATGCAACACCATAGCCCAGTCACAAAACTGGCGCAAAGACACTCCCTCACGCACAATATGGAAAAACAAGTGGAGAAACACGTATGTTACATTCATTGTCGGTGAGAGCGTTATGATTTTCTCATCCCCTATCTCTACCATGTATCCTTTTTTCCACTCTTTAGAAATCAGTCCTTCCCAAGTTTTTTGATGTCTTTTGCTTCCAAAATTTGTCAGCCATGTATGAAGTTCGTATGTAACTTCATTATGGTCGAACGATGTTTCTTTCTCCAACATTTTCTCAGGCAGCTGCACATTCCAAATCTCGATTATAGTTGCCTTTGCTTTTTCATAGTCGCAGACAAGGAAATCTATGTCTCCTGGCATACGTATTTGAGGGTCAGGGTATATAGTCGCCAGTGTCTGACCTTTCACCATTATATATCCGGTCTGTGCTGTTCGCATTATGGTTGCAAACGCTATAACCTCCTCATTCACCTTTCTATTCTGTTGCTTTATCTCTTCCAACATGCCGACAGATTCAAACACCAACTGTTGTGGCATCCTCGCATCATTTTTGAAGAGCTGATCTATCACAAGTCCCGACACCGTTTGCCTTTCAGCTTCAGCCAACACCTCTTCCATTTTGTCAAAAGGCGGCAAGCTTTCTGGCATCGGCTTTTCCCATAGTGCCATGCGCAACAGTGCGAAAAGCCATTGAATTGTACTCTGCATGATGTAAACTAACGAAGTGCTTATATGTGATACTTTCTATCCATCCATCCGAACAACGGTTTTTCGACAAACCTTATCCTTAGTTGGTCAATCACCACACATACCGTGAAAATAACGATAACCGAAAGTACTGCTAGTAAAACTGCATTGCTCTGCATATATTGTTCTTTCACTCTTACCATATCGGTCCACAGCCAGTGTCGCATAGTTTCACCTCCGGCATGTATCAGCAGTACCCCAAACACGGACTGGGCTACTGTGTTCACCAATTTGCTTTGTCGAACTTTTAAATCTTTGAACCACATAAAGGCAGTCACAGAAGTGAGAGTTGGTAACACGAAGTTAGGATCGCCTATCAGGATATAGGAATACGTACCTTTAGTTATATATCGTAACATCAGTACACTTGCCATAGAAAGAACTGAAAACAGCAAAAATTGCCCCCCCCACTTTATTTTCTGTCTGTCAACAGGAATACCATACAATCTGATATAAGAAGAGATGAAATACAACACACAGAACCAGCTCACATAGTTATAGTTAAACTTTCCACCAAGTGCATTTGCTATAACGGTATAAACACCTAACGATAACAACAATAACAGCTGATGTTGCCGTTTGGTCATATTGCACACCAATATATTAAGAAAAGGTATGCAGAGATAGAAGATGAGGAAACACGAAACGAATCCGTCTTTCACGCTCCCTATCGGATTGAGCGCATTCAGAAGATCTATGACATTCGGGTGAGTATATCCACTCAACCAGAAAGCACAGAATATGCCTATCTGATAAAACAAAACCTGTAGAAGCAACCTCAAGAACTTCTTTAACGTTATATCCGACTTACACATAAAGTAGCCCGTGATCAGAACAAAGCAGTTGATACCAGTCTTCCCCCACATACCAAAGAGGTAGAAGAAAGATGACTTTAGCGTCAAGGGCTCAGAAGCAAGTATTGGTATCAGTCCAGAATTAACTACATAATGATGTGCTACTATGGCAAGCATCAGTATGATGCGATATAATTCTAAATTTGAGCTTCGCTCTTTCTTTATTTCTTTTGTCATTAGAAATAGTGGTTAATGCCCACGATGTTTCAAAACGCCTATAATCGTCCCCAAACCATAAGCTATATGAACAGAAAAAAATAATATGGGAAGTATACAAAAATATTTCCATCCGTATTTTTTACATTCAGAGAATGTCGCTATTATATTAAGAACGAAATAGAGCCCAATACCGACACATAGCAAATACCAAAAGGGGGTATAAACAAATCCAGATATGATACCACATATAATACCCAAAACAAATACAAAGGGTACAAAATGACGCAAACCTATTGCACTTCGATCCACATAGAAAAGATGTCCTATAGAATCACCATTATTATACATTTGACGGATGCTTCCCATAAAGGTACCTCTAGCATAATATGTACTAACTATTTCTGGGTCAAGAAATACCTTATATCCATTTTTGTAAATTCGAGAGTTATACTCGTTATCTTCTGCTCGTGGCATGTCTTCGCGCATACCACCAATCTTTTCTATTAGTTCACGCCGAAAAGCTCCAAAAGGAACTGTATCAACACATGATGCTTTTGCTCCCACTCTGAACTTTGTACCACCGATGCCGAAATTAGATTTGTTGAGAATAGCATTTGCTTCAGCTACAAGTGTATGGTGCATGGGTAATGTTTGGCAGATGCCGCCTACATTGCCATATTCGTGATGTGCGAGCAAGTGTTGTCTACAGAGTTCCACATACCTAGTATTGTATGTGGCATGTGCATCAAGACGAATGACAACAGGAGCGTCAGTACATTTTACACCAATATTGAATGCAGCAGACTGTATTTTCTTTGGATTATCAATCAGCCTCAAATTAGGCCACTTTTTGCTCATCTCGTCTACTATTGTACGTGTATTATCTGTGCTCCCTCCGTCAATCACCATCACATCCATTTTATTGAATGGAAATGATTGCCCTTTCACACTAAATAAGCATTCCTCTATATAATATTCCTCATTGAGTGTCGGAATAATTATGGCCACATCATACCTGCTTTGAATTACAGTATTAATCATATTTCAGATATTTTTTTATCTCCTTTACCTGCTCTATTGTTAAATGCTTATTCAAATTTAGATAATAATGATAATGATGAGTAATACGCTTTTCTATAGGGGGTAACTCCATATAATTCCCATACAATTGTCTTAAATAACTATCATATTCGCACGGAATTCTCACCTTAAGACTTTCAAAGTCTGCCATTTTATAATCAGCAAACCATTCTTTCTTGAAATACTCTTTCTCACCATAATCTCCATAATATGAAACCAAGAAACTGCCATTACTTTCGTTTCCTTTTTCGTCAAGGCAAATTAGTTTCTTACGAATATACTTACTCAAATAATTAGGAACGAACAACGACAAAAGATCTTTTATAATAAATTTTCTATCGCCTTGCTTAATTCTAGAATTTAAGGCAGACAAAGAAAAATGCATCTGTGATAATTGGTAAATGCTATTGACAAGCCTTCTGCGCCGATAATTTCTTAAAAATTGTTCCTTTGTTTCATTTGTAGCATCCAAGGGGAATATATCGATATATACGCCATACACAAAGTGTACCTCTTCAATTTCCCACAATGTTGTACGCGTATTCCAAAATTTTGCAAAAGCGACCCCTCCAGAATGATTCTGCATAGATATTACCTTATAATCACCCAATTCATTTTGATTACTTAAATTAATCATTTTCATATAGTCTTCACGGGGCATATATATATCAATGTCATCATCCCAAGGTATAAAACCTTTATGTCTAATTGCCCCTAATAACGTACCACATGCACAATAATAATGAAGGTTGTATTTCTCACATATTTCTGTTAAATCACCGAGCATTTTAACGAGTAAGCTCTTATATGATGCAACACTCGAAGAGTCTAGAAATTCCATGTCATCACACTATTTACATTAATACACACTAATTTATTAAACCTGTTAAGCTATCGTGAAACCTTAATGCCAGTTTATCCCATTTATAGTTCGAGGATAGTAAGATGCCATTCCGTCCCTTTTCAGAGAATTTGTCTTTCTCCTTTATGATAGAACTTATCGTTTGTGCTAACATATCCTTCGTTCCTACACTCGTCCAGCCTGCATTTGCACATTTAATTTCTTCCAACATATTGGTTCCTGGCGTAACGAGGGTTGGTAGGCCGTAAGCTAAAGCCTCAATCAACCCCATCGGATGTCCTTCAAAGCGAGAAGCCATAACGAAAAGATCGGAGTTTAAAAGTACATTTTCTTTTTCTTTTCCGCTGACTTCATCATGAATTGCTATTATATCTGTCAGATTTCTGTCTATTATTTCCTTCTCTATCTGGTAATAATCATATCGACGCGGGCCAAATATATCAAAAAAGAAATGGGACTTCACCAATTCAGAATGTAGAATGGTCATTGCATCAAGTAGCAAATCAATACCTTTATGGAATATGTCAAGTCGTCCAATGAAAACTGCCTTTATACCATCAGCAGAAAAACATGTTTTTCTCTTTTCTGGTGTATTGAATCCATTTGGAATGATGAAATAAGGTATTTTAAATCTGTCAATTGAGTCATCTGCCTCTTGTTTCGTAAGATATTGTATCGCTTTCGCATGATTCACAAATTCGTCAAAGTATAGTTTGTGAGCCACCCATTTCTTCAGCCATGCATGGTTATGCAAAGCCAGATTTGTAAGAGATCCTCTTGGAATAATAATATATGGTATATGGAGTTTTCTAAGATACTTGCCAATACGCACATCATCCATATAATAAAAGCCCTCAAAAACAACAACATCAGGATTGTTGAACGGTGATGGCAGACAATCAAGGGAATTAAGCTTACCGTCAAATTCCGTCACATTATGATATGCTTTTACATGATTCCAATGCGTCATATTGACATCTGTCATATTCACCCACAACACATCGTCAATTTTTGATTGTGCTTGCACACTTGCAGGAACACTCCAATTGAGCCCTGCTGCAATATTAGTGCTGAGATGGGAAATATATAATATTTTCATATACTCTTATCAATCGGAAGGTTTATCCAGTCTCCTAATATTTTATACCATCTATCTGGGCTAAATGTCATTAATCCACTACCATGGTAGAGTGTCAACTCACCAATATATACCTTCCCATTCACCTCATAGAAATCGACTCGTAAATGAATCAACCCCTTTGAAATAGTCTCGGCCAGTTGTTTCATCAGCGGGAATGACTTGGGTGGCTTCGGAGTCACATAAGCATTCGCATGTTGATTAACTATGTCAAGGTGGTTCATTTCCATATCGAAATAGTCAAACTTAGTGTCTTCTCCTGGCGTCTGCCGATCAGAGGCTATCAAAAGTAATTTCACTTTACCATCAAAAGTAAACAGTTTGTAATCGCGTAGCTCATGTGTTTCGGTATCTTCCATATATGGTTCAGCAAAAACTTTTGGTGGAACATCTTTATAGGGGTACTCTCGACCATACCAAAACCCATTGTACTTTTCACCATGACTAAGTTTCTTAAGAGCCTTGTCTTTATCAAAAGTTCGTTTATCCTTGCATATAACTATGCTACCAGAGTCGTGGTTCCATTTCAGTACAAATTGGTTGGGAAGAACATCAAAGTTAATGTCTTCCGGTCTATCCCATACAGCAAGAGTCGGAATGGTGTAGTCTTCATCAAGAATGTCGCGCAGATATTCTTTCATCTTTAGTTTGTCAACCATAGTAGTGTACTGCGGCTTTCTGTCATGCAGTTTCAGCCATTGCAATTTCTCGTTAAATGACACAGGATTTTTGAAATCTACAAACTGATGAAAATGTTTATAGTACAACAGTTGTATATAAGCATTGTCTGGCAACAGTTGAAGTAATCTTCTTGAAATAATCATATCAATTTCTATTTCTTATTTGAATATTTTTAATTTTTATCTCCATTTCACTCTTGGCTAAGGCGTATCCCAAAATGAGCGTTGCTGCTGTTGGGATTGTTGAATATGACATAGAGAAAAATGTTCTGAGGAATTGTGTTAGCAGAAATGCGCCAACAATTTGGTAATAAACAGTGTTCTTTGGCATCTGTTTCCAATATTTATAACTATTAAACCAGAAGAATGCAAAAATTGAAACGCCAAACAATCCTTGACATATCAATATTTCTAACCAGTCATTATGAGCTTCTTTCCCTAATATGTCAAGGGTAGAATCAGGCCCAGATCCAAACAACTGTTGAAGCGCACCCGCCCCATTCCAGAAATGATCTATCAATCTTGTATATAATACATCTCTTCCGCTACTTGCGCCTTCCATTGTCTGTTCCATGCGAGTCTGAAAAAAGCTACTGCTATCATATAGATGATTGATATATAGGTATCCTATCGTTAACAGGACAAATGTCATCAATAATATAATAAAACGTTTCGATGTTTTTATATGCGACAAATTAGTGCGCAAAAACCATAAGAACAAGAAAAATGATATTATGATGGCTCCTCTCTTCATTGATGTTAGCGTCAGACCAACGATACATGCCAAAATAATATATTGGAGTAATGATTTTTGTTTATAAAGAAATACAAATGGGAAAAAAGAAACAAACACATACCCAAGATTATTTGTAAAACCATTGTCATAACCTATTGACACCCAATATTGTGAATAAAATAAATTGTACAACAAACTAAACGCGAAGAGTATAACAAAGTATAGAGTAATACTGTTTTGATTTAAATATCCTCTTTTTGTAAAATAATAGAATGCATAAAGAGGTAGGTATGAACGAAGTATTCCTATAAGATAAGACGCTTTATTAACAGCGTGACCATGCATAAAATGCGTATCACCACCAATCACATAAAAGAAACCATATAAAACAAACGTCAGAAGAAGGATATTTACACCACGAAAAAATATCGACTTAATTTTCTTAAGATTAAAAAGTATCAAAATACTGATAGCCATATTTATTCCCAAGAAAATATTGGACCATGCATCTATATTCGTTCCTTTTGCAGAATCATACCAATGGAAACCATACAATCCCCATAAAATAATATATATGGTACAAATGTTAAAAATAAATTTTACACTAAATTTCATTATTTACAGTTTTTTGTATAATTATCTTTTATAAAAAAGAATATCTTATCCCTATGAGAGTCACACAATAAGAAATTATATAGTCGTAATAAATATTTTTTCCCGAAATGATAGGTCGGAAGAATATGTCTGTTTTGCAGAGCACGTATATATCTGTTGGATATTGGTTCTAACATCAAATTGATTTCCCATAAACTATCATGATAGTACTTTTTTGTTTCTTTTCTTAATAATTGTTTGTCAATTATAATTTCATTAAGTTTGGTAATGTTTTTCGCAATAACCACACTACTTTGAGGAAGAATAACGGGCTCCTTCATGCATTGAGAATAAGGTATGATATTAAATGATACATTTCCTTGGTTAAATATCAGTTGTACCATAAATCCCCAATACCATTTTTCTTCTCTGCCACTCCAATCAAAACAAAAATTACCCAGTCCATAAAAAATGGGTTTTCCATTGTAAGTTTCATATCCACTGTAACAGTGTTGATGGTGGTTTACTACTGCATCGGCGCCAGAATCAATAAAGAATCGATATGTTTCCTGCATTCTCATACTTGGTAACTGAAAATGTTCATGCCCTCCATGCACTACTACCAAAACATAGTCTGCCTTTTCTTTCGCCTCTTTTATTTCGTAATACTGTCGAATAGGATTGAGAGGATTACTTCCTGCCATCTCAGACGTTGCTATAGAAAATTCGTGCTCACAACAATTAATTACTGCTATTGTCTGATTATGAATTGTCTTATAGAGTATTTGTGATGCTTCATCGAGATCTTGCCCCCCTCCTACATAATCAACACCATTTTTAACACATATATTTATTGTATTTAACACACCTTCTTTTCCAAAGTCAAGAAAATGATTGTTTGCTAGTGACACACAATTGAAACCTGCCCATTTCACTGCTTCTATTCCTGTTTCTGAGCATTGAAGATTTGGGCCACATTTAATAATAGGCTTTTCCCCCCCATAACAGACAGGACATTCAAAATTAACTATTGAATAATCAGCTTTTTCTATTATTGGTTTCACGCTGCCCAGGACAGAGGCATAATCATGCTGTTCGAATAATCTACTCACTCTAAATTGAGGGCAGAAATCTCCTGCTATCAACACATTCATCATAACAAATTATCTTATTTGAGTATCCCTAACTTGAGACGAATAATATACATATTTACTTCCCAACACCTCTTTACTATGGAGGAATGATACTCTCTTTTAGTCCATTTATCAAATTCTTTATACATTCTTTTTACAGATGAAAACAAATAAAGCCTTCTCTTTTTATCTTTTTTCATAAGATTTGTCCAAGAGCCATCAGAGCTTACCCTATAGCAGACCATAACTCTATTAATGTAACCACACTTACCACGCCCCATAAGGACTAACATCAGTGGTAAATCCCCAATGGGAAGTCCTAATGACCATTGCGGGCGATTTTCCGCCATATCAGTCCTATATAGCATTGATGCTGTTGCCATATAGGCGCCACCGCAATGTATAGCATCTTTCATTGGGCAACACTCGACATCGTTTGGATAACGAATTACCTCATTAACATTTCCATTTGAGTATTTATTTCTGTGGCTACAGAAACACAAACTATGTTCTGGGTGCTGTTCCATAAAATCGACCTGATCTTGAAGCTTCGAACGATCAAACCAGTAGTCATCGCCCTCGCATGTTGCAATATACTTTGCGTCAGACCACTCAGCAATATAATCAAGTTTTGATTTTTTGATCCTATAATGATTGTATTTAAGGTAATAAACTGCAAAGAAGCAATTATGATTATTCTTATGTTGAGCAAATACCATGATATAATCATTGGTCTCCTCACGACGATAAGTGGAAGTGTCATCAAGCGAGAAGTTATCATCTAAATATTTAGAAAGTACTTCCTGCTCTCCATCAGTACTTGCATCGTCTAAAATTGTGCATATAAATGGAAATGAGGTTTTCTGCATAGTAAACCCATTTAGTGCATCTACGATATAGTTTGCCTGATTGAAGGTATAGCACCTTACACAGACCAGATATTTATTTTGTTCTATCATATAAATTTATAAACAATCATTATAGAATGTGTTTAAACTTATTTGTAGCAGCCTGTACTATAGACTTAACCTCCTCGTACTCCTGCATTTTTGTTATCTCACAAATGAAAAAGAAAACAATAGCACCAACTACACCCTGAATTGCAAGTATCACATAGCAGCTCATTGGGAGATGTTTTAGAAAATATACAGATAGTGCTATTAAGGTTGCCACGAAGTAACTTGGAACGATATCGCGAAGTTGCCTCATAGAGCTATATCCAAGTCGTTTTCCTGTATAATAGGAATTTAAAAAAAATGAAATAATGCCAGCAATAATACTACCCACCAGCATCCAGTAGATTCCCACAAAGATGCCCAAACATAATGGTCCTACACTGATTATCTTCTTAGCAACTTCCAAATATAGAAAAATGTCACTTCGCCCGAGAACCTTCAGCATATTTAGATTGATGGCATGAAGTGGATACATGGACAGTGAGATGCAAATAAGCGGAAGAAAAGTGGCCGCCTGATGCCATTTTGGGCCTATTAGACAATAAACGAAAGGCTCAGAGATAGCACCAAGGGTGATCATGCATACTGCCGTGACAAACATTGTTGTTTTAATAATACGACGGTAGGCCATCACCATACGCTTTTCATCATCTTGAACCTCTGATAAAACAGGATAAGTAACACGACCTATGATAGAAGTCAGATTGGCCGAAAAAAGATTGGCATACTCTCTAGATCGAGTATATTGACCTAATGTTGCTGGACTATAACATTTACCCACAACCACTTGATAGAGTTGACTCCAAGTCTGATCGAGCAATCCTGATATCATCATTTTCCATCCGAAACCCCACATATAGTGAAAACTGTTGCTATTAAAAGTTCCATTAGGCCACCAGCGATTCAACATCCATAAACAAACAGAGTATAACAGTTTATTTGCCAGTTGCTGTCCGACAAGAGACCACACCCCATGACCATTATATGCCATTACTATTCCAACGAATCCACTTGCTATAGCGGCCACTACAGATGCCTTCGTCTTAGTCTTGAAGTCGATACGTTTAGTGAGGATTGTTACCTGTGTTATACTTAGCGCCTGAAATACGAGTATTAAACCTGTCACTCTCGTAAGGCTTGTCAGCTCTGGCCGTTCAAAGAAATGGGATATTGCTGGTGAGCCAACCCACAATAGTACATAAACTAATAGACTCATCACCATATTGGTTATAAACATGGTGTTATAATCGGCATCGCTCGCATCCTTTTTTCTTATCAATGCCGTAGAGAAGCCACTGTCCACTATGCCACTAAGTACCGTAGTAAAGATAAGCACAATGCCAATTAGCCCATATTCGGCGGGGGATAGTAGGCGTGCTAACACGATACCAACCACGAAGGTGACACCCTGCCCCAAGAAAGCATCTGCTGCACTCCAGCCCACTCCCCTTACAGTCTTGCTTTTCAGCGACTCTGCCATTACACTATTAATTTGTCGTACAAATAAACTATATAAGCTTTGTCTGGATACCAAATTACTCCACTATGTCGGTCTTCCCTTTTTCTCCCTTGGTGGGTACGTGTTTTCGTTCGCTTTTTTGTTCTGACTCCTGATTTCGATGAATGGTATCAAGACACTCCTTATATGGCACATCGGGCTCAAAAATAGCGTATGCATGCCAGGTTCCTCTTTGCTCCTTAGGCGGCAATTGCATATAGTCACCATAAGTTATTTTAAGAATTGTATCATAATTGCGAGGAATCTTGATCTTATGACCGTATATCTCGTAATCTACCGTATCCAGCACATCGCGCCATAGATATGTCTGGCGATTAGCTTTATAAGCAGTAATCGTTGAAACAACTCCGTATTCCGTCTCTTGATTGTTATACTGGGTGGCAATATTATGTAATTCTGCCAGCACTTCTTTTCCGTCCCGTTCAGGATAGAGTCTCATTCTTTCCAGATCGCGCTCTGTAGGATATGGTAAACTACGACGCATGTTAGTAGAATTAGTCATAACTAAATAGTTGACCCGTTCCCAATTCTCGTCTGCCTTTTCAGGTAAGCAATTATCCATTGGAAAAATGTCAAGCCAAATGCCATGGTTGAACGGCTGATAGCAGAACCCCCATGCTGTGCCCGTTGTATTTGAATTCCGAATCATGGCATGAGAGAAAAAGTAGCCGGGATCTTCACCCGGAATCTGCATGAAATATGGATGTTTCAACTCTTTACGACCAATCTCTAAAAATCGATTATAGTCTTCTCGCTTCATACATACATCGAGATCATCATCCCAAGGAATGACACCACGATGCCGTATCGCACCTAATAGTGCACCAAAAGAAAGGAAATAATTCAAATCATACTTCCTGCATATTCTGTCGAACTCAAAAAGAAGGTCTAACTCGACAGCCCAAATCTTTTTCCTTTTTTCTGTAACCAAAAAATCACAAATAATTTCTTCTTTCAGAAAATCAGAAGGAAGAACTCCCGTGCTAATTATTCGTTCACACTCAGTCATAAATATAAAATTATAATGTTTTTACCAATGTTTTCTTTTCACCATTTTCTGCTGTTAGAATAAAATCATTCTTCATATAAGCCTTTATCGCATCTTTCCTAACATCACGAACCTCTAATCGTATCTCGTTGAATGATTTGCGTCGACACGTATTTTCGACCTCTAGCAACATTTTTGTAAACAGCCCCATTCTGCGATATAATGATGACACATGAACATGGGGTATATATGCAAAGTCTGCACCCTGACCATTCGCATAGAAAGCTATCATTCCTACTAATTTTCCACAATCCCTGCAAAAGCAAAAATAAGCATGCGTATGTAGTTTTGTGGCGAATGTCTGAACCCATTCTTCATTTTTGAAAGTGGGAAAACCATCGTCTGCCTGACTTCGCATGTATGCCAAAAACTCGTCGTATTCTATTGACTCAATCTTACAAGTAATTTCATTTGACATTTCCTTATTTCTTTACTTTGATATGCACATAATTATCCATATTCTCAATGATATCGTTCATCTGCTCTGCACTGTCGTATTTTAACAACAGTTCGCCTACACAATCCTGTGCGTCACGATATTTGTGAACAGGGTCACCTTCCTTGATATCAGTAACGAAATCAACAAGGTTGTTCTTCTTGAAATCCTCGTCGTATTCAATACCGGCATACTTCCCGGTCTCGTTGGCGTGAGCCATATAATTTGACCAGAAGCCCTTTACGGGTGCCATCTTCAAGTCAGAACAGTCTTCGCCCAAAGCAGCCTTGATAACATACGGAACCATATCAACACCCGTTGCCAAAGCTGTTATCTGAGGAATCAAGCTTCCACCACTACGCGCACCAAGTTCCAAAATGTAAACCTTTCCATCGGTACCATAGATAGCTTCTACATTATAGGCGGTTGATTTCATGCCCAGTGAGGTTATCAATCGCTGTAAATCTGCCTCTAAAGTATCTATCACTTCTTTAGGCATTACTGTAGGCCAGCACTCACCAAGTGGGGCAAAATCCTTGTCAACCTTGGTGCTATAGAACTCATTGCCTAAACAATGGAATACCAGTTTACCATCAACGGAGAAGGCATCACCGGAAATCTGGGGGCCATTCTTCACGATAAACTCCTCAATCAGGAATATCTTATCACGAGAATAAGACAATGCATCCTCGACAAATGCCTTTAACTGAGACTTATCCGTCATCTTATTGATACCCTTACTACCTGATGAATCCACAGGCTTCACCATTACTGGTAGATGGAAGCTATCAATATCAGCCTCTGCCTCTTCAAAGGTTTTGTAGCTCTTTGCTTTAGGAACATTGAAACCATGTTCAGTAAGGTACTGACGGAAAAGATGCTTCTTGCTTAGTATCTCTACTGACTTATAAGGGCTGGTTGGCAAACCAAGTTTCTCACTGACGTATGCTGCTGTGGGGGCTGCGGGGTCGCTGGCATAGGCAACGACTCCATCAACCTTCAGCTTACGAGCCAAAGCAAGCACGGCCTCCTTGTCGGTAGTGCTAACATTATGGTATTCGTGAGCATACTGATGACCGGGATTATCAGGCAGATAATCACAGGTGATAACATAATACCCCATTTCTCTTGCAGCCTTGATGGCATATGTCTGATATATGCTACCACCGAGCATTAAAACTTTTTTCATAGCTTACAGTGTATTTACAAAATCTGTGATTCTTCGTACACCCTCCTTAATTTTCTCAATATCGAGTGTGAAGGCAATACGAATATAATGATTACAACACTGTCCGTATGTTACACCAGGTACTGCAGCTACATGGGCACCACGAAGCAGAGCATAGCAGAAATCGATGGAGTCCATGCCAGTCTTGGAAATATCCACCATCATATAGAATGTAGCCTCTGGAGCCTTCACATTAAACTTCTCGATTTTGCTTAGGCCTTCAAAAAGTGCATTTCTGCGCTCTGTAAATATGTTGACCATATTCTTGGAATAATCCTCTTCTCCACTAAGAGCCTTGATTGCTGCATATTGTGATGGCAGAGGAGCACAAGCACATACATTCTCCTGAAGTTTGGTCATGGCAGCAATAATCTCCTCGGGTGCCAATACATAACCTATACGATAACCCGTCATGCAGAACTCCTTAGAGAGTGAGTTAATCAGGATAGTGCGCTCACGCATGCCATCGATAGCTACAATGCTCTTGAAAGGAACATTATCATAAATCAGGCACTTGTAAACCTCATCGGAGATAACCACCAGGTCATACTTCTTAGCTAATTCAGCAATGGCTGCAATCTTATCCTGAGGGATGATTCGACCAGAAGGATTTGACGGGGTATTAATCATGATGGCTCGCGTCTTTGGTGTAATAGCCTTCTCAATGTCTGCCACATCAAACGTCAAATCCGTTTTCTCAGGATTGTCAACAATAACAGGAACCGCATGACACATACGCACCATCTGAGTGTAGTTGACATAATAAGGAGCGGGAATGATGACTTCATCGCCAGGATTCAGCATAGAAATGAGAGCCAGATAGAGACCTTCCATAGCACCTACAGATACCATGACTTCCGTATCTGGATTATATACAAAACCTTCTGTCCGCTCATAATATGTGCTGATCGTTTTGCGAAGATCTATCAAACCTGCATTTTGAGAATAGCGGGTCTTACCTTGCTGTATTGCTAAGCAAGCAGCATCCTTGATGGCCTGATGCGTCTGAACATCAGGGTCGCCAAGGGTAAAATCTATCACATCGTCATATTTCTTAGCCTCATTGAAAAGGCTACGAACCAATGACAGCTTGATGCTGTCTGCAACAATTGATGTCTTTATCATAAATTCTACTTTTTAATGACACATTTAAGTATTCTCTCAATATCTGCATCGGTCAATTCGTGATGCATGGGCAGGCAGATTACCTCGTTAGCTATTTTTGTGGCAACAGGCAGGTTTTCAGGAGCAGCACTGGGTAGTCCACGATATGTGCTAAATTCACTGATAAGTGGATAGAAATAACGACGGCCAAGGACGTTCTGCTCTTTCATCTCAAAGTACAACTCATCACGGGACTTTCCATATTCAGCAGCATTGATAAAAATAGGGAAATAACTATAGTTGTGACGAACACCAGACATATCCTCAAAGAAGCGAATACCAGGAACATCCTTCAATGCCTCGCGATACTTCTGAGCAACCTTCTGGCGTTTAGCTATAGCTTGATCAACCTGCTTCAAGTTAAGCAAGCCGTAAGCAGCACGAACCTCATCTACCTTACTATTAATACCAGGAGCCACCACTTCTGTTTCTCCTGCAAAGCCAAAGTTCTTTAAGTAGTCAATGCGCTTCTTGGTCTGCTCATCATGCATCACCAAAGCACCACCTTCAAGTGTGTTATACACTTTTGTGGCATGGAAACTCAGTGTACTCATATCTCCAGCATTGAGTACGCTTTCGCCATCAACCTCAACACCGAATGCATGAGCAGCATCATAGATAACTTTCAAACCGTACTTATCAGCAATCTCTTGGATCTGCTTCATCTTTACTGGCTTGCCATAGCAATGCACAGGCATAATAGCAGTAGTCTTAGGAGTGATGGCTGCTTCTATCTTTTCTGGATCAATGCCACAAGTTTCTTCCTCAATATCAACAAATACAGGTTTGCAACCATTCCACCAAATACTATGTGTGGTAGCCACAAAGCTATAAGGTGTGGTGATGACCTCACCTGTGATACGCAATGCCTGTAAGGCGGTAAGCAAAGGCAGTGTTCCATTAGTAAACAGACTGATATAAGGAACTTTCAGATATTCAGCAAGTGCCTTCTCCAACTGCTTATGGAACTGACCATTGTTGGTAATCCACTTACTTGCCCATATCTCTTTCAGCATTTCATTAAACTCTTCCAAGTCGGGCAGCAATGGCGAAGTAACTGTAATTTGTTTCTCTGACATACTTTTTTTTATTATTACTCTTTTATCCCAGACATATCTGGATGTGTAAACGTATTGGAATTAATGTCTTCCTTCATTTCGTCAATCACCTTCAAAAGGTATTGGCCATACTGGTTTTTCAGCATAGGTTGAGCAATCTCACGCATACGCTCCTCGCTAATCCAGCCATTGCGATAAGCAATACCTTCCAAGCAAGCAACCTTCAAACCCTGGCGCTTCTCAATAACCTCAACAAAGGTAGATGCCTCTGCCAATGAATCATGAGTGCCGGTATCGAGCCAAGCAAAACCACGACCAAAAACTTGAACTTTTAGTTCTCCATCATTCAGGAACTCTTGATTAACTGTGGTGATTTCCAATTCTCCACGAGCGGAGGGCTTGATATTTTTAGCGACATCCACCACCTTGTTTGGATAGAAATAGAGGCCAACTACCGCATAGTTACTCTTTGGCTCCTTAGGTTTTTCTTCAATACTTAAGCAGTTGCCATCACGGTCGAACTCTGCAACGCCATAGCGCTCAGGATCTGAAACCCAATAGCCAAATACAGTGGCTTTACCGTTCTGGTCTGCATCGTTCACTGCATTGCGCAACAACTTTGTGAAGCCTGCACCATAGAAAATGTTATCACCCAGAACAAGACAAGCAGAATCGTTACCAATGAACTTCTCACCAATGATGAAGGCTTGGGCAAGACCATCAGGTGAGGGTTGCTCAGCATACTCGAAATGTACACCATAATCAGAGCCATCACCTAAGAGGCGCTTAAAACCAGGCAGGTCATAAGGCGTAGAGATAATGAGTATATCTCTGATGCCTGCGAGCATCAGAGCAGAGATTGGATAATACACCATCGGCTTATCGTAAATAGGTAGCAATTGTTTGCTGACGCCCTTTGTAATTGGGTAAAGGCGAGTTCCTGAACCGCCAGCCAAAACTATTCCTTTCATACTTTGTTTTATTTTATAAAAGGGGGCAAGATTATCAGGTTTTATTGAACCTTTAATTTTATGAGAGACCCTGATAAGAGCCTGCCCCCCATATAACCATAACCAATAATATCAGACACTATCAATCACGATTTTATCATACAAATCCCTGATTGTTTGAACATCCAGTGCAATTGGATTATTCTTTAATCTAACAGGATTAACAGAAGTAGAAAGGACATTAAGATCCACATCTCTATTAGAAGATGCTGGTTTAGTTAATTCCATTTCTTTCATCATTTCTCTGAAAAGGATTATAGTATTAGAAGGTGTTCCTCTATCCATAGCCTTGGCAATATCATTGAAGATACCATTCAGATAGTCTTGCCCTCTCTTATCTATGCATTTCTCCATGTGGCCAATCATATACACCCAAATCTCTGGCAGACAGACAGCCACTGCATGACCATGAGGCAACTTATAGAGTGATGTAATCTTATAGCTGAAAGCATGAGCAGCTGTAGTCGCTGTAATATTGATTGCTCGACCACCGTAGTTGGCACCCAACATGATATTAGCTGCAGCCTCGTCATCGTTCTCGAAGATATACTTGCGCCAGTTAGCCATGATTAGTTCAATAGTCTTTCTGCTATACTCATAGCTCTCTTCAGTAGAGTTGACTGACCACCAAGACTCAATGCCCTGGCAGAGAGCATCCATCATCGTACATTTCTTCTGATACAATGGAAGTGTTTTCAAAACAGAAGGTTCTAGGATTGCATAGTCAGGCAACACGCCATCATTGGTGACTGTCTGCTTGGCCCCCTCATAATACATCACAGCATTATGGGTGGACTCACTACCTGTACCAGCCGTTGTTGGGATGGCAATGAAGGGAATCTTTGAACCATCACACTCAACTCTTGTACTAACCAATGGCGGAATAAGGGAATCGTTGCCTTCTTTTGCTAAAACTGCCAATTTGATACACTTTGCCACATCAATGGCACTGCCACCACCAACTGCAATGATTGTATCACAGTTGGAGGTTTTAAGCATTTTTATACCATTGCAGACCTGTTCATACAGAGGGTTTGGTGTAAAGTCGGAAAATATTACCCTTTCTTTCACAGGTAGTACCTCAATTGCGTCTTTGATATTCAAGAACGGGTATGAGGAATCTACTACCAAGAATATCTTTTCGCAACCAACTTCCTTCAGTATCGCAGGCAGTTGCGCTATTCCGTTTATTATTTTCTGCATAAAGTTACTTCTTTAAGAAGGTCATCAGTGCTTCTTTGTTCTGAATTGGAGTGGTAGTCGGTCTGCCAAGATCTTTGCGGTTTCCTTTCTTGACTTTCACCTCTAAGAAGATAGGACCTTCTAGATTTTTAATCTTATCAAGAAGTTCCTTTAGATATTCTTTGGTTTCTACAGAATAGATTTGATTGTATCCAACAGCCTTAGCTATAGCAGGCATATCAATCTTTAAGCCAACAGTTGGCTGTCCGCCAACACTATCATGAGCACCATTATTGAACACTACATGTACATAGTTTTTCGGAGCCTTGTTGGCAACGATAGCCATACTACCCATGTGCATAATGCTGGCGCCATCGCCATCGAAACACCATACCTTTCTATCCTGCTTGGCTAAAGCAATACCAAGGGCGATCTGAGAGGCATGCCCCATAGAGCCGACAGTCAGGAAATCACGCTCATGGCCTCCATTCATCGCTGTACGATACTCAAAGAGCTCGCGAGAAATCATACCTGTGGTTGATACAATGGCATCCTTTTCACCAAGAGCTGCAGCAACAGTCTGGATAGCCTCTTCACGACTCATGGTTAGGTCGTTCTTCTCCACGTTCTGAAGGGTATAGGCGTCGAAAGTGTCTTTCTCGATAACCAGTGCATAACACTGCTTGGTAGCCTGCATAAAGGCAACAGCCTTTTTAATCTGGGCTTCAGCCTTGTCCTCTTCTTTAGAAAGAACTGTATAGTCAATACCCATTACATTGAGCAGACCTGTAGTGACCTTACCCTGCTTGACATGCTGGGGTTCATCGTGTACTCCAGGTTTTCCACGCCAACCAATCACCAACAGAACAGGAATGTTATAAACGTCAGGATCTGTCAGAGAAGCCAGAGGGTTAATAATATTACCCTGGCCAGAATTCTGCATATAGACTACAGGAATCTGACTGGTTGCCAAATAGTGTCCTGCTGCCAATCCCATAGCGCCACCTTCGTTGGCTGCTATGATATTGTGGGCTGCATCAGCATGGTCGGTGATATAGGCACAAAGATTCTTCAGCAAAGAATCAGGTACGCCAGCATAAAAATCAATACCATAGCTGGCTAATGTATCATAAAAAAACTTTGGACTAATCATTACTCTTCAGGAATAAGGGTTATAATTTCTTTGATTGACATACACTTGTCATCACACTCTTTTGCTCTGTGATTTTCAAGAATGGTTCGTGCCGCATCCTGCATTGCAGGGAATCCTGTACGAGTGAGCTGGTTGGCATAGATAACCACATTCACACCACGCTCCTTAAACTCAGCCTCAGTAACAGTATTGAATGAGGTTGGAACCACAACAATAGGTGTAGTGCTGTTCTTCTCACGGAACTTGGCCACAAACTCAAAGATTTCTGCAGGATCTTTCTTGCGGCTGTGAATCATGATAGCATCAGCACCAGCCTCGCTGAAGGCAAAGGCACGCTCCAGTGCATCTTCCATACCCTGCTCCAGAATCAACGACTCGATACGGGCACAAATCATAAACTCCTTGGTCTTCTGAGCCTTCTTACCAGCACGAATCTTCTCGCAGAAATCAGGAATTGCAGCCTGTGTCTGCTTCACCTCTGTACCAAAGAGGCTGTTTTTCTTTAAACCTGTCTTGTCCTCGATAATGACCATACTTACGCCCATACGCTCCAGAGAACGGACGGTATAAACAAAGTGTTCCGTCAAGCCACCGGTATCACCATCAAAGATGATAGGTTTGGTGGTCACTTCCATAATGTCATCAATGGTGCGGAAGCGGCTGGTCATATCCACCAGCTCAATATCAGGTTTACCCTTGGCGGTAGAGTCGCAAAGCGAACTTACCCACATAGCATCAAACTGATAGGTTTTGCCATTCTGAAGCACCTTGGTGTTCTCCACGATCAGACCGGTGATACCGCTATGAGCTTCCATAGCTGTTACAAGTCCCTTCATATTGATAAGCTTGCGCAAGCGGCCACGACGTACATCAGGCATAGATGCCTCTGCACGATGGGCAGCATCCAACTCCTTGTACATGGGATTATTGCTATATGGGTATTCTACCAACTTACCACCGTATGAAGCAAGTACCTCACATACCTCCTGACGAATAGGTTTCTGAAAACCTTCGCACCAGTCATTACCATGAACGAGGAAATCAGGCTTCAGGGCCTCAAGGTTCTCCTTATATGAGAGTGTCTTCTGTTCAACAACACGCTCTACACCTGCCATATTCTCAAAGAGAGCTTTACGCTCCTCAAATGGAATGAGAGGATAACGCTTGAAGCTAGAGATAGCTTCGTCTGACAGGACACCAATAATCAAACGTCCCAAACGACGTGCCTTATTGATAATGGCCACATGACCACTATGGATATACTCCGTAGAGAAGCACATATAAACTGTGCGCTCATTGATTTCTTTCACGCGTTTACTGACAATTTCCAAATCCTCTGGGGTGTCAATCTCTGCGCAAAGCATATCCTGCACATCGCAAGGATAGATCTTGCACTTATCACTTACCTCATTGAAAGCGTTCTCCGCATATACCTTGCGGTTGTCGCTTTCACAGAACTTCTCAATGTTAGCCAGCCATACCAGCCAGTCCTCTTTCTTGATCTTGTAGAGAGGTTGTGCGGCCATTGCATGATCAAAGAACTCAATGCCCACCTTTTCTATCTGACCGTTCTTGATAATAGCTTTGAAGTCCTTTTCGGGAAGAGGTAACGTGCTACTTACTGCCATGCAGCTGTTCTCGTTGTCAATCACAGCCTCCATTACTTGACTTTCAAACACCAAGTCACCATGCATCAGGATAATATCATCATCCTTCAGTGAGTTTTTGGCGCAATAAATAGAGTAGATATAGTTAGTGGTGGCGTACTCAGGGTTATTAACAAAAGTAAACTTCATTGGCAGATGCAATGCATTACAATAGTCAACGAGAATCTGGTCGTAATAGCCAGTGGTCATTACAACCTCTTCGACTCCAAAAGAAGCCAACATCCTGAGCTGACGGCTCAAAATCGTGTTCTTATACGAAATCTCTGTCATGCACTTGGGGTGTTCCTTCGTAATCACACCCATCCTGTGGCCAAGGCCACTGTTAAGAATCAATGCTTTCATCCTAATTTCTTTATTTGATAAAAATAATGTCTATTTAAAAGAGCAGGATAATCAGGTTATTGAACCTTTTTATATATGAGAGACCCTGATAAGAGCCTGCCCCATGAAATCCAATTTTATATACCTGCTTCGCGGCAGTATGAGTTATGCATATATTGCTATCTGAAACTATAGGATAATCTTACGGGGATTAACCGAAAGTATCATTTAATTTTATAAATGCACTTGGTGAACCAATAAGGTCACGATGATGGTACAATCCCATGATAATAACTGGTTCTACATCCTCTTTTGTGACCTCCAGCTGCGGACGAAGAAGTTCCACTATCATACCCATATTGCTCATTTCAGCACAAGAGACCTTGCTCATCACGAACTCACGCAGGATAAAATTAATTGCCGCATCATTGATAGCATCACTATATCCAAAAGGCTTCAGCCATGCCTTCATCTCCTCTATCGTATGAACATTCTTGAGACCTACGGAACAAG
>JAEEGL016193299.1_pt1 | contig 31530 bp, 19 predicted proteins | sample 9134231 | NCBI WGS metagenome assembly JAEEGL01 (sample SAMN16246548, study PRJNA631951) | gut metagenome | biome: gut microbiome; feature: rumen; material: fiber-attached | host: Bos | place: Iran: Karaj | collected 2018-10 | reverse complement strand
GATGGGAGGTAAAGAGCAATGAGGGCATATCGCTACACATCCAAGCGGAAGACCCAACGATTCCGGCAGTTGACACATTGATTACCTATAAGTACAGTACGGGCAATGTGTTGCAGCTCAATCCTGGCAACGGATTGGAGCCATGCTATCAGCAACCTATGACCGTCTTGGAAATCAACGACAGCATTCTTCGTTGTCTGGGAGCGGTAAGATTCAAAACACTGACCCCTGAGGCAGTGAACGGTCTCTACGTATTCCGACTCAAAAAAGAGTAGAAGTAAAAAGACTCCAGAACAAAATCATCAAGTTCCCAATATTCCATGTCGATTCGCTCATTGAAGGACATTCCCAATAGTCCAAAATGTGATCAAAGAGTCCCCGATGATCTTAATTATCATTGGAAAGATGTTTTTGATTTGGTGGGTATAAAATATTATTAGTAATGTGATGAGATACTTCCTTTTATTCTTTTGTTTGACGTTGCACATTTGTTGTTATGGTACGATAAATGGCGAAATAAGGACTGATACGACTGTTGTCAATGTGCAAAGAGTAAAAATGCTCAAAGTGTGCCGATGGTACAACAACAAATGTCTAGAAACACGATATTTCCTAGCAGATGCTCCTTTTGAAAGAATAGAACCACTCGCAGAGCCATATACAGATTATCATGCTCTGTCGTATCAGTCTGAATGGTTTTTTGAACGACCATCAAACCAAGCAAGCCTAACCTGTGTAATTGTTGAAGTTATAAGGACATGCTTATCAGATTCAACGCTAAAAAAAATAGAGGATCCTGCTAGATTATTCGCCATTGCCGTAATTATCAGTGTTACTGCAAAAGGCGACGTGTCAAGTGTGGGCCTTTGGTTTTGTGAGGGAGCTCCCGATGTGTTGACAGATGAAGAGAAGGTAATGATCATGAAGGGCATACTGATTGAAAAGTTTAATTTTTGTGACTTTCCTAAGGCCGCTGCGAGTTTCGTTAGTAGAACGATTATTTTCGACCGATTAGGCCATAGGAAAAAGCAATTCTACAAGGATTTACTCTTAAAATGAAGCTTCGCCGAGACCCTGAACTGAAATCCAACTGGGGTACAATTGTACCCCCCTTGAAATGCTTGCCCCTGATGGTAAGCATCGAAAGACTCAGGCTGCCGACCTCGAAGGCATCTTCCGTATCATCCAGTCCATCCCGTCTAAGAAGGCTGAGCCCGCGAAAAAATGGTGCCTACACAATGGGCACCATTTCTTCTCATGCGACTTCAAGTCCCTTGGGCAGTAGCTCGAGTGAGAGAGCTTCTTTTCTATTGAATTGTTAAATCATAGCAAATAATTGGTAGATACGTGTGTGGTATCAAAAATAATTCCTATCTTTGTGGCGGATAAATAATAAAACGAAAGAAATATGCCAGAAGTATTCAGATTCTTTGGGTTCTCGTTCTTCTTCTACAGCAAGGAACATGAGCCACTGCATATCCATGTGGAAGGCAATGGTGGCATGGCTAAGTTCGAGTGGAACGGCACAGAGTTTGTTCTCACAGAGAAGCAGGGCATCAAGTCGAACGATTTCCGCAAAATCAAAACTGTGATTGACGAGAACGCTGACATCATCATCAAACGTTGGAACGAACATTTTAACAAATAAAGGAGGACAAGCCTATGAAAATTAAGGACATTTGGTTTGATGCCGAACACATACACGGTCGTGATGAGGAGGGGCATGAGTACAGCCAGTCGCTCCTCTGGTATCCTAAGTTGCGGACTGCTACCGATGAAGAAAGGGCTGCTTACACTTTTGGCTTCGATGGCATTCATTGGCGCGGACTTGACGAGGACATCAGTTTCGAAAGTTTCACCTATGTCGATACCGAGCCAACGCCCATGCAGCGATTTTTCCTTACCCATAAGGAAATCAATGTGGCTGAGTTTGCCCGATCGCTGGGCATGAACGCCACCTTGCTACGCAACTACATCAATGGTTTCAAGAGACCTTCTGCCGAGCGTGAGAGTGCTATCCTCGCCCACATTCACAAGTTGGGCAAGGAAATGGTGGCAGCATGTTTCTGAAATTGCAGTTATTCCTTTTAAGAAAAGAGCACTTATGGAAATAACAAGGATACTTAAGTATTATTCTGACGAGTATTATCGTCTTATGTTGGCACCATTCATTATTGTATATCTTTTTATGTGTGATCTGCGGAATAGTCTATTATAATAATTATTTTACAGAACTCAATGGATTATAAAAAAAGAAGAAGATTTTGCGTTAAAGGGTGTTTGCTTCCATTTTGCATCATTTTTTGTGTTTACGCAGCATGGATTATATGGAAGAGTCAGAAAACTATCTATGTGCCCGAGATGTCTTTGTATGCGAAAACTGAAAGATTCCCATTTAAAGAAGCCAGAGTATATTTTTCTAAAACAACAGATTTTGGAAATGACTACATTGAATACCATTGGTATCCTGATGGTCCTGGTATTGATCTGTATTATTTTGCACCAGATACATTTTATGTAATCAATGATGGGGAAGTGGTTAATATCAAGTCAAATACATTTAAAATCATTGAAATAAAATATTCTCGGGATATGAATAAGGGTCATAAGAATATTATTCCAGACACCTTAAACTCAAGACTTAAACCCTATTTGTTTGAAATGAGAGACTCAGTTTTTCTTAAAAAGAAGCGTTTATTGATTAATGTCTGGGGTACTCAGTGGTTAGAGACATATGATTACTCGAAAGAACAAAATAGAATGGATAGTTCTCAGTAAACCTATTCATCTTTATATTGGATTTCAACAACCGTTAAAATAAAAACCAAGATGAAGAAAAGATATTGGATCATATTACTTGTTGTCTTTTTGCTTCCCGTATGTGTTTATCATAAGATTACTCATATGAATAGTGAAGAATTAGATTGGGTGAGAGTGTATAACGAAGGGGACAGCTTGTTTTTTTCTTCGAATACAAATGATATTGATACAGCAATAGTGACAAGTATTGAGATATATAATTCACTGAGCCCCTTTAACACGAATCCTAATGCAAATTCTGTGTATGAGGCAATAGCATATCTTAATTATGTGATTATTCACGACAATGTCTCAATGGAAGGATGGACTTGTATTTGTAAAAGAGAACAGGATCAACCAATAGAACAGAGTTTTACTCTTTGCGATAGATATGCATTTGAATTAAAGTTCGAAGGCTTTAAAGAAACTGTTATTAGAGGAACAAAATTCAATGACTGTATTATACTTGATGATAGAAACTCACATTATGGTAAAAACCAGCCTACTGTGTGTGGTATAAGCGGTATGGTCTGGAGTAAGTCAAAAGGGCTTCTTCAGTATTCCTTCGAAAACGGAGACGTCTATACGCTAATCTTCGATAATTTGTGACGATTAGGCTAACCATCCACCCCTCTTGCTCAAATCCCCTTTAAACACTGGGGAAGCAGAGGGGTGGGTGATGCGTGAACACTCACCCCACCACTCCACCAGCCACTCCACCCTGCTCAGCGGAAAAATGGAAGCGGTGCACTTCAAAGAGCAAATCATCAGGTTGGGTCATGGGGTGGGTCATGGGTTGAGTGTTGGGGTGAGTGTTGGGGTGGGTGTTGATTCTTCAAAGCCCCAGTAAATAAAGGGATTCTTTCTCGTTTGGGGTGAGTGTTGGCCACTCTCGCATATTTTCAGCTCATTGAAATTTAGTTTAAGATTATTCAAGTGCATTTCTTGTTCAGTCAAATGCGTTTGAAGTTCACTCAAATGCATTTCTTATTCACTCAAGAAAGAAAATCCAGCTTGCGTACTTTTTCTCTATGCCTATGCAAATATTTTTCTAAGGCCTTCCAAATTTTTTCTAAAGCCTTCCAGTTTTTTTCTAAGGCCTCGCCATTTTTGCCACGAGCCTCCACAAACGATAAGAATACGATGCACGGAGCAAAGGCAGCCTTTGGATAGTCCAAAGCAATAGTTTGCTCCGTGCATCGTGCGTTTACTAATCTGCTCTTAGCAGCCGGAGGAATAGAACACCTCTTCGTTATCGACGGGTGCCTGATCGAGGGGCAGGATGATTTCCTCCATCCACTTGGGCACACCCAAACGCGGCTCTTTCTCCAGCTTCTGCTGCCACTCCTCGTCGTTCATGCGCTGTTCGCCGCAGGGACGAGTGAGCTCGCGATAGGAGAAGACACCACCACGCATGAGGTAGAGATAGCCCTTGATCTCGACAACCACATAGATCTCGTCGGCCTGGCCCACGCCCTCATACAGGATGCTTTTGTCAGGATTATTGTCGGCGTTTGCGGTATAGACGTCGGCGATGAGGGCCACATTGCGCTCAGGCCCCTGCACGTCAGCCCACTCCCAGAGATTCTGCTCTGGGTTGCGTATGAGCTCCAGCGACATGTTCTCGAAGGCGGCGCCGATGGCTTTCAGCTGGTCGTACTCCTCGTCAGAGATCTCGTTGCCTGCCAGCTCGTAGTTGCTCACGCGCAGCAGGAACTCAGCCATCTCGCGGATGCGGGTGCTGATGGTCTTCGAGCGTTCGGTGGCGAGGTTATAGGTATTGAGTAGCGTCTCAGTCGATTCCAGCAGCGTGATGGCACGCTTCCAGAACTTCACGTTCGGCTCCACATAGCCCTTGACCACAGGGTCTGGGGGGCCACCGCCACCACACTCGGCTCCCATGGGCTGCTTGGCATAGAGGATGGCATCATGTTTCAGCTCAGCCCATGAGGCGAGTGCGGCATTGAGGTTTTTCTTACCCCATTGCGGCGTAAGCATGAAATAGGGGCCTCCCCCTTCCCCTCCGAAGGAGGGGTGATCGTTCAGTTGCGTCAGAGCTGACAGCCAGACGTTCGCCACATTTTCGTTCCAGTTGATGGAGTCCATGCGCTGCTTCATGCGTGTCATGTTGGCTTTGTAGCCGTCCCATCGTTTCGGCTCGTTGAGTTCCTCAGCGAGAATCTTCTCTGCCTGGCTCACGCCCATAGCGGCAAAGACATCGAGGCCCGTGGGCACAGGACGCTTTGAGGTCTTCGATTCGTAATCGACCATCTCCTGCAGCACCTCGGCGTCGGGCTGGTAGCGCTGGGGCATGAGGCGCACCTTGTTGCGGCTGGTGCGTAGGAATTTCGGACGCAGGCGCGTCTGCTTCTCTGCTATCTCGTCGATCTTCTTGCCTAACACGTTAGGGTCGATGTCGTCGGTGGCCATGTCGGCGATGAGTTTCCCCATTTGCAGGATGCTCACATCGTCAGGAGCGCCCATGAGCCAGTCGAGCGGCTCTGTGATCTGCTTGTAGAGGGCATTGAGCCTTTTGTGGGTATAAACCTTGTCGGCCAGCAGGCTGGCTTTGAACATGTCGAAGGGTACGTCAGTCTGGAAGGGTACCGTCTGCAGCCACATCATCGTGCGGAAATAACGCTTCAGGGTCTCGCTGCGGGTGTAGTGGCCACGGGGCCGGAAGAGACTGTATTCGAACATAGCATCGGTATAGCCGAGGAACTCAGAGAAGCCGTTCTCGCTCTTCATCACCTGGTTGTATTCGGCCAAGGCCACGGAGTCTGTCTTGGGTGCCTGCTCCTGCAAGAGGGCATTGGCCACGGTGAAATAGGTGTGGAGCCAAGAGGTGGCGGCGAGGGTGTCGAGGCCGGCATCTGCAAACTGCCTGACGGTGAACTGCTCTTGTGCCTCGCTGCAGAACTGGCTTAACAGTTTGTAGAACTGCTGCTCCTCGATGTCGCGCAGCATGGCGTCGAAATAGAGGTGGTAGAGCTGGAGGTAGAGGTCGGTGGTGACAAACGAAGGAAACTGATGGTAGTCGTTCTGCTCATAGACATGGAACAGCTGCTGGTGCTGGGCAGGCACGATGGCAAAGCCGTAGCGGCTCAGCTGATGCTGCAGCTTGGGGTCGAAGGGCTTGAGTAGGCCAGGGTTGATTACGTTGGCCACGTTGACCAGTCGGCCTCCGACGGTCTTGAAGTTCTTCTGCAGCAGTTCGTCCTCGCGGTCTTTGACGCGATCGACAAACGCCTGCTCTTCAGGCGTCAGCGCCAGCACCTCCGACTTGATCTGGGTGTAGTACTGCGCACGCCAGGACATCAGTTCCTCGCCCTCGTTCTGCGCATGACGGAAGTTGGCTTCATTGTCATCGAAGCAGTACATCAGCGAGTCGTACCAGGTGGTAGCCCCATAGACGCTGCGCAGGTAGCTGTCTTTGAAGGGATAGCCTTTGCGTGCAGCAAAGACGTTGCGCAGGATGCGCAGGTCGCTGACGGAGAGCTGTGAGATGTCCATTGAGAGGTCGAGGCTGTCCTTCAGCGGTTCCACGTTGAGCTGGCTGGGGCCGATGATGGCCTCTGTCTCGTCAGTAGCGGTTTGCTTGCAAGCCGATACCATGAGCGTCAGGCTCAGTAAGGTTAAAACGATTTTCCTCATAGTTAAAATGTTTGATTGCGGTTTGCTTGTCTGTCTGGTGGACGAGGTAGTGCTGAAAGCTCAGACCGAAGTCCTTCCAGCACCATTCTGCCACTGAGTAACGGCCGTCGGGCCAGCTTTCCAGGCTGCGAACGTTGCCTCCCTTGATGAAGCGGAAGTCCTGTAGCTCGCCTGCCAGCTTTGACCCCAGCCAGAGGGGGCGCGCCTTGCCGTTCACCTGCTTGAAGATGAAGAGGCGTCGGCCCAAGCCGTAGTAACGGGTGCTCTTCTCCACGCCCACCAGCGCATCGATGCTGCCGTCGCCATCGACATCGCCTGTCGAGAAACGATAGACGGGGTAGGGCAGTCGCCAGTCGTTCAGGTAGTAGAGGCTGTCGTGTTCCTTCCGCAGACGGAAGGAGCCTGAATGATTGTGATTAACGAAAGGAAAGCAGAGCCTCCAGCTCTTTCTCCAAATTCTCTACCTGACTGCTGCGCTTCTGCAGTTGGTTGCTGCGGTCGATCAGGAAATACTCAGGTACCGTGCTCACATTGTAGCGTGTGAGGCTGAGGCCGCTGTCGTCACGCACGCTGATCCAAGGCAGTTCGCGCGTCTGCTGCTTCCAGAAGTGCTCGTCAGCATCGATCGACACCTGATAGATCTCCAGTCCTCGCGCGTGATACTTATTATAAAGCTCGCGCAGCATCAGGATGCGCTGGGGCGAGTCTTGCAGGGCGAAAGAGTGGAAGTCGAGCAGCACCACCTTGCCAGTGAGGGCGGTGAGCGTCTGTAGGGTGCCGTCCTTGTCGGTCAGTTCCAGTTCCAGCACGCCCGACTCTACAATCTTCTCATCGTCCACCTGCTGGTTGCGGGCGGCAATGATCTTCTGGTTCTTCTGGTTGGCGATGCTGATGCTGTGCAGGTTCTTGCTGCGGTCGGCTTCAGGATAAAAGGTGTCCCAGCTGGTGGCTACGGCTGCAAAGGCCTTCATGTCGATGCCAGAGGCCTGCGGATTGAAGATGAGCCATCGGCCCAGCGTCTGGAACAGGGCGAAATAGGCGTAGGCCTTCTGCGGTTCCACGAAGATGTAGTTCATCACTACCTCGTTCTTATAGCGCTCAACCATGCGTTGCAGGGAGTCCTGTGCTTCTGCGCCTGACAGGCTGAAGTCTTTCTCCACTGCCAAAGCCCGACGCCACAGCTCCTGCTGCTTCAGCGTCAGCTCCTTGATTTTCTGGCAGTTGTCAGAGCCGCTGATCTCATAGTTTGAAGCCATGTCGGCATAACGGGCTTTCACCTGAACGGTCTCGGTAGAGTCTATCGAGAAGTTGATGATCTGCTGGCCGATGCGCAGCAGATAGAACTCAGGCGATTGCGTGGGTGCGTCGGCATGGAAGGCAAACTGGCCGTCGGCGCTGAGTTTCACGGAGTCCATCGTCTGTAAGCCCGTCAGGGCGGCATGGTCCAGATAGAGTGTGGAGTCAGCTGCTCCCTCTATCGTTCCTTCAATCGTGAACTGCGGTTTCTGCTGGCAAGCTGTGCAGACTGTCAGCGCAGCCACGATGCAGGCTGCAAGTGTTTTCAAGTCTTGTTTCATCGTCTTTTTCCTTTTTGCATGCAAAGGTATGAAAATTATTCGACGTATAACAATTTTTGCTATAATTATTCGCTGATAAGGGGTTGAAAAGTGCCCTGTGGCACAAATGAGACAGAAACAAACGTCCATGAGACATATTCGATAATGTGCGTAATATTTTCTAAATATGCGTGAATATTATATAAATGCAGATTGCCGGAAATTTCGTAATTTTGCACTCGTAATCTAAAAGACCGAAAACGTGAGACTACGAATTTGGAACAAAAAACAATAAAACTTACAAAAAAAATCTATGGCAGAAAGAAAAACTTTCAGAAAGACCTGTAGGCACTGGCTGATGCTGGGAAGCCTGCTGGCTTGCTGTGCCGTGGGTAGCACATCGTGTACAGACGGTTACGACCTGGACGAGCGAGAGCCCGACTGGCCTGGAGCCGACGTCTCGATTTACGGCTATCTGCAGGGACAGGGCAATTACACCAACATGGTGCGCCTCATTGATGACCTGGACTATCGTAGTGTGCTGGACAAGACCGGTTCGAAGACGCTCTTCGCAGCCGATGACGATGCCTTCAAGCGCTTCTTCACCAAGAACGACTGGGGCGTAGGCAGCTACGACATGTTGACACCCGCACAGAAGCGCCTGCTGCTCTTCGGTGCAATGATTGACAACAGCTATCAGGTGCAGGCACTCTCCAGTACCGAAGGCCCCAAGGAGGGCGACTGTATGCGTCGTAAATCATCGCTTGACATCTACGACAACGTGTCGGTCATGCTGAAGAAGGACATCCCCGATGGCATCTATTGGCAGATGTACAAAGACCGCGACACGCTGGTGGTGATGCACGACATGACTCCGCGCCCCATGATCCACTTCATTGAGCGCTTCATGGCCAACAAGCAGATCACCAATGAGGACTACGACTTCCTTTTTAACAACACAACCCAGAGAAAGAATGGTGATGCCTCTGTGAACAGTGCGCAGATTCTGGAGCAGAATATCAGGTGTCTGAATGGTTTCGTCAACCGCATGAGCGAGGTGATGACACCGCTGCCCAATATGGCTGACATCATTGCCACCAACCCCCAAACGACGGTGTTTGCCCAACTGTTGGAGCGTTATGCCGTGCTTGACGAGTGTGGTGACGAGGTGACCCGTTCCTACAATGCTAACAATGAGCTGAAGACCGATAGCGTGTTCCAGTTGCGCTACTTCTCGAAGCGTTCGCAGGGTGGAGCAAAGTTCTCCTCTTCTCACAACCAGAAGAGCGAGGCCAACTGTGAACTGCCCTACGATCCAGGGTGGAACAGCTATTATATTACCTCGAATGCAACGGCCGAGACGGCTATGCAGCAGGATATGGCTGTGATGCTGGTGCCTACGGATGAGGCCATCAACGATTATTGGAACAATGGCGCAGGTGCAGCCCTGAAAAAGAGCTTCGGCTCCTGGCAAAACGTACCTTACTCCACGCTGACCGAGCTGATGAAGGCCAACATGATTGAGTCGCTCGTGAGTAGCGTGCCCAGCAAGTTCCAGTCCATGCTGAACGATGCTGCCGACCCCATGGGCATCACCATTGACGATGTGAAAGAGGTGCTGCTCGGCTGTAACGGTGCTATCTATCTGACCAAACGCGTGTTCACCCCCACCTCATTCGTGAGTGTGATGTATCCCACGGTGGTTGACCAGAACATGAGCATCATGCACTGGGCTATCGAGCAGCTGAACTATAATGCCTATCTGAACTCTCTGAACTCGCGTTACAGCTTCTTCCTGCCGTCGAACGGTGCGCTGCTGGAGTATGTTGACCCCTGCTCGTATGGTAAGCCACAGCGCCAGATGCTGCGTTTCCACTATGATCCTGACCGAAAGGACAATGAGGTCTATGCCAGCATCCACAACATTGATGGTGAGACGGGAGTCGTGGGCGACTCTATCGGCGTGCTGACCAATTCAGGCGGTAAGAGCCTTGACAATAACCCCATCCTGAATCGTCTGTATAACATTCTGGATGACCATGTGGTGATTGGCGATGTGGAGGATGGTCATGAGTATTACCGTACCAAGGGTGGCTCTACGCTCCGTGTGCGTAACGTGGCTCAGGGTGCCAGTGGCATGCTCGTAGAGGGCAGCCGTCAGGTGAACGGTGAGACCCCGTCGGTGCCTGTGGATAATATCTACGACCAGACCAACGGCGGTAACGGTAAGACCTATATCCTGGAGCAAGGTCCTGTGTTGGGAACTCGCCAGACCGTGTTCAAGATCTTGGGACAGCATCCTGAGTTCAGCCGCTTCCGCGAACTGCTTCAGGGCAGTGACCTGCTGGAGACCATCCACGACGGTCGTTTCGCTTGCAGCGACACCTGCATCAGCACGTTCAACAATTTCCACTATACAGTCTATGTGCCTACCAACGAGAGCATCGATGCCCTCATTGCTGACAAGAAACTGCCCACGTGGGATGAGGTGTCTGTGCTTGACACGACCGATATCAAGCAGAAGGAGCAGTATCATGAGATGACGGATAAGATCAACCGTTTCCTGCGCTATCACATTCAGGATAACGCCATCTTCATCGGCGCTGACAACACGACTGGTAACGATGAGTTTGACGATGCCGGCATGTTCAAGGTGGAATATGAGACGGCTTTCATCGATTATATCGACCAGGCGAAGAAAAAGGATAAGACCTTCCAGAAGTTAGCCGTCAAGACCGACAAGCAGGGCAGCAAGATCCTCGTCTTGGACAAGGCAGGCAACGAGCGCCACGTGATGACGGAAAAGCCAGGACTCTTCAACCTCATGGCGCGCGAATATACCTATAATAATTCTGATAAGACGAAGGCTAACGCCATTCATAACTCGTCGTCGGTGGTTGTTCACCTGATTAACGGACCTCTATTGATTGAGAATTGATAACTGAAAATTGAGAATTATGATTAGCAAAAGATTTTTAAGAATACTGGGACTGATAATGATCAATTGTCAATTGTCAATTGTTAGTTCCTTTGCACAGAAGGCTGGTGACATCATCAGCGGAACGGTGACCGACGCCTTCGGTCCCGTGATGCTGGCCAATGTCATTGAGGTCGATGCTGCCAACCGTATCATTGCGGCTACTACAACCGACATGAACGGTAACTTCTCCTTTAAGTTGAAGAACCCCAAGGACAAACTGAAGATTTCCTATGTGGGTTACAAGACCGTGTTACTGCCAATCAACAAGACCTCCTTTAAAATCACCATGAAGGATGAAACAACCATCCAGGAGGTGACCGTTACTGCCAAGAAGAAGGCACAGGGCTCAGGTCTGGCCATTCCGCAGAAGGAGATCTCTACGGCTCGTCAGAGCATTGATATGAAGGAGTTTGAAGGTCTGTCGATGACCACCGTCGATGAAGCCCTCCAGGGACGTATCGCCGGTCTGGACATTGTGGCCAACTCAGGTAACCTGGGAAGCGGCACCAGCATGCGTCTGCGTGGTGTGTCGAGTATCAATGGTTCGAGTGAGCCCCTCATCGTGGTCGATGGTAACGTCTGGGAGACGGGTAACACGAAGGACTTCGACTTCTCCTCTGCCAACGACGAGAAGTTTGCTGAGCTGTTGAACGTCAACCCTGAGGACATCGAGAGCATCGCCGTGCTGAAGGATGCTGCTGCTACGGCCATCTGGGGTTCGCAGGGTGCCAACGGTGTGATTGAGATTAAGACCAAGCGTGGTGCCCGTGGTAAGACCAAGGTGACCTACAGCTTCCGTCTGACAGGAACCTATCAGCCTGAGGGCATCAAGTTGCTCAATGGCGACCAGTACACCATGCTGCTCAAGGAGGAATATTTCAATCCCCATCTGCAGGCAGGTGCCAGCGACGGAATTGACGAGATCAACTACCGCACGCCGCCTATCTTCTCTGAGGGTCACATGTACAACGAGAACACCGACTGGGTGGACGCCGTGAAGAAGACGGGTTGGCGCCAGAACCACTATGTGGCACTGAGCGGCGGTGGTGAGAAGGCCAACTTCCGTATTGCAGCCGGTTATGACCACGAGACGGGTTCTATCATCGAACAGCAGCTGGATCGTTTCACTACCCGTGTGGCGCTGGACTACTTCGTCAGTGACCGCATCAAGATTGCTACTAACGTGGCTTTGACCTATACGGATAACCAGAAGAACTATGCCGACCTGCTCTCTGTGGCTTACCGCCGCATGCCAAACCTGGCCATCTACGAGCAGGACAATAATGGCAATAGTACTGGTAATTATTATAATATGTTGCCTTCAGTCAATCAGGTGTTCCGTGAGAACCAGCTGAAGGACTACAACCCAGTGGCACTGGCCTATCTCGCCAAGAACGAGGAAACCAGCTATAACATTGAGCCGGAGTTCAAACTGAACTACGAGCTGTTGGGCATCGACGACGAGAAGACACGTCTGACCTACGAAGGAAAGATCGTGTTCAACATCTTCAACCGCTACAACGACATGTTCCGTCCCTTGGAACTGAGCACAGGCGGCTGGAACAGCAACGATGCCAACCTGGCCACCAACAATGCCTATAAGAGCTTGGGCGTCACCACGACCCACACGCTGACTTTCGTTCCCCAGTTCCGTAATAAGGACCACTCGCTCATGATGATGCTGCGTGGTCAGCTCACCAAGGGAACCTCGACGAGTCAGAACACCAGTGAGTATGGTCTGCCTTCCGGCTCCATCATCTCAGCCAGTGCGCCTGGTATCATCTCCAGCTTCAGCTCTTCACCAGGCCAGTGGCGCAGCGTCTATTTCACCTACTCTGTCCACTATGCCTACAAGGGACGTTACGTGGCCGATTTCTCCGTGCGTCGTGACGGTTCGACGAAGTTCGGTCCTGATGAGCGCTGGGGTAACTTCCCTGCCCTGTCAGGTAAGTGGATCATCAGCGATGAGCCCTGGTTCAAGAAAGGACTGCCTTTCGTGAGCATGCTGGCCATCCGTCCAGGTTGGGGTATCGTAGGTGCACAGCCTGGTGGCGAAGGCCTCTTCTACAGTAAATATACAGGCGGCAAGGGCTATCTGGACTATGGCTCTGTCTATCAGAGCAACGTGCAGCTGAAGAACCTGAAGTGGGAGCAGAAGGAAACCTTCAACCTGGGTGTTGACTTCGGCTTCTGGAACGACCGCATCAATGGTAATGTCGAGGTCTATAAACAGAAGACCACCGACCTGCTCATGGCCAACCGCGCCCTGCCTTCCAGCTCTGGTTTCTCCTCGCTGGCCTATCAGAACGTGGGTGCCATGGAGAATGTGGGTTGGGAGTTCAACCTGAATGGTAACCGCATCATCAAGATTGGTAAGTTCTCGTTCGACTTCAACGTGACCTTTGCCAACAACCGCAACAAGCTGACCGAAATGGACGAGACCGTGCTGGCCTCGCTCAATAGCGACTTCGACCGCAAGAACGGCAGCTATCTCTCGCGTGTGGAGCTCGACCGTCCGTTGGGTGGTATCTACGGCTTCCGCTACCTGGGTGTCTATCAGTATAGTAAGTACTCTGAGACAGAGGTGCCTGGCGTGAGCGGTCCGAATGCGCCTGTAGCTCGTGATGAGAAAGGAAATGTGATTCTCGATAACTACGGCCGCACAAAGCCCATCGTGTTCTGCTATGACGGCATGGACGATGAAGAGAAGGAATTCAAGGGTGGTGATGCCATCTATGAAGACGTGAACCACGACGGCCAGATCAACGAACTGGACATTGTCTATCTGGGCTCTTCACTGCCTAAGTTCACGGGTGGCTTCGGCTTCAAGTTGCACTTCGGCCGCTGGACGCTGAACAACCAGTTCAACTTCCGTTATGGCAACAAGATTATCAACAAGGCCCGTATGCAGGCCGAGAATATGTACTCGAACAACAACCAGAGCCGTGCCGTGCAGTGGCGTTGGCGTGTGGAGGGTGACATCGCTCCGATTCCTCGCGCACTCTATAACTACGGCTACAACTGGTTGGGCAGTGACCGTTTCGTTGAGGATGGCTCTTTCATCCGTCTGAACTACACGCAGCTCAGCTATGCTGTGCCGCAGAAGACGCTCAAGTCGCTCGGCTTGCAGCAGCTCAGCCTCTATGTATCGGCTAACAACCTCTTTGTGATCACCAAGTACTCAGGCGCTGACCCCGAGGTGGGCTATGGCGGCTATGGTGTTGTGACGGATAACGCACAGACACCGCGTGCCAAATCGTTCACTGGTGGCGTGACCATTTCGTTCTAATTGTTAAAAGATAATTGAAGATTATGGATATCAAGATAAAAAACAAGAACAAATGGCTGATAAGTCTATCATTTATCATTTGTCATTTGTCATTTAGTGTAACGCTCACTTCTTGCTCCGACTTCCTCGATGTGCTGCCTCTGAACGATGTGGTGCTGGAAAACTACTGGACGAAGAAGAGTGATGTGACCAGTGTGCTGATGGGTGGCTATGAGAGCCTTCAGGCTGATGGCGCTGTCAAGCGCATGGGCCTTTGGGGCGAGGTGCGCTCTGACAATATTAAAAAAGGCAACAATCCAGCCAACGATCTTGAGCAGATGCTGAAGGAGAACATCCTGCCCAGTAATGAATGGTGCAATTGGGCTCCCTTCTATCAAGCCATCAACCGTTGTAACACGGTGATCCACTATGCTCCACAGGTGCAGAAAAAGGATCCTAACTATACCCTCTCTGAGATGAAGGCCAATGTGGCTGAGGCAACGTTCATTCGCAGTCTCTGCTACTTCCACCTGATTCGCACGTTCCGCGACGTTCCTTATACTCGTGAACCCAGTATTGACGACACGCAGAGCTATCAGGTGCCTGCCGACTCGTTCAATGTGGTGCTGGATAGCCTGATTAAAGACATGGAGGCTGTCAAGGACGATGCACAGCTCTACTTCCGCAAGCCCAATCCTGACAAGTCGAAGGATCCTGCCGAGCGTGACAATACCGCCCGCGTCACCCGTCCTGCCATGTATGCATTGCTGGCCGACCTCTATCTCTGGAAGGGCGACTGGGATAAGTGCATAGACTGCTGCGACTATGTGATCAAGTTCAAGCAGGATGAGTTTGACAAGCTGTTGAAGCGCCGCCTGCAGAATGAGATAAATCTCTTTAACGATATTCCTCTCATCAAGGAGAAGCTGGAGAGCACCTCTGGCAACACCTATAATGAGATCTTTGGTACGGGTAACTCCTTTGAGAGCCTCTTTGAAATCACGTTCAACGAGACGGCGAACCCGGATAATAAGAATAATTACGTAGCCGAGGGTTATATCCGTTATAACTCTGGAAGTCCTTCAGGTGGTACTTTTGCTGCCATTGATGAGTTCTATGAGGGCCTGCCCACGAAGAGCACGGAGCTGTTCAATAACAAGGACTGCCGCGCTTACGAGTCCATCTATCAGGCTGGTACCACGCAGTTCTACATTGCAAAATATGCTGCTACGCATGCTACGCTCGACAACGCCAAGACCTCTTGGACCCCTGCCTATGACTGGCGCTCCAGTAACTTTGCCAACTGGATTGTCTATCGTCTCACCGATGTGGTGCTGATGAAGGCTGAGGCACTCGTGCAGAAGGGTGCTGCTCAGTATGAGGCTGCCTTCAATCTGGTCAACGCTGTGAACTGCCGCGCCTGCAACATCCTGACACCAGGTACTGGCGACATCCTGAAGTTTGACGACTACAAGGACTCGAAGGAGACCATGGAGCAGCTGGTCATGGACGAGCGTCAGCGTGAATTGATGTTCGAAGGCAAGCGCTGGTACGACCTGGTGCGCATGGCACGCCGTACTGGCAGCACCCGTGAACTTGCTAAGATTGTGACTAAGAAGCAGATTACCAACATCAGCGGCATCCAGATCCGTCTGGCTGACCCCAATGCCCTCTATCTGCCGTACTCTCGCAGTGAGCTGAAAGTGAATCCTTATCTGAAGCAGAATCCTGCCTATCACACAGGCGATGATTCTGACTTGAGCAAGAACTAAAGTTCAAGCGTCGTAATAACGTAATAACGTCATAACGTAATAACGAAATAAAGACTATTATGATGATAACAAGAAAATTTTTGATAAAGTCGTTTGCCATTTTATCAATCTGCGCAGCGCTCTTCACTTCTTGTAGCGATGACGACAGCGATGCTCCGTTGAACTTCTATTCATCGGTGCGACTGACGGCTGCCGGCTTCATTGCGGCTGACGATGCGCAGTTCAGCGACTTTAAGGCCATCCTGGATCGCAGCAACTACTTCTCCATGCTGGAGACCTATGGCCACTATACCGTGTTTGCTCCCACCAACGATGCCATCCAGCAGTATCTCCGTGAGAACGGCTTCTCTTCACTGGAAGCTCTGCCCAAGGAGTTGTGCGACACCTTGGCTCGTACCCATATTGTTAAGGACAAGGCTTACTTCACCACTGATATGGGTGATGCGGTCTCTCCTGTGAACATGAACGATGACTATATCCAGATGACTTCCGACAGCGATGTTGTCAACAACAATGCGCTACTCATCTTTGTGAACAAGAACTCCCGTATCATTGAGAAGGATGACTCGGTGACCAATGGCGTGGTGCATATCATTGACCATGTGATCAATGCCAGCAGCCAGTTCTTGCCCTCGCTCATGGAGGAGAACCCCAAGCTCTCCATCTTCTGTCAGGCTTTGCGCCTGACGGGCATGGCTGACTCGTTGACGAAGTATATCGATGAGAAGTATGAGAACGAGATCAAGAACACGCCTGGTGCAATCGATTCCGTGATAGGCGGTAAAGGTTTCAAGGTGCCTTACGGTACAGCCAACGATGGTACGGCCTCCAAGCAGTGTCCGACCTGGTATCCTGATCACCGTTACTTCAAGTTTACGGCTTTCGTCGAGACCGACTCTATCTACAAACTCCATGACATCAACAATCTGGAGGATCTGAAGGCCTACGCCAAGAAGATTTACGATGAGGCTTATCCTGAGGATGCCGGCAAGTATGACACCAACTTCAAGGACCGTCGTAACCCGCTGAACCGTTTTGTGAGCTATCACCTCATCAACCGTATTGGTTCGCGTGAGTACTGGGTACACTGTAAGGGCTCTATCTATGAGCAGAAGTTCCTGTTCAATGTCTATGACCCTGAGGACTATTACGAGACGATGGCTCCCCATACCTTGATTCGCTTCTGCAGCAATCCTGGTGAGGAAGTCTTTATCAACCGCAAGGCACTCGTGAAGACCACCAAGCTCGAAGTTCGTGGTGTCCGTGTGCTGAAGGACAGCGAGGGCGACGACTATACGCAGACTTGTAGCAACGGTATGTACCACTATATCGATGATATTCTCGTCTATTCGAAGGATGTCCGCAATAATGTGCTCAACCGCCGCATCCGTGTTGACGGCAGTACGCTCAGTCCCGACTTCATGAACTCACGTGCGCGTATCTATTATATGGATAAGGCAGAACAGATGATCGGCTTCAAGTATGGCTACCTGACCGACTTCAAGATGCACAACACCAACACCTTCATCGGCTGTGGTAACGAGCAGACCGGCTGGCGCCACTATCAGGGCAGCGGTGTCTGTATCACAGGCGAGAAGTTTGACGCCTCAGTCAAGCTGCCTCCTGTGCCACACGACGGTACCTATGAGGTGCGTTTGGGCTATTCTACGGGTGATGACCGTGGTATCGCTCAGGTCTATCTGAACAATGAGCCTTGCGGCATTCCCATTAGCTTCCGTAACTTCGACAGCAATACTGGCTGGGAAGAGGATACGGGCGATGAGGAAGAGGACAAGGCCATCGACAAAGCCATGCGTAACCGTGGCTTCATGAAGGCCATGGACAGCTACGGTAGTACTTCAGAGCCTTTCCGAGTATATGGCAATGACGTGCGTCGTATTCTGGTGAAGAAATATCTGCGTGCCGATCAGGACAACTGGTTGCGCTTCCGTCAGATTCTGCCAGGCAGCACCCTCTACATGTCTATCGACTATATTGAGCTTTGTCCGAAGGATGTCTATGATAGCCCTGAGGGTGAGGATCGTCACTAATGGTAGATTGAAAATTGTAATTTGAAACATGAAGATTATGAATAGCAAGATAACTAAGCGACATCTGATAGGTTCGTTTATCATTTGTCAATTATCATTTAGCGTGGCGTTGACATCCTGCTCCGACTGGGACGACCACTACGAGGATCCTGTGACACAGGCAGGAAGCGTGCCTACGTTGTGGCAGGTGATGCAGCAGCGCTCCGACCTGAGTGACTTCACAGAAGTGCTCAATAATACCATGGTGTTCAAGCATCACAAGAAAACAGCTGTGAGCTATGCCAATTTGTTGGATGGCCTGCAGGCTTTCACCGTGTTGGCTCCTGTGAATGGCAGTTTCAACAAGGATTCTGTGATGGATCTGCTGACAACCGATAAGGGTGACTCGATGATAGTACGCTCCTTCGTGGGCAACCACCTTTCTTATAATATGGTGTCCAATGCCGACAGCCTCACAGAGTTCTTCCTGCTCAACAGCAAGCGTGTAACGATTGGAAAGAACAAGGCCCTTGATGCCGACATCAAGGAGGCGAACGTGAAGGCCAGGGGTGGTGTGATGCATGTGCTGAACAGCACCTTGCCCTATCGTTACAACATCTACGAGATTCTGCTCAACGATACGACCTACACCAAGCTTGGTGAGCAGCTGAGCAGCTATGAGGAAGATGAGTTCAGCCCCACCCAGTCGGTGGAGGGCGGCATGGTCGATGGCGAGCAGATCTATGTCGATTCCGTGTTCATCGAGCGTAATAAGATGTTGGAGAGCATTGGCGAGTTAGCCGCTGAGGACTCTTCTTACATTGCGCTGATGCCCACCTCGGCAGAATGGGATCGCGTCTGGCAGGAGGCCATGAGCTATTACCGCTTCGATAGCACCGTAGAGGGCGCCGACTCGCTGCAGCGCTTCTGGGCCAACTATTCGTTGCTGAACGATGCTGTCTTCAGTCGCACCATTCAGGCCAGTTACAAAGACTCGCTAGTCACTTATTCGTACAGCAAGCGCTATCCGAAGTATCATGTGTTCCACAAACCTTTTGAAGAAGGTGGCATCCTCTATGGCGCCAAGGCGAGGGAGTGCAGCAATGGCACGCTCTACACCACGGAGAAGTGGCCATACACGCCTCAGACAACCTATCAGCGTGAGCTGAAGATGGAGACGGAGCGCACTGGACTCATCCTCGAATACGATCCTGACCTCTGCACCTATAACACAGCTAAGGCAACGGGTGACAGCATTTCGGAAAATGAGTTCCTGGTGATCACCAATAAGAAATCCAACAGCAACTGGAACATGACCTTCAAGTTGGAGAACACCTTGGCAGGTACCTATGATATCTGCGCTATCATCCTGCCGAGAAAGCTGATTAACTCTGAGAATCCGGCTAATCCCAACCGATTCCAGGCATGGATCAACTATGTGGATGAAAAGGGCGTAGCCCAGACCTTCGACTGCAAGACAAACTTTGAGTCGAAACCTGAGCGCGTCGATACGGTGGTGTTGGCCGAGAACTTCGTGTTCCCCGTGTGTAACTACAACCAGACGAACACCAAGTTCTCCCTGAAGCTGAAGTGTAATATCCTGGCTCGTGATAACTCGAAGTATTCCCGCGAGATGTACCTTGACTGCATCTATCTGCGCCCGAAGAAAAATGTTGAACAATAAACATGAGTAGCGTTATGAATAGAATAGTAAGCAAGATGATTGCCATGACTGGCTGCTGGCTCCTGGCCATCGGGACAGCTGTGGCACAAGATAACAAAACGGTAAGCGGCATTGTGACCGATGCTGCCACGGGACAGCCGTTGGCTGGTGTCATCGTCGAGGCATACGGCAACCGTAAATATACCGCCATGACCGACGATCAGGGTGCTTATCAGCTGACGGTGCCTGACTATGTGAGCAGCGTCAGTATGCGAGTGGATGGTTACCAGTTGTTGCAGAAACCCATCGCCCGCAAGGCCGACAAGACCCATGCACAGCTCTATCCCAGCACGTTCACCCCAATCTATGAAGCCACTACGCAGTCGTATGCCAGCCGTCATGCCGACGACTTTGACAATACTGCGCGATTGAGCATCGACCCCCTTGTGGCTGAACAGTTGGGCGCAGATATCCACTCTGTGTCGCGTAGCGGCCAGTTGGGCATCGGCAACACCATGTTCATCGGTGGTCTCACCAGTTTGCAGACCAACGCACAGCCGCTGGTGGTTATCGATGGTGTCATCACTGACATGCAGTACGACCGTGGCATGTTGCATGAGGGCTATCACAACAATATCCTGGCCAATCTGAATGTCAACGATATTGAGAGCGTCACCGTGCTGAAGAACGGTACAGCCATCTATGGTGCCAAAGGCGCTGGTGGCGTGGTGCTGATCAAGACCAAGCGTAACCGCAGCATGGCTACGAAGATCGACGTGAATATCAATGGTCAGTTCATGTTGACGCCCCGTCTGCCCAAGATGATGGGCTCTGACGCCTATCGCCTCTATGCTGCTGAACTGCTCTCCGGCCTTACAGCCGATGTGCAGAACATGGAGTTTATCAACAGCGATCCCAGTAACTATTATTACAACACATATCATAATAATACCGACTGGACTGACGAGGTTTATCGCAACACGTTCGTGTCGAACTACGGCATCAATGTGCAGGGTGGTGACGACGTGGCCAACTATAACCTCTCCGTGGGTTATTCGATGGGCGATGCTACGCTGCGTGGCAATGACTTCTCTCGCTTCAACATGCGACTGAACACCGACATCAAGGTGTTCCGTGGACTCGACGTGCGCTTTGATGCCGCCTATAGTGACGTGAATCGTGACTTGCGCGATGATGGTGCTCCTTCCGACCTTACCGTCGGCACCATTACATCTCCTGGCTTCCTGTCGCTCGTCAAGGCGCCCTTCCTCTCTCCCAATGCCTTCGACATCAACGGCAATCCCAGCCACTATATGGCTGATGCCGACAGCTATGTGAGCAAGGTTTTCGAGGCTGACGGCGAGGTCTATGCCAACTCCGTACGCCTGGCTAACCCTGTGGCTATCCTGAGTCTGGGCGATGGTGAGAATCGCAACCAGGCAGGCAACCGTATGGTGACCTTCAGCGTGACGCCGAAGTATGAGTTCAATCGTCACCTCTCGTTGCAGGAACACTTCAACTTCACGCTTGTCAATACCAACGAGAACTACTTCCTGCCGCTTGAGGGTACGCCTCCCTTCCGCCTGATGGCCTCCAGTGATATTGAGGTGCCCAATATCGCACAGAGTATGGCTGCCCGCCAGAACTCCGTGACCAGTGACACCCGTCTGAATTGGAGCAACCGTTATGGTGCCCATAAGATCGATGTGTTCGGTGGCGTGCGCTATCAGTCCAGCAACTATAAGCTAACAGCCCAGCGCGGTTACGACACAGGTAACGATAAATATCCCAGCACGGGCAACACCCGTAAATACCGTACCACTTGGGGCGCTGACGACAAGACACGCGACCTGACGTGGTATGCACAGGTCGACTATAACTGGGGCGAGAAATACTATGTGGAGGCAGGCGTCTCTGCAGAGTCCAGCTCTCGCTTTGGCGATGATGCCGACGGCTTGAAGCTCGGCGGCGTGGTATGGGGTATCTTCCCCAGCGTCAATGCTGCCTGGGTGCTCACCAATGAGAAGTGGCTCTCTGATATTAAGGGCGTTGACTATTTGCGCCTGAATGTGGGCTTTGACATCACTGGTAACGACAATATTGACTATACCGCTTCGAAGACCTATTTCGTGGCCAACAACATGCTTTCTCAGAAGGTCGATGGCAAGTCTATCGGTAACATCGGTAACACCTCGCTGACATGGGAGACCACCAGCCGACTGACGGCAGGCCTCGTGGGTAACTTCATGAACAACCGTCTGAACGTACATTTCAACTACTTCAAGGGTTGGACGCGCAACCTGCTCACCATGCGTCAGCTGGCTTGGACCAGTGGTCTGCCTGCCAACTGGAGCAACGACGGTAAGTTGGAGAACGAAGGCTTTGATGTGGGCTTTGCTGCCAAGGTGCTGAACCTGAAGGATTTCGGTTGGGAGGTAGGTGCTTCTGTCGGTCACTATGTGAACAAGATTACGGCGCTGCCCGACAACGACAAGTCCTTTGAGACTCAGGCCTATGGTGCCACCATCCTCTCTCAGGTGGGCACGGCAGCCGGCGTGTTCTATGGCTACAAGACTAAGGGCGTCTATGCTACTTCTGCTGAGGCTAAGGCCGATGGCTACTATCTGGTGAAGGAGAATGGCGATAAGGCATACTTCGCTGCCGGTGACACCCGTTTCGTTGACCGCGACGGCAATGGCGTCATCGACGAGAACGACCGTTTCATCATTGGCGATCCCAATCCGGATGTATATGGTAACATCTATACCCGCTTCAGCTATAAGAACTGGACGCTGAACGCCACCATGCGCTATTCGCTGGGCAACGACGTGTATAACTACCAGCGCTCGCTGCTCGAAGGTGGCTCACGCTTCCACAACCAGACCACTGCCATGCTGACCCGTTGGACCACAGAGGGTCAGGTGACCGATGTGCCGCGTATCACCTACGGCGACCCCATGGGCAACTCCCGTTTTAGCGACCGCTGGATTGAGGACGGCAGCTATCTGCGTCTGAGCAACGTCACACTGAGCTATGCGATTCCCATCCGCAGTACTTATCTGCAGGGCATCACGCTCTGGGGTGCAGCCTATAACCTCTTCACCATCACTCCCTATCTGGGTAGCGATCCCGACTGTGGTGTCAGCGGCAGTGCCCTGCTACAGGGCATCGACCGTGGCTTGCTGGCCAATGGCCGTTCGTTTGCTCTCGGTGTGAAGGTCAACCTGTAATCAATTGTAGATGATAAATTGAAGATTGAAAATTATGAAAAGAAAGATGATTAAGAATATGATCCGTAGTTCGGTAGGCAGTGGCATGGCCGTTGCGCTGCTGGCCGTTTCCGCCCTGTTTACCTCGTGCGAGAAAATCTTGGATATCGACAGCGAACTGGTGGAGTTTGAGGAAGACAACCACTTGCAGAATTCTACAGACAGTGTCTATAGCGTGATGGGCATCATCTATAAGATGCAGACCATTGCCGACCGCACCGTGCTGCTGGGCGAGCTGCGTGGCGACCTGACCACCACCACGGCATCAGCTTCAGCCGATTTGAAGGCTCTTGCTAGCTTCGATATCAACAATCAGGAGAATATATATAATAAGGTAAGCGACTACTATGCGGTCATCAACAACTGTAACTACTTCTTAGCCAACATCAACATGGAGTTGGAGAAGAACGGTCACAAGGTGTTTGAAAGCGAGTATGCCGTGGTCAAGGCCTTCCGTGCCTGGACCTATCTGCAGTTGGCACAGATCTATGGCGAGGTGCCCCTCGTCACTGAGCCGCTGCTCACTGAGGAGGCTTCGAAGAATGCGATGAACCAGCCCAGAAAGGACATCAAGGCCATCTGCAACTACTTCATCGACGACCTGAAGCCTTACGTTGACACGAAGCTGCCCACCTATGGCCAGATCAACGACCGCAACTCGCAGAAGTACTTCATTCCTGTGCGTGCCTTGTTGGGCGACCTCTGCCTTTGGGCAGGCCGCTATCAGGAGGCTGCACAGTTCTATCATGACTACCTCGCCCTGCGCACCGATCCCGTTCGTACAGGAGTGGCCAGCGCGTCGTGGTTTGATGCCGATACCAAGGAGTTCAAAATAATCAGTAGCTCACTGTCCTATCGTTGCACAGGATCGGAATGCTTGAGCTATATTCCTATGGAGACCAATGAGTTCTATGGTGTCAAGAGTGATCTCTACGACCTCTACAATTCAACGGACCTCAATCAGGGATATGCCAAGCTGACGCCCACCAAACAGTATCGTGATCTGTCGGCAGCACAGAACTACTGCATTCAGGAGATGGATCTGACCACTATTCCTTCTACTCCCAAGGACACTACCTATGCGCCTAAGGATGAGTTGGCAGAAAAAGAGTGGGCTGGCGACCTGCGTTTCGGCAGCACTTATGATCATCAGACTTATGCTCAGGAACGTTTCTCACGCACCAGCAATGAGCGTCAGTCCATCGATAAGTTTGATCAAGACGGTGTCACCCTCTATCGCACGAACATGGTCTATCTGCGCTATGCTGAGGCACTCAACCGTGCCGGTTATCCGCAGGCTGCCTTTGCCGTGCTGAAGTATGGTCTCTATCCCGACGTCGTGGCCAAGCAGATTGACAGCCTCGAGCGTGCGAAGATTGGTACGCTTGTCACCTTCGATGTCGATCTCTTTACTATTGACAATACGCAGGGCATCCATGCCCGTGGCTGTGGCGATGTCAAATGTGATACGCTCTATGTTCTTCCACAGCCAGCCTCTGCCAAGGCTAGTCGTCAGGACACGGTGGACTATCAGATTCCTCGGGTTGAGGATATGATTGTCACCGAGATGGCTCTGGAGGGCGCTTTCGAAGGTTATCGCTACTACGACCTGATGCGTGTGGCCTTGCGTCGTGACAGTACGAACTATCTGGCCGAGCCCATTTCCAAGCGTTCAGGCAAGGAGGATTCGCAGTTGAAGGCCCTGCTTTCCAACAGAAAGAACTGGTATTTGCCCCTTCCGTGAGCAAAAAACTATCGAAAATGTAAATAACTATGTTTTAAATACGAATCAAAAAGAAAGCGAAACATGCTAGATAACGTGTTTGGAAAAAAGTGCGTACCTTTGCATCAGTTTAAGATATTTTTCTAAGTTAATAGTTAGTAGTTGATTTTTGATTTGTAGTATAATTAGTTATGGTAAAACTAATGTTGCGGCTGCCCGTATGAGAATATAGGCAGCCGCTCTTTTTGTGTTAAAGCCTTTCATGAGGGTTTCAAGCTGGTGTGAGACGGCATGAGACAAAAAGAAAAGTGAAAGAAACATAAATTATTTTTGAATTAAATAAACAATGCTTACCTTTGCACACAGAAATATTACATACCAACGTTACTAACATCGTTTTACCATAATGAGAAGATTTCTTCTATCTATAATTGGTGTCATTGTATCTGCTCTTTCATGGGGTCAGACTGGACATTTCATTTCTTCCGATAATTTTTCCAGTAGTCTGATTTCCTGCCTTTGCCAAGATCAGCAAGGCTCGGTATGGATAGCCACTGACTATGGATTGAACCGCTTCGACGGCTACCGCTTCCACACCTTCTTGCATGACGATGCCGACAGCACCTCTATGGTGGCCAATGTGGTCGTCACCCTTTTGACTGATGACAAAGGACGGCTCTGGGTGGGCACCAACCGTGGTCTGGACCGTTTCGACGCTGACCGCGAGCTGTTCATCCATTATCCTTTCCCTGACGGCCTTAGTCCACGTGTGTCCACGCTGTTGCAGCGAAAAGACGGTAGCCTGCTGGTTGGCACTGCTGGTTATGGTTGTTTCACCCTGGATGCCAATGACAAGCTGAAACTCTTTTCTCTCGGACAGGGCGACCATTTCTTCAGTAACATGTTTGAAGATTCCCGTGGCCGTCTTTGGCGCAGTGGTTTCGATGATCGTATCTCCCTCCGCACCGATAATGACGAGGTGCGTGATTTTGTATCTCCCCTTGGCACCCCACAGGCCTTTGCTGAACAGAATGATGAACTGCTCGTGCTTTGTCAGCACGGCATTCTCTCTTTCCATAACAACCAGTTCACTGAGGCCGACATCGACATGAGTGCCGTGTCCAGCAAAGATCAGGTGTTTACCCAGATGGTGGTTGGCAGCGATGGTACTATCTATGTGGGTTCGCGCGGACAAGGTCTCTATCGCGTGTCTCGACAGCATCCTCGCCGTTTGGAGCCGGTCGATATGAATGCCTATGGCATCGACCAGCGCACGGCCATGATCAATAACTTGATGTTCGACCGTCATGGCAACCTTTGGCTGGGCTGTCATCGAAAGGGTCTGCTCATCCTTCCGCAGCGTCCTGTTCAGTTCACCAACTGGAGCTTCAATGCCCAAGGCGTGATTCTCAGTTCCACCATCAGCTCTGTCTGTGAGGGCGACGGCGGTATCATCTGGAGCGCTGTTCAGGGTGTGGGTATCTACGGTTTTGATGCGGCTGGCCATGTGGTGGCTCATCCCAAGGCTCCCGATGCCGTAGAGTTCATCTTCCGCGACCGTCTGCAGCGCTACTGGGTGGGCACTGACGATGCTCTTTTCTCCTACGATCCACTCACTGGCCGCTATGAGAAGAAGGTCGTTTATGACTGCGACAAGTTCAACGATATGACCAGCGACCTCGAGGGTCGCATCTATATCTCTGCTTTCTCCCGTGGTTTCTGCGTCTATGACCCGCAGACAGGCGGCAAGCAGTGTTACGACATGGATTCGCCTTCCGACTCCGTTCGTGGCCGACTCTGTAACAACTGGATCATGGGCATATCGTCCGACCGTCAGGGACTCATTTGGATGGCCACCTCATCAGGCGTGTCGTGCTTTGATCCGAAGACGGCCAGTTTCCGTTCGCAGGGATGGGAGACGCTGCTCGACGGCATCGTCTGCTTCGACGTGTGCGAACTGCGTTCAGGCCAGTTGGCCGATGGTCGCCAGCTTGATGGCTGTGTTGCCATTGGCACTGAGCAGGGATTGTATCTCTACGACCGTGAGAGCCGCAAGGTGGAGCCCTTCCCTGGTGGTGAACAGCTCACCAACAAGGCTATCTGCTATGTTGTTCAAGCCAACGATGGCGATGTGTGGTGCTCCACCTCCATGGGTATCTGGCAGTATCAGCTCAGCAGTCACAGCTTCTTAGGTCATGTCAATGGCAATGGCCTCATGCAGAAGGAGTATCTCTATGGCGTAGGCATGCATACCGATAATGACCAGATATTCTTTGGCAATAACGAGGGGCTGACCGTGTTCAGGCCTAACGACATCAAGGAGTCTCACGTTGTCATCGACTCGCTACAGTTAGTGCTCTTCCGCGTGGGTGCCCAGCGCGTCAATTTGAACACGGTGCTCAATGGCGTTCAGGTGACAGAGAAGCCCGTCAACCAGAGCGACCACTTCACGCTGAGCTATCTGGACCACACCATCACCATGGCCTTCTCGCCCATGGACTTCAACAACTCCATGAACCTCTCCTACGAGTATCGGGTCAACGATGGTGAGTGGATTCGCAATAGTCAGGGTGTCAACGATTTCACGCTGAGCCATCTGCAGCCAGGCACCTATACCATTCAGGTGCGTGCCAGTCAGGGCAATGTCTATTCGCCGGAGAAGACCTTCCAGATCACCATCCGTGCGCCTTGGTATCGCTCCAAGATTGCCTATGTCATCTATTTCCTCATTGTACTGGCCTTTGTGCTCTACGTGTTCTTCACCTATCGCCGTCGTGCTGCCGAGCAGATGTATGAGGAGAAGATGAAGTTCCTCATCAATGCCACCCACGACATCCGTTCGCCCCTGACGCTCATCATGAGTCCGCTGGCCAATCTGAAGCGTCGCATCGGAGGTGAGCAGTCTGATGCCCTGCGTGACATCGACACCATCGATCGCAACACGAAGCGCATTCTCAACCTCGTCAATCAGATTCTCGACGTGCGTAAGATTGACAAGCAGCAGATGCAGCTGCATTGTCAGGAGACTGACATCGTGTCCTTCACGCGCGGTATCTATAAGATGTATGAATACAACGCCCAGGAGCGCAACATCAAGTTCCTCTTCCAGGTGGAAGGCGGCGACGAGAGTCAGTTCCCACAGGTATGGCTCGACCGTAACCAGTTTGACAAGGTCATCTCTAATCTCCTGTCCAATGCCTTCAAGTACAGCTATGAGGAGGGCACTATCGAGATACGCCTCTCCCATGACGAACAGAACGTGCAGATACAGGTGATTGATACAGGTACAGGGCTCGACAGCGAGAGCCTGAAGCACATCTTCGACCGCTTCTATCAGGGTGGTAACTCGCGTCGTCTCCATATCGACGGTACGGGCATCGGCCTGAACCTCTGTAAGATGATTGTCGATATGCATCACGGCACCATCGATGCTGCCAATCGTAGCGACGGTAAGAATGGTTCCATATTCACCGTCACACTGCCTTTGGGCACTGCCCACCTTACCGAGGCAGAGATGGAGCAGATTGTGGAAGAACAGCCCGTGGAGCCCGTTCGCGCAGTGCCCAAGACGCAGGCTTCGAAATATCGTGTGCTCGTGGTCGATGATGATGTAGAGATAGCCCGTTACATCGCTTCCGAGTTGGGCCACTACTATCGCTTTGGCATCTGCAATAACGGCAAGGAGGGTCTGAAGGAATTGCTCACCAACGAGTATGACCTCGTGGTCAGTGACGTGATGATGCCTGAGATGGACGGCTTCACCATGCTCCGTATGATCAAGACCAATCTCAATATCTCCCATCTGCCTGTGGTCATGCTCACCTCGAAGGCCGATGTGGGCAACCGTCTTGAAGGATTGGAGCGTGGTGCCGATGCTTTCCTGGCCAAGCCTTTCGACATGGAGGAGCTCCACATGGTCATCGAGAACCTTATTCACAACCGCCAGCGCCTCAAAGGCAAGTTCTCTGGTGCCCAGCAGCAGGCCGACAAACTCGAACTGCCTGAGGTGAAGGGTAACGATGAACAACTCATGGAGCGCATCATGAAGGTGGTCAACAAGAACCTCTCCAACAGCGACTTCAATGTCGATATGCTGACGCAGGAGGTGGGCATCAGCCGTGCCCAGCTGCACCGCAAGATGAAGGAACTGACGGGCATCTCCACTAGTGAGTTCATCCGCAATATCCGTCTGGAGCAGGCCGCTCGCTTGCTGAAGGAGCAGAAGATAAACGTCACTCAGGTGGCCTACACCGTGGGCTTCTCTAATCTGGCTCACTTCTCCACCATTTTCCGCAAGCACTTCGGCGTGTCGCCTTCTGAGTATGCCGAGCGCGATGCCGACTCCTAAATTTCCAAAATATGACCCAAGAACAAGACATCAAAAATGCTATTGAGACGATGCGAAAGGGTGGGGTGATTCTCTATCCCACCGACACTGTTTGGGGTATCGGTTGCGATGCCACCAATGCTGAGGCCGTCAAGCGTGTCTATGAGATCAAGCAGCGCGATGACTCGAAGGCACTCATCTGTCTCGTTGATAGCGATGCGCGCCTGCAACGCTACGTCCGCAATGTGCCCGATGTGGCGTGGCAACTCATCGACTGCGCCAGCGAGCGTCCCACCACGCTCATTCTCGACGGGGCCGTCAATCTGGCTCCCAACCTCATTGCCGACGATGGCTCCATCGGTATCCGCATCACCCAGGAGCCTTTCTCCCATGAGCTCTGCTATCGTTTCCAGAAAGCCATCGTCTCCACTTCTGCCAATATCAGTGGTGAACCGGCAGCCCAGAACTATCGTGACATCGACCCGCGCATTCTCGAGGCCGTCGATTACGTCTGTTTCACCCGCCGTCAAGAGCACAAGCCCCATCAGCCGTCGGCCATCATTCGCCTGCGCCCTGATGGACAAGTGGAGATTATCAGGAAGTGAATTGGATGATGTAAGAAGGAAGAAGCGAGAAAAATGACGACCGGCGACCGATATGCTTTGTTTTTCGACATCGACGGGACACTTGTGAGCTTTGAGACCCATGAGATTCCCGCTTCCACCGTCTTTGCCCTCACCCAGGCCAAGGCTCGTGGCCATCAGGTCTTTATTGCCACGGGCCGTCCACCCTTGATCATCAACAATCTGGGAGCCATCTCCCATCTCATCGACGGCTTTATCACCACAAATGGTGCCTACTGCTATGTGGGCGACGAGGTGGTGTGCTTCAACGCCATCGACCCAGTCGATGTGCAGACCGTGCTTGCCGATGCCGAGGCCTACGACTATTCGTGCATCATCGCCAGCGAGCATCATATCGTGGTGTATAACCCCCATCCTGATGTTGACCGTATCTTCCTTCGCGAACTGGATGTGGCCAATCTGGATCCACATGCTCCTTGGCAGCCCGCTCTTGAGGAGCGTATCATGCAGTTCTCTCCTTTCTTTGATGCCGCCCACGAGCAGGAACTCATGGCGCGCATCCCTAACTGTGTCTCTGGGCGCTGGCATCCTGAGTTCACCGACATCACCGCCCGTGGAGCCGATAAAGGTAATGCCTTGCGGCTCATGGCCGCCCACTTAGGCCTCGACCTCTCTCACACCATTGCCTTTGGTGATGGTGGCAACGATGCCACCCTCATCCGTACTGCTGGCATTGGCGTGGCTATGGGCAATGCCATCCCCTCTCTTCAGGCCGATGCCGACCACATCACCACCTCCGTTGATGATGATGGCATTCTCCGTGCCTTCCGTACTTTCCATCTCATCGATTGATATCAAACTAATTTACTAAAAGTATATGAAAAAACTGTTTTTTGGATTATCATTTGTCTTTTCTTCTTTCAGCCACATAGTGGCACAGACAGGTTATCCCATCACACCAGTACCTTTCACCAACGTGAAGGTGACGCCAGGCACATTCTGGGGTCAGCGACTGGAGGCTTCGCGCAATGTGACCGTACCGCTGGCATTCTCGAAATGTGAGAGCGAGGGTCGCTACAAGAATTTTGAGCATGCCGCTGACCACATGAAAGACCCCTCGAAGGTGTTCAAGGTCAACGGCGTAGGTTACTCGTTTGACGATACCGACCCTTACAAGACGCTGGAGGGTGCTGCCTATATTCTGCAAACCTATCCCGACAAGAAACTCGAGGCCTACTGCGACTCGGTGATTGACATCATTGCTTCGGCTCAAGAGCCTGACGGCTACCTTTACACGGCCCGCACACAGAATCCGGCCGACCCGCATCACTGGGCAGGCGACCGCCGATGGGTGAAGGAGGAAGACCTGAGCCACGAGCTCTACAATCTGGGACACATGGTCGAGGGAGCCGTGGCCTACTGGCAGGCTACGGGCAAGCGTAAGTTTCTCGACATTGCCTGTCGCTATGCCGACGTGGCTTGCAAGGAGGTAGGTCCTAACCCTGGTCAGGTGTGTGTAGTGCCTGGTCACCAGATTGCCGAGATGGCCATGGCCCGTCTCTATCTGGCTACGGGTGAGAAGCGCTATCTCGACTTTGCCAAGTTCCTGTTGGACTATCGCGGCAAGACCCAGATCAAGCAGGAGTATTCGCAGAGTCATAAGCCCGTCATCGAGCAGGATGAGGCTGTGGGTCACGCTGTCCGTGCAGCCTATATGTATGCCGGCATGGCCGACGTGGCTGCGTTGACGGGTGACAAGGACTACATCAAGGCCATCGACAACATTTGGTGGAACATTGTGAGTAAGAAACTCTACATCACAGGTGGCATCGGAGCTACTGCGAGTGGTGAGGCCTTCGGCAAGAACTATGAGTTGCCCAACATGAGTGCCTACTGTGAGACCTG
>JAEEGL012695741.1_pt1 | contig 31532 bp, 28 predicted proteins | sample 9134231 | NCBI WGS metagenome assembly JAEEGL01 (sample SAMN16246548, study PRJNA631951) | gut metagenome | biome: gut microbiome; feature: rumen; material: fiber-attached | host: Bos | place: Iran: Karaj | collected 2018-10 | reverse complement strand
GTGGTACAAATGTAAATCTTTTGGAGCAGCTTCCGGTTCTTTTTATCATACTTCCGGGAATGGCAGTTGTTTCTACAATTATCCTGCCTTTGCAGCTGAAATTTGGCACAGAAAAGGGCAGAATTGTTCTTTTTGCAGTAGTTGGCTGCCTGTCTGTAGCAATTGTTGCGGTAAAGAATATGTTTGTATCTTCAGGAGATGCATTAAGCTTTATTGACAGTATGCAGGGAATATCTGTTGGAACAGTAATAATTGTCTTTTTGGCAATTTGTGTTCTTATAGGATTTATCTCATATTTTTGTAGTATCAGGATAATGCAAAAGAAAGAATTGTGAATGAAAACTATATTTAATTTTCTGATTTGTGTTGACAATTACAGTTAATGGTGTAAGAATGAATAAAGTCAGTTAGCTACAGACTGATAAATATTAAAGAAAGCGAGGTAAAGAGTTATGACATTATTTGTGGCGATAAGAAAACTATTTAATAACTTTTCTATTACTTTACCTCGGGATCGTGTATTCAGATAAGGCGGTATTTTAGCTGCGCGATTTAATCTGAATATCTGTTTGTGCAAGGTTATCCCTAGGTAGAGGACAATGTCTACCTAGGGATTTTTTTGTGTAGAGCACTTGGTGAGGTTTTTTCGAACCTAGTGCGAACCACATCTTTTCACTTAACGAGGTTTTTTCGAGTTTAGTGAAAAGATGGTCCTTGTTCGCAAATCCCGAGAATTACTAGTTTTATGACTTGAAAGGAGGAATTAGCTTGAATACACTAGGCAGCTATGTCAAAAAGCATTGGGCCACTTACACTATGGCCATTGTATTTATGCTTTTTGCAATCGCTTTAGATATGCTGTATCCAAAGATAACAGAGGTTATTGTAAACGAAGTTATTGTTGCCCGTGATTTTCACAGGCTGTGGATACTTTTGGCAGCCATACTGCTTATCGGTATTGGCCGCAGTATCTTCGGATATTTTAAAGAATTTACATTTGATAAAAACTGCATAACCATCGGAACGGAGATGAGAAAGGACCTCTTTGATCACATTCAGGGACTTTCACTGGATTATTTCGATGATGCAAATACCGGCGAGCTTATGGCCCGTGTTAAGGATGATATTGACAAGGTTTTCCAGATGGTGGGCATGGAGGCCATGCTTGGAATTGAGGTAATACTGAATGTGGTACTTGTATTGTACTTCATGGTAAACATCAATCCATTGCTTACACTGCTTCCAGTTGTCTGCATGATAATCTGCGGAAGCGCAGCCATCATCATGGAGAGGAAGCTTGATAAGGTTTATGACGATATCAGTGAGGAAAATGCTGAACTTACAACCATAGCAGAGGAGAACCTTGCAGGAGTAAGGACTGTAAAGGCCTTTGCAAGGGAACAGATGGAGATCGAGAAGTTCAGGAAGCACAATGAGAAGTACTACGACCTCAACATGAAAGAGGCCAAGACCATCATTAAGTTTTATCCGGTATTCCAGTTGGCGGCAATGTTCCTTCCTGTGGCCTGCGCTGTACTTGGCGGAATATCAGTTATCAATGGTCACATGAACCTGGGTTCACTTACAGCTTACATCATCTACAGCCGCAACTGTACATGGCCTATGGAGGAGATTGGCTGGATCACAAACGGTTTTTCCAGTTCAATCGCATCTCTTAAGAAGATTAAAAAGATATACGCAGAGCATTCAACTTTGGAAGTTAACGATGCTCCTGTGAAGGTTGAGCATATTGATGGAAATGTAGAATTCGAGCATGTTTCCTTATGCTTTGGAGATAAGCAGATCCTTGATGATATCAGTTTTAACCTTAAATCAGGAAAGACCTTGGGAATCATGGGAGAGACCGGTTCCGGAAAGTCTACCATTATAAATCTGCTTCAGAGATTCTATGATCCTTCTGCAGGAACCATCAAGATCGACGGCGCTGACATAAAGGATATGGACATCAGTCAGGTAAGAAGCGCTTCAGCGGTGGTAATGCAGGATTCATTCCTTTTCTCTGATTCCATCGAGGAGAACATCAAGATGGGCAGACGCGAGGAGATGACTATGCCTGAGATCGAGGATGCAGCAAGAATTGCTCAGGCAGATGACTTCATTGAGAAGCTTGAGCAGTCCTATGAGACTGTAATAGGAGATAGAGGAGTAGGCCTCTCCGGTGGTCAGAAGCAGAGAATCAGTATTGCAAGAGCTGTTTCCAAGAAGGCTCCCATTTTGGTTCTTGATGATTCCACATCGGCCCTTGATATGGAGACAGAGGCTGAGATCCAAAAGACACTTGATACTATTACCGGTGTTACCAGAGTTATTGTAGCCCACAGGGTTTCTGCGGTAAGAAATGCAGACGAGATTATTTTCCTCAAAAATGGTCATATCGCAGAGAGAGGTACACACCAGGAACTTTTAAACAAAAGAGGACTTTACTACGACACCTATGTGGCTCAGTATGGGCCTCTCGAAAGGAAGGTGAGCTAATTGGCTAACTCATTTCGTGAAGACGAGAACCTGCAGCATACGGACATGAAAAAAGTCTTCGTGAGAATGATGGGCTACTTAAAACCTCATATTGGTGAGATCATACCGGTGCTTATATCACTCGCTGTATGCGTTGGCATAAACCTGGTAAGCCCGCTTTTTATGGAGTACGCAATTGACGTACATGTTGCAAATAAAAATGTTAAAGGCCTGCTTACAGTAGCAGGAATTATAGTTGTTCTGGGACTTATCTACGCAGGGTTTGTAAGACTCAGAATTTACCTGATGAACAGGATAGCAAATAAGGTTCTTCTTGATATAAGACAGGAACTTTATGAGCATGTACAGACCCTGTCACTTACCTATTTTGACAACAGACCTACAGGAAAGATTCTTTCAAGGATCATCGGAGATGTTAACTCTCTGAAGGATGTTATGGCCAACACCATAACAAATCTGATACCCAACTTCGTAACAGTATTCGGCGTCGTGTTCATCATGATGGCAAAGGACTGGAGACTGGCCCTTGGAACATTATGTTCACTGCCTATTATGGTAATCAGTATCTGCTGGATCAGGGAAAAGACCCATAAAAGCTGGCAGGATGTGAGAAAGAAGTCTTCAAACCTTCATGCCTATGTACATGAGGATATCGCAGGTATATCTGTGGTTCAGAGCTTTAATGCTGAGGAAGAGACAAAGAAGACCTTTAGAAGTCTTGCTAATGAGCACAGAGATTCCTTCATCCTTGCCTGCAAGTACTCAGATCTCTTTGGACCTGCCATTGACATGAGCTGGGCTATCAGCAGTATGGTGCTTTATCTGGTGGCAGTAGGACTGCTGGGATATACAGATGCTTCCATCGGTCTTATCGCTGCGTTTGCGACCTATGCTAACATGTTCTGGCGACCTATCATGGGTCTCTCAGGATATTACAATCAGATGGTCACAAACATGTCTGCAGCTGAAAGAGTATTCGATCTTCTTGATACAGAGGCTGAGATAGTGGATAAAGAGGGAGCAGGTGACCTTCCTGATGTGGAAGGAAAGGTTGAGTTCGAGAATGTTGGATTTACCTACGATGAGGGAACCAAAGAAGAGACAAAGGTTCTTGAAAACGTAAGCTTTTCGGTAGAACCCGGCGAGACTATTGCTCTTGTAGGACCTACCGGAGCAGGAAAGACCACCATCGTAAATCTCATCAGCCGATTTTATGATATCCAGAAGGGCAAGATCAAGATTGACGGACATGACCTTACGGACGTTACAATCAACAGCCTTCGTCGTCAGATGGGAGTTATGACTCAGGATAATTTCATTTTCCATGGAACGGTAAGAGAAAATATCCTGTATGGTAAGCCTGATGCTACAGAGGAAGAGATGATAGCAGCTGCAAAGGCAGTAAACGCCCATGAATTCATTATGAAGATGGAAAAGGGATATGATACAGAGCTTAAGGAGAGAGGCGCAGGACTTTCAATCGGCCAACGTCAGCTAATCGCCTTTGCAAGGACCATGATATCCATGCCCAAGATTCTTATCTTGGATGAGGCTACCAGCAGCATCGATACTCATACAGAGATGCTTGTTCAGAAGGGCATTCAGACTCTGGTTTCAGGAAGAACAAGCTTTGTTATTGCACACAGACTTTCAACCATTAAGAATGCCAGCCGTATCTTTGTTATAAGCGGCGGCGGTATTCAGGAAAGCGGAAGCCACGAGGAACTGATGGCTAAGAAGGGCGCATACTATGACCTGTACATGGCTCAGTTCGCATAATAAATACTCAAAACATAAAATTACCGGCTGGTATGGAAAAATCCATATCAGCCGGTAGCTGTTTAAGACATCTTTGATACATGCTCAAATTTTGTAACCATTTCATCATCCGGAGCAGCTGTAACAAGGCTTACCACAACGATCATAATGATGGCAACAAGGAAAGCAGGTGCAAGCTCATAGAGGTTCCATACTCCGCCGATTGGTCTTACGAGATATTTCCAGATAAATACCATAAGTCCGCCGGATATCATACCTGCTATGGTTCCATATTTATTTGCTCTCTTCCAATATAAAGACATTATCATGGCAGGTCCGAATACAGCACCAAAGCCTGCCCATGCGAAGGAAACGATATTAAATACTGAGCTGTTGGGATTCCAGGCAATGATAACGCCAAAGACAGCAACAGTAATAAGAGTAATTCTTGCTGTGAGCATGGCAGCTCTTTCAGAGAGCTTGATACCAAAGGTTTCCTGAATGATGTTCTCGGAAACGGCGGATGAAGCCGCAATAAGCTGTGAATCGGCAGTAGACATTGTAGATGCAAGAATACCTGCAATTATGATTCCTGCAATAAGCGCGAATATGAAGTTGTGGGCGCTTATCTGGTTTGCCAGAACAACGATCAGTGTTTCTGCCTTCGATGCACTGGTAGGGTCACCGGCATCAATCAGTGATTCAAGAACGCCTGTCTGAGTCATGGCTCTTCCTACGATACCAAGGATTACTGCTACGCCCAAGGAAAATACTACCCATACTGAAGCAATTCTTCTGGAAAGCTTAAGTTCGGATGATTTTCTGACAGCCATGAATCTTAAAAGAATATGTGGCATTCCAAAGTAGCCGAGTCCCCAGCAGAAGGTTGTAATCTTACTGAAAAGACCATAAGAATCTGCAGCACCGGTAGCATTATTGTAGGTTGCGCTGATATTTAGGTATCCTGGAAGTGCTTTGAGATTTTCGGAAACAGCGCCGAGACCTCCTGCAGTAACAATGCCGTAGGAAACAACAAAAAACAGAGCAACTGTCATGACAATAGACTGAATGAAGTCTGTTTTTGATGCGGCAAGGAAACCGCCTGTAGTGGTATAACCAACAATGATTACAGCTGAAACAATCATGGCAAGCTGATAATTTACTCCAAACAGAGAAGAAAACAGTTTGCCGCAGGCAGAAAATCCTGAAGCTGTATAGGGTACAAAGAAAATAAGGATAAATGCAGCGCCTATGCAAAGTATGATATTACTGTTGTCATTAAAGCGCTTTTTGAAATAATCGGGAATAGTGATGGCATCCAGAGATTCTGTGTAGTTACGCAGACGCCTGGCAGTGAACAGCCAGTTGAGATATGTTCCGACTATGAGACCTGCTGCAGTCCAGCCTGCATCAGCCACGCCTGAGAAGTAAGCAACACCGGGCACACCCATGAGAAGGTATGAGCTCATGTCTGAGGCTTCGGCACTCATGGCGGTAACAAAGGGTCCAAGCTTTCTGCCACCCAGATAAAAGTCTTTGACGTCGTTGGTGTCCTTGGAGCTCACGAATCCCACAAGCAGCATACCGCAGAGATAGACCAGGATTGAGATGATGATTCCGATTTGCGATGTTGTCATGTTTTTTCCCCTTTTCTTTTTTCATACATGTTAATACGCTATCAATCTACCACATTAAAGGGATAAAGTAAATCAAAAATTTGAAAACTTGCGAAAAGAAAATCATCTGCTATAATGGTACAGTTCGTTAAAAGAAAATGATAAACCGTAAATGAAGAAATAAATAACAAAATTGGAAGTAAAAAACATGGAAATGAATATAAACTCAGAAGCAAACAATCAGCCACAGGTAGGACTTAGCACAGCCGATTACTTTTTTGACCTTCCACAGGAGCTTATCGCACAGGATCCTATGGAAAAGAGAGATGAATGTAAACTCCTTGTTCTTGATAAGGAAACAGGAGAAGTAGAACATCATATCTTCAGTGAGATAATTAACTATCTTGAGCCCGGAGATTGCCTGGTTCTGAATAATACAAAGGTTATTCCGGCAAGACTTCTTGGCGAAAAAGAGGGTACAGGGGCAGCCGTTGAGATTCTTCTATTAAAAAGAAGAGAAGCAGATGTCTGGGAGACACTGGTTAAGCCCGGAAAAAAGTTAAGACCCGGAGCAAGAGTTTCTTTTGGTGGAGGAATACTTAAAGCAGAGATCATGGACATTGTGGAAGAGGGAAACAGGCTTGTAAAATTCTTTTACGATGGAATATGGGAGGAAGTACTGGATAAACTTGGAGAAATGCCGCTTCCGCCATATATCACACATAAGCTCCAGGATAAAAATATGTATCAGACTGTTTATGCCAAGTATGAGGGTTCAGCAGCTGCACCTACAGCAGGGCTTCATTTTACCAATGAGCTTCTTGAAAAGATTAAGGATAAGGGTGTGGATCTTGCCTATGTTACCCTTCATGTGGGTCTTGGAACCTTCAGGCCGGTAAAGGTTACCAACGTTAAAGAGCACCACATGCATACAGAGTGGTATCAGGTTACACAGGAAGCAGCTGATAAGATTAATATGGCAAAAGAAACAGGCCATAGAGTTATTTGTGTCGGAACTACAAGCTGCAGGACAATCGAGAGTGCGGCCGATGAGAACGGAAGACTTACTGAGTGCAGCGGAGATACCTCTATATTTATATATCCGGGATACAAGTTTAAGGTTCTTGACAGGCTTATCACTAACTTCCATCTTCCGGAATCAACCCTTGTTATGCTTGTTTCAGCCCTTGCGGGAAGAGAGCATGTACTTTCTGCCTATGAAGAGGCTATAAAGGAGCGTTATAGGTTCTTTTCCTTTGGAGATGCTATGTTTATCCGATGAATATAGATGATTAAAAAATTATAAGACAAACAATATAAGAGGGCTGATAACCTTATGTACGAGGATAAAAAAGCTATGAAGGCTATGCGAACCTAAAAGGCGCGTAGCCTTTTTCCATGATAACCAAAGTTTATAGCAAAAGAAAAGCACAAGGTAATTCACAATTGTAATTAAGACGTGTATTATAAAAACATGAAAAAGATAAAGCAGTAAACATTGAGGAGGAAAAACATTATGAAAAAGAGTATTTTTACAAGCATTGTTCTAAGCGGCGTCCTGGCGTTCTCAGCGCTTACAGGATGCGGAGAGTCAGCAGCAAGTTCAGTGCAGGAGACCACAAGTGAGGCAGCACAGACAACTGAGACTGCTACAGAGGCACCTGCAAAGGCAGATGGCGATAAGAAGATTTCAGTTGGAGCTACACCTGTTCCACACGCAGAGATCCTTGATAACATTGTAAAAGAAGTCCTGGCAGAGGACGGATGGGAACTTGAAACAGTAGTATTTTCTGACTACGTTCTTCCTAACACATCTCTTGAAGAGGGAGAGCTTGATGCCAACTACTTCCAGACTCTTGGTTACATGAACCAGCAGAATGCAGATGCAGGTCTTCATCTTACAGCTGTTGCAGGTATTCACATCGAGCCAATGGGCATCTATTCTCAGAAGTATAAGTCATTGGAAGAACTTCCTGATGGCGCAGCAATCGGTATTCCAAACGATCCTGACAACGGAGCAAGAGGTGTAGATCTTCTTGTACAGAAGGGACTCCTTGTATCAAACGGTGGTTTTGGAACAGATGCCAACTATACAGAGGATTCTCTTACAAACGATAAGGAAGCTAACCCTCATGGATACGTGATCACACCACTTGAGGCTGCAAGCCTTCCACTTTCACTTCCTGATCTTGATGCAGCAACAATTAACGGAAACTATGCTCTTGAAGCAAACCTTCCTGCAACATATCCTGCACTTGATATTGAGGAGTTTGACGCTGAGACAACAGTTAAGAGAACAAACTTCCTTGTTGTTAAGCAGGGAAATGAGGCTTCTGAGAAAACACAGGCTCTTATCAAGGCACTTCAGTCTGAGAAGGTACAGAACTACATCAATGAGACCTACAAGGGGGCAGTTATCACATCCTTCATTGAAGCAGAGTAATTATTCCATAATAAGATAACATGCGGTTCCATTAGCCGCTTTAGCATAGTCATAAAAATCCTACCTACTAATTTAGCCATAACATGCATGACACGCTACTCATTCGTAGCGTGTCATTGTTTGTTTTTAGTGAAATAACATTAGTTACAAGCATATATTAATGTGATATATTTTATAGGTGAGTTTTTTGAAGGAAAGCGGCTTAAATCTGCTTTTTATATATTTTGAGAGTGAGAAAGAAAAATGATACAGATTCAAAATGTCAAAAAATCCTTTAATAATACTGAGGTGTTAAAGGATATCTCAATGGAAATAGAAAAGGGAGAGATTTTTGGTATTATCGGACAATCGGGAGCCGGTAAATCAACCCTTTTGCGTTGCATAAACGGTCTTGAGAAATATGACCAGGGCTCTATATTGGTTGATGGGACCAAGGTCGATATCAAGGATAAAAAGAATCTCAGAAATCTGCAGAAGAGAATGGGAATGATATTCCAAGGCTTTAATCTGCTGGAAAGACTTGATGTTTACGCCAATGTGGCTCTTCCAATGAAATTCTGGGGAATTCCTACTAACACACCTGAGGCAAAAGAAAAGATCTTAAATCTTATTAAGCTTGTCGGCCTTGAGGAAAAGGTTCATTCCAAGCCCCGTGAGCTTTCAGGTGGACAGAAGCAGAGAGTTGCTATTGCAAGAGCACTGGTTCTGGATCCTGATTTCCTTTTATGTGACGAGGCAACAAGTGCACTGGATCCTGAGATTACAAAGGGAATTCTGGCTCTTTTGCAGAAGATCAATAAAGAAATGGGAATTACTATCATTGTAGTTACCCATCAGATGGAAGTTGTTAAACAGATATGTAAGAAGGTGGCTTTCCTTAGTCAGGGCAAGGTTCTTGCGGTAGGTAAACCGGAGCAACTGTTTGTATGGCCTAAGGAGAGAGAAATAAGAGATTTCCTTAGAGAAGAGAGTGACAAGCTTCCCACAACTGGTGTTAACTTAAAGCTCTTTTTCTTTGGAGAGGGCAATCAGCGTCCTATTGTAACCCAGATGTCACAGGAGCTTCATACAGATTTCAATATCTGCTGGGCAAAGCTTGAGGACTTCCGAGAGGATGTCTATGGAAGTCTGGTTCTCAACATGGAAGAAAAAGATCTGGAAAGGGCCTGCGCATTCCTTGATTCTAAGGGCGTGACCTGGGAAGTGATCTGATAATCATATTTTGGAGGAATTATTATGTCTGGTATTTTATCTACTACCGGTATGTGGCAGATTGTATTAAATGCATTTAAGCAGACACTGTATATGGTGTTCTGGTCAACTCTTTTTTCCGTAATCCTTGGATTTATTCCTGCGATTGTGCTTACTCTCACAGCACCTGACGGACTTAAGCCAAATAAACTTGTTTATGAGGTCCTGAGCTTTATAGTTAATGTTTTCAGAAGCTTTCCTTTCATTATTCTTCTGGTAATTCTTATTCCGTTTACCAGAATGGTTGTGGGAAAAGCAATTGGAACCACGGCTTCGATCGTACCTCTTACAGTTTCGGCAATTCCGTATATTGCAAGGGTCTTTGAGACAAGCCTTAGGGAAACAAATCCGGGTGTTATTGAGGCTGCAAGGAGCTTTGGGGCATCCAATTTTCAGATTCTCATGAGAGTTTATGTAAAGGAATCTATTCCAAGAATGCTTAATGGTGTGGTTCTTCTTGTGATCTCACTTATTGGATATTCAGCAATGGCAGGAACTGTCGGAGGTGGCGGTGTAGGTGATATTGCTATCCGTTATGGCTATCAGCAATATAAGACCGATTACCTGATTGTTTGTTCCCTTATCCTGATTGCTTTTGTTCAGGGAGTTCAGATGCTTGGAAATTATATGTACAAAAAAATGAGCTAAATAGGCATAAAAAGGCGAGGACTGTAAATCAGCCCTCGCTTTTTTGGTTCAATCATTATCTGTTTTTACGAGCTCTGTGTCTGTATATCCAGAGATTTGTGTAGCAAATGGCTGCAAGTACAAAGGCAAGCAGAAGGATGATGATTACTCGTAATATCAGTTTGTTGACATTTACTGCCTCGTAAGCCAGCGAATACTCAGAGAATTTATCGGTTCTGAAAGTTATGGTCGTTGGTTCGTCATCCAGATCGGAAAGGATATCAACATCTCCGTTATGATTTCGGAGAATGCAGAAGTTCCATTTTTTACCAATATATTCTTGTGGGATAGGAAGGCATACCAACAGTTCAGCGCCTGTACGAGTCAGAACCTCACTATTTCCGCTCATGGTCTTCATGATAAAGAAATCGAAATAGCGAAGAGGCTTGTATCCCACTTTCTTTTGCATCAGAGCCTTTGTGGCACTGTCCACAGAATCAGTATTGTCGCTGATACTTACGTTAAACAGGATTGGATTTCCTTCAAAAGCAGAAATCTTCTCATCAACGGATAGGGTTTTTGATACCACTTCTTCAAAATTCATTATTGATGGATTATCAAAATACAGTCCCTGGGATGTTTCCTGTTCAACAAGGGCATAGCTGTTATTTACCGAAACACGGATGATTCCGCTCTCATAGGCTTCTTTTAAAAGAGCCATCTCTGAACTGTCGTTTATTAGGTTGCGGACAGTCTCTTCATCAAGGCCGTGTCTTGCGATAATACTGTTGGGGTTAACGTGTGTAGATGAATCGATTACCTGAACATTTTCTGAAGCAGGTACATAGGTATCATCTTCATATTCTTCACCCTCGAGTTCGGTTATTTCATCAGAAGGCTTTACCTCAACAATGTTCTGTTCAGGAAGAGCACCTTCCTGAGCGGTGTTCTCATTATACTCGGTCTTTGGAGCTGCAGTCTGCTTTTTAACTGCAGAGGTCTGGGTGCTGTTTGCAGTCTGTTTTGCCGGCTGAATAGGTATTTTCTCGAAGCTGACCGCGATAGAGTGGGCGCCGATTACGTTATTAAATGTGTAGCTTCCCGCAGCGCCTATATTTTTCCCGTCTACCGCAACAGCAAGAACTTTGTAGCCGCTGTTTGGAACCATGTTATAGGTGACACTTCCGCCTTCGGTAACAATGTACTCGCCACTGGGAACGATAGAACCGCCTTCATTGGCTATACCGGATACAATCTTGTAAGTTTTTGCTGCTTTTTTTCTAAAGGAAGCAGTGATATTTATATCATGCTCAAGGGACTTAATTTCATAGGTTTCATCATAGGAAACTATCTGACCATTTATGATCCAGCCTGCGAATTCGTAGCCATTGTAAGGAGTTTCCTTGAGGACTACGCGCTGGCCTCGGTCAAAGGTTCCGGCGTAATCTACTTTACCTGTATCAGCGGGAGATACATTTGCATAAATTGTGTATTGTGCCCGTTCAAATACAGCGGTGATATCTCGATTGGACGTGATATTTGTAAGCTGAATCGAGCTGGATTCACTTATGGTTTTATTGTCTTCGACAAAACGCTTGAATTCATAGCCGGTTTTGGCTTTTGCCGTAATTGTATAGTTGCCGCCATAATTTACATTGGCGCTGTCAGTAACAGTACCGCCATCATTCGTATTAACCCTTGTTCTTACGTAGCAGGTTGCCCTGTTGAACTTAGCCACGAGATTTCTGTCGGAGGTTATGTTTGACAGGTCAAACTGAGAAGCTGTGGAGATGAGGTTATTTCCCTCATACCAACCTGCAAAAGAAAAGTTATTGTTCGGAGATGCAGAAACTCTTACACTTCCACCGTTTCTTACCGCTCCGCCTCCGGCTACAGCGCCACCGTCTGAAGGGTCAGCTTTAACGCTGACCATGTGATCCACGCGCTGGATATTTACCACAGCACCATCATAATGATTTGAATCCTGTATTGAAGTAGCAATAACTGCTACAGATGAAGATTCCTCGTTATTTCCTACTGTCAGGACACCATTGTCGCTTACAGTTGTGGAAGAGGAAGTGTTACCGGCAACAGACCAGTAAACATTGGGATTATATCCATTTCCTCCGCTAACCTGAGCCTGGAACTGGTATGATTTTCCTATGGCAACTGTAACACTGTCAGGATATACGGTAACGTCTGTTATGTATGGATCCTGAGCTTTGATTGATACTGTAACTGTGACTTGCACTCTATGATTCTGTCTAATGTCATTTGCTGAATAGAAGACATAATTTGCACTATAATCACCGGGCCTAAGGTCATCAACTACATATACTTCGAAGCCTATCTGTGCGCCGGGAGATAAGTTCATACTCGCTCCGCTCATAGGCATTATGAAGAATGCAGTGGATGAGTCAAACTCATCCCAGGTAAGAGGAAACTCATTGTTTCCAACATTGACTATAGAGAACTGAAGCGGATCTATATAATCTTTTTCATATCTGGTTCCAAAATTTACGTTTGGTGTATAACATGTGAGATTATAGTCAAAAGGATCCGGCTGATATGACCCGCCACCACCACTATCTCCACTGCTTTGGCCGTCGTCAGATGACCCGCCACCGCCTTGGCCACCACCATCCTGGGAGGGGTCACCCTGATCCCAATCTCCACCACCATCCTGGGCGGTGCCGCCATCATCCCAATTATTAACACCATCCCCGTCAAATTGCGCATCAAAGGATACATCCGATTCATCGCTTGCATAGATCTTTTCTATCTTTGTTGTCAAAAGGCAGCTAATGATCAGACATATCGCCAGAATTATGGCATTGACTCTGTTAAAAATACGCTTTTTCATAGTACCTCCTAGTTGTGCATTGTTCATATGAAAGTGCTTCATATTAATGTTACCATCATATAAATACGTAATTTAGAAAATTTCTATTAAATATTTAGCAAAGACTTATGTGCTTTACAGCGGGATGAATGGCCGGCTTTAATGGGGAAAGTGTACTTTACAGCCTGATAAGTGCAACTTAGGGGACCATATATTGTTTCTGCTTTAGCTTTTTGTTACAAATGAATTATAGAAAGGAGAATAGTGTATGTCGGGCGTAATAAGTATAAGGAATTTAACAAAGTCCTATGGTTCAAAAAGAGGCGTTATCGATGTTTCTTTTGATGTGAACGAGGGGGAGATATTTGGATTTATAGGACCAAATGGAGCCGGAAAATCCACAACGATCCGCTCCATGCTGGGCTTTTTGAAATTTAATGAAGGAACTATTGAAATTCTGGGGATGGACAGTGTAAAAGACCATGAGAGGATACTTAAAGATGTGGGATATATGCCTTCGGAAGCTCTTTTTTATCCATCAATGACAGTATCTGAGGTCATAAAGTATGCTGCAGATGTCAGGAAAAAAGACTGCTCTGAAGAGGCTGCAAAGCTATGTGAGCGGTTAAAGGTGGACACATCCAAGAGGATAAAAGAACTATCTCTTGGAAACAGAAAAAAGGTATCAATAGTTTGTGCTATGCAGCATAGGCCTAAACTCTTTATCTTCGATGAGCCCACAAGCGGACTGGATCCTCTTATGCAGAATACATTTTTTGAGCTGATAAAAGAGTATGTGGATCAGGGAACAACCTGTATGCTTTCCACACATGTCTTGACAGAGGTCAGCAGGTATTGCGACAGGGCAGCTATCATGAGAGAGGGACATCTGATAAAAACAGATACCGTGGACAATCTCATGAAGACTTCGGTAAAGAACGTGAAGGTAACAATTGACGGTAAGCTCCAAGAGTATCTGTTCAGAGGAGATATCAATGAACTGGTAGCAACTCTTTCCGGGAAAAAGATTGAAAATCTAAGCATTGAAGACCCTTCTTTAGAGGACATGTTCATGCACTTTTATGAGGAGAAGGAGGAGACAAGATGAATGCTATTGTTAAACGCGAGATGCGACTGGGATTTAAGAATTTATTGATATGGGCGCTGACCGTAGGCGGTCTTGGTTTTATTTGCACTCTTATGTACACCAGTATGGATGGGGACATGCAGGAGATGGCTGAGCAGTTTTCTAATATGGGAGCCTTCGCTGATGCCTTTGGAATGAGCACATTAAGTATCGCAACCCTCAATGGCTTTTTTGCCACTGAGGTTGGAACGGTGCATGGTCTTGGAAGTGCCATGTTTGCTGCCTTTATCGCATCCTGTATGCTTTCAAAAGAAGAGGATGGACACACCGGAGAGTTCCTTTATTCACTGCCTATAGCCAGGTGGAAAGCGGTAACTGCCAAGGCTTTAGCGATTCTTTTTAATCTTGTGATCTTTACGGTGATCTGTGGAGCCTTCTATGTGCTGGGATTTGCAGTGCTTAAAGAAGAGATTCCATGGAAAGAAATGATCAGATTTATGGCAAGTATGTGCCTTATGAATATTGAGGTTTCGGCCATAGCATACTTTATTTCGGCCGTATCCAGCAGAAACCGCATGGGAATCGGCCTTGGAGTGGCACTCATTGTTTATACCTATGACATCATGGGAAGAGTTGTGCCTTCCATGAAGGATTACCTGTTTATCGGGCCGTTTTCCTATACCAATGCCTCTGAGATATTTAGAGGACTAGATGCACCTGAATATAGCATTTTGGTGGCATGTATAGTTATCGTGCTTGCATTTGCGGCTGCCTACGTTACTTATACCAGAAGAGACCTGAATGTATGATAAAAATGTGCTTGAGTCATTTCTTCTGCGAGGGTAAAATGTGAATAATATTTTTCCACAAACGCAGGAGGATATGATTCTATGATACAGGACATTCAGCCATATTTTTTGGATAATCATTTTAAGCCTGACCAGCATCTTTCAGATGATAGCGTGATAATTGTGGTCAGAGATAACAGCTTTCTTATAGAAAAAGATGCTGCGGAGAACGAGGGACGGATAGTATTTCCTAAGGGTTTCGATTTAGCAAAGAGTCAGGAAAAAGATGATTCCACGAAGGACTCAGTATCGCTTGATGACGCAGATTTTGCCTATGTTTTCAGTATCGGTAAAGAGAACTACTTTTTGTCCATATCACCCGAGAAGAGCTATGAGATTCCCGGTTTTATCTATACCCAGCTCAATTTCATCAGGGGAAAAGAACTTACTCCCAAGCACTATGTTTTTGCGGCGTTTACTGCGTATCATTTGAATACCTGGTATTCTACTTCTGTTTACTGTGGAAAATGCGGCACAAAGAACATAAATGATACAAAAGAGCGGGCTCGTCGTTGCCCTCACTGCGGAAATGTGACATATCCAAGGATCAATCCGGCAGTCATAATCGGTATAACAGACAAGGAAAATAACAAGATCGTTCTGACAAAATATAACAGGGGTTATGCTAATTTTGCCCTTGTGGCGGGCTTTACAGAGATCGGTGAGACCATGGAAGAGAACGTTGCAAGAGAGGTTATGGAGGAAGTAGGACTTAAGGTCAAGAACATCAGATACTACAAGTCTCAGCCCTGGGGCATCGCCAGTGATATACTGCTGGGATACTTCTGCGATGTGGACGGAGATAACACAATCCACATGGACAACGAAGAGCTTAAGCTTGCAAAGTGGTTTTCTCCGGAGGAGATCGAACTTCAGCCCACGCCCTACAGCCTTACCAATGAGATGATGTCTCTTTTCAAGGAAAAGGGCTACCAGGGAACCATAGCATGAAAACTTTTATTGTTGAGGATAATTAGTATGAATTTTTTTGTTGAGGGCCTTCAGGGAAGCGGAAAGAGCACCCTGGTGGGGAAAATAGAAAAGAAGCATCCCGGATGCAAGGTTTTTCGTGAAGGAGACTATTCTCCAACAGAACTTGCCTGGTGCGCCCGTGTTACTAAGGAAAAGTACGAAGAAATACTGAAAAAATATAGTGATATCAGTTCGTTTATCGAAGAAAAAAGCCATGTTGAAGGAGATCATGTAATTGTTTGCTACACTCAGATAATTACTGATGTTCCCGGATTCCATAAGGACCTGGAACAGTATGAAATTTATAATGGACGTTGTTCATTTGATGATTTTAAGGCAATCATTTTTGAAAGATATGAAAACTGGAATGGGGATGGCATGATCTTTGAATGTTCTCTTTTCCAGAACATCGTTGAAGATATGATTCTGTACAGGAATGCTACAGATGCGGAAATAAGGGATTTCTATAAAGAACTTGCTCCTATAATCCGTAAAAAGAACATTCACATTTTCTATCTTAAGACTGAGAACATTCCTGAAAACATCGGAGTAATCAGACAAGACCGCTCCGATGATAATGGGAATGAAATGTGGTTCCCGCTTATGCTCCGGTATTTTGATGAGTCACATTATGCAAAAAGCAAGGGAGTATCCGGAGAAGAAGAACTGTATAAGCACTTTGCGCACAGGCAGGAACTGGAGCTTTCCATTTGCATGGAGCTCTTTCCGGACATGGTGACAGTGTTGGAATCAAAAGCATATTCAGATAATGAAATATAGCAGCAAAAACTGTCTGTTACTCAAGAAATTCAGATTTTACATGGAGAATATCATTGAAATAGTTGTTAGCTATCATGAACATTCCCATGGTGGTCAAGACTACGAGGCCTTCTTCACCTATTTTTTCCTTTAATCTGTTAAAGAGATCTTCAGGAATATTTTTACGGTCTCTGACGATGGCCTGGGCATATTCGATCACAAGCTCTTCTTCAGGAGTGTAATCGACATTGTTGATATCTATACCGATAGATTCCATCCACTTTTTATAGTAGGTGGTGCATACTAGGCAGTCATTTTCCACGGAGATTGCATATTCAAACAGATTGGCTGCCCGGGGAGAGATAAATTTTTTTAGTTCAGCACTCATTTCATAGGACTTTCCTTCCAATGCCCAGAAAGCGGGAACATTGTGGAGAAGGGTCCTTTTTTCATTGGTTATGGTGTGACCATCTGCAAGATGTTTGTTTACGGCTTCTTTTACCTTGGCAGATGCATTATCAATATCTATAAGACTTACTACTGACATGTTTTCCTCCTTAAATACCGCTTCCGTCATATTGAATTCCGGATGCCCAGGTTTCTGATTTATAAATGAATTCCTTTGTTCTTTCCTTCTGGGGATTATCAAAGAAATCTTTGGCGTTGTTTTCTTCAACAATTTCGCCGTTTTCCATGAATACAACTTTTGTTGCAACCTTTCTGGCAAATTCCATCTCATGAGTGACAACGATCATGGTTATGCCTTCTTCGGCCAGCTGTTTTATTACATTCAGGACTTCTCCTGTCAGCTCCGGATCCAGAGCAGAAGTGGGTTCGTCAAAAAAGATGACTTCAGGATTTGTGGCAAGGGCTCTTGCTATGGCTACACGCTGTTGCTGACCGCCGGATAGTTTTGATGGGTAAAAATCTACTCTGTCGGCAAGACCTACTCTTCCAAGTAGCTTTTTTCCTATTTCTTCAGCTTCCTGTTTCTTCATTTTCTGAGCTACTCGCAGGCCTAAGGTAACATTGCCAAGGGCTGTCTTATTTCCGTACAGATTAAAATTCTGAAATACAAAGCCGACTCTTTTTCTGTAATCCAATAGATCTTTTCCGGCAATCCTGTTGAGGTCATATTTCTTTTCGCCTATAGAAAGGGTTCCACTGTCTGCTTTTGTCAGGTAACCTGCGCAGCGCAGAAGAGTGGTCTTTCCTGAACCGCTTGGGCCAAGGATTGCGACAACATCGCCCTGATCAACATTTAGGCTTACATCTTTGAGGACAACGTTGTCACCAAAACCTTTATGTACGTTCTTAAGCTTCAGCATATTAGCGTCTCCTTTCCAGGGCTGCTTCCGCTTTCATCTGGATAACAGTTAAAACGGAGCAGATTATCAGATATACAAGGCCGGCCTCAATGTAAAGCCAGAAATAGTCGTAGGTTCTTGCAGCTACTCTTTGAGCAGTCGCAAGGATTTCAACCAAAGCGACACTGTAGGCAAGAGAAGTATCTTTAACAAGGCCGATTATTGAGTTGGACAGGGGCGGAAAAGCGGTCCGCAAAGCCTGAGGGATAACCACATAGCCCATTCCCTGCCAGAAGGTCAGACCGTCGCAATAGCAGGCTTCAAGCTGTCCGACAGGAACGGACTGTATGGCGGCCCTTACGGTTTCAGAGCAGTAGGCTCCTACACTAAGGGACATTACGATCCAGGCGCTGGTAAAAGAATTAAATTTTATACCGATGTTCGGCAATCCAAAATATACAATGAAAAGCTGAACTATCATCGGAGTACATCTGATAATCCAGACGTATACCCGCACCAGATGCTGTAATACCGGGACCTTGGCAATCTGAGCAAGAGCAACCAGAAAGGCGATGATAAGTCCAGTGGAAAAGGCTGCTATGGTCAGTGGCAGAGATACTTTTAATCCCGCAAGGAGCAGGTCGCCAAATGATCCTACAAGTTCATTTATTATTCTCTCGTTCATGATCAGTGTCGCTCATTTCTATAGTTTTTTAGCCCTGGGTGGTATCTATATCAAAGTACTTGATCGCAAGCTCTGATAATGTGCCATCCTTCTTTGCAGCTTCAAGAGCTTCGTTTATAACCTTTACCAGTTCTTCATTTCCTTTTACTACAGGAACGTAGGCATTAGGTTCAGGATCACTTACTGTGACAACCTTTAAAACTGAAGTGTCTTCAGGATGCTGCTTGAGATAATCTGTAAGGCCAACAGTAGTTCCAAATGTCAGATCAGCTCTGCCGTTTTTAACTTCGCTTACAGACTGGGCAAACTCGCCTACTTCATCAAGAACTGCGCCGTTGTCTTCTGCGAACTTTCCTATTGTACTTGTTGGGTCATTGGCAGCCTTTTTACCCTTTACATCTTCAAGACTATTGAGTTCATCGTTGTCTGCAAGAGCAAGGAACGCATACTGTGAATAGTTATAGGGCTCTGAAAAATCATACTTTTCAGCTCTTTCTTCTGAATAAGATACGCCGTTTACAACAATATCGATCTGGCCTGCATCTAAAGAAGCAAATATTGAACTCCATGCTGTCTCGGAATACTTGACTTCAACTCCGATATAATCTGCTATGTACTTGGCAACCTCTACATCAAAGCCGACCAGCTCATCATTCTCATTGTGATAAGTGTATGGACTCCAGGTACCTTCAGTTCCTACAGTTATATATCCTTTAGCCTTGATCTGGCTGAGAAGATCTGACTCCTTCGCGCTGCTTGTCTGTCCGCATCCTGTAAGTGAAAGTGCAAATAATGTTGTGCTAAGTGCTGTGGCAATAAGTTTCTTTTTCATAATAATTTCCTCCGTGTTCTTTAAAGGTTTGTTTTGTGTTGAAGTGATTATTGCATAAAAAAATGGCTCTGCATAATACATGGGGCTGATTGGAGGCTATAGGATTTGCTTATAAACGTACTGAATCAAAAGAAATATAAATAGGAAGAAAGGTGATCAGTGAAAAGTAAAACTTATCATTGCCTATAAGAATAGTATGTTTTACAAGTTTAATGTGATAAAGCATAATCACTAATAACACAAACACAGTATCTTTTGTAACAAACAGTTTGGCGGGAGAAAAAATGGCTATTGATGAAAAAGTAATACTAAATGAACATCCATGTTTTGGACCTTGCAAGAAGAATAAAGGACGTATTCATCTTCCGGTAGCGCCGGGATGCAATATAGAATGTCGTTTTTGTGACAGGAAGATAAATGAAGACGAACAAAGACCGGGAGTTACTAGTGCAGTACTTGAGCCCGAGGAAGCATCAAGGTTTATAGATTTGGCGCTAAGCCAGTGCCCGGAGATAACCGTGGTTGGAATAGCAGGCCCCGGAGATACACTTGCGTCGGACAGAGCGCTCAGGACATTCAGACTGATCAAGGATAAATATCCTCATCTAATAAAGTGCATGAGTACAAACGGTCTTTTACTGGACGAAAAGGCAGAAGAAGTTAGTGAGTTGATAGATACTTTGACAGTAACCGTGAATGCTGTTGATCCTGAGATAGAAGCACAATTGAACAACAAAATCTTATATCATGGGAAAGTTTATACAGGTATAGAGGCTGCCAAAATACTCATTCATAATCAGCTTTCGGGAATAAGAAAGGTAGCAAAGACAGGGACCTTGGTTAAAGTAAATACAGTTCTTGTTCCTGGAGTAAACGATGAACATATAGAAGAGGTTGCAGCTACAGTAAAGGCTGCCGGAGCGATGATCTATAACATAATTCCTTTGATTCCTCAGAATGAGTTGAAGGATTATAAAGCGCCAACCTGTGAAGAACTTCATTTGGCGAGAGAAAGAGCAGAAGCTCACATAAATGTCTTTAGACACTGCCAGCACTGCAGAGCAGATGCCTGTGGTGTGCCGGGTGTATATGATATCGGTGCCAAGTTATATCAGGGAAGATTATTTGCAAAGGAGACTTTCTCGCATGGGTAATCAGATTTTCAAGGTGGCTGTAGCAACCTCAGACGGAGTAAATGTTGATTCACATTTTGGACATGTAAATGAATTTACAATCTATGAGGTTGATGCTATTACCGGAGACGGCGAACCAGTAGAGTTTAGAAAAATAAAACAAAACGCCTGCAAAGACGCAACCTGCGGAGGAGAAGCCTTTGATCAGATTGCAGAAAAATTATCGGATGTTGAGTATGTCCTTGCTGCAAAAATTGGTCCCCATGCAGTTCAGTCACTTAGCAGGAAAAATATAGTTGCACTGGATGTCTGTGTTCCAATTGAAGATGCTCTTCATAAGGTTCGGGATTTTAAGGACAGAAAGACAAAAATTCAGGAGCGTGCCATGTCTATTCTGTTACAAAACGGAATAGAGGATTAAATATTATGAAAAAGAATGAATGGAGGAGAAATACTGATGGCAAATGGAAAAATCAGACAGATCGCTATTTATGGAAAGGGAGGAATAGGAAAATCGACAACGACTCAGAACCTTACGGCCGGGCTGGTATCTTTGGGCAAAAAAGTGATGGTTGTGGGGTGTGACCCGAAGGCAGATTCTACAAGACTTCTTATGGGAGGTCTTGCTCAGAAAACGGTTTTGGATACTATTCGTGAGGAAGGTGAGGATGTTGACCTTGATCAGATCATGGGAACCGGATTTGGAGGAACAAGATGCGTTGAATCCGGCGGACCTGAACCTGGAGTTGGATGCGCAGGAAGAGGAATCATTACTTCCATCGGCCTATTGGAAAATCTTGGAGCTTACACCGATGATCTGGACTACGTATTTTATGATGTACTCGGCGATGTAGTCTGCGGTGGATTTGCTATGCCGATCCGAGAAGGAAAGGCGCAGGAAATATACATTGTAGCATCAGGAGAAATGATGGCTTTATATGCTGCTAACAACATATCTAAAGGTATTGCCAAATATGCAAAGACCGGCGGTGTTCGTCTTGGAGGCATCATTTGCAACAGCAGAAATGTAGACCGTGAGAAAGATCTTTTACGTGCATTTGCAAAAGAACTTAATTCGCAGCTTATTTATTTTGTTCCAAGAGACAATATTGTTCAGCGAGCTGAAATACATAGAATGACAGTAATTCAGTACGATCCAAAGTCTCAGCAGGCTGATGAATACAGAAGTCTTGCTGAGGCGATTGAGAACAATACAAACTTTACAATACCAACTCCAATGACCCAGGAAAGACTGGAAGAAATACTTATGGAGTATGGTCTCATGGAAAATCTTAAGGATGACTATAGAATTTAAAAGACAAATAGGGAGGAGAGACTATGAAGGCTGTGCAGGATCTTACAGAATTGGTTGGAAAAACACCTCTTCTTAAGCCCAACAGATTTTTGGAGGAAAACAATCTGGAAGCAGAAGTTTACTTCAAAATAGAATACTTTAATCCGGCAGGTTCGGTAAAAGACAGAATTGCTCTTGGAATGATCGAAGATGCAGAAAAAAAGGGAATCTTAAAACCGGGCTCGACAATTATTGAGCCAACTAGTGGAAATACAGGCGTCGGATTATCTTTTGTAGGCGCAATCAAAGGTTACAATGTGATACTAACAATGCCGGATACCATGAGTATTGAAAGGCGCACATTGGTAACAGCGCTTGGAGCGCAGGTTGTTCTGACTCCGGGAGCGCTGGGAATGAAAGGAGCTATAAGGCAGGCAGAAGCTTTAAATGCACAGATTGAAAACAGCGTGATACTGCAGCAATTCGAGAATCAGGCTAACGCAGAGACACACGAAAAGACAACCTCAAAAGAAATCTGGGATGACACTGAAGGAAAAGTTGATATTTTTGTCGCAGGTGTTGGAACAGGCGGAACCGTAACAGGCGTTGGACGAGGCCTGAAAAAATACAATGAAAACGTAAAAGTTGTTGCGGTAGAACCTTTTGAATCGCCGGTTTTATCAGGTGGTAATCCCGGACCTCACAAAATTCAGGGAATAGGTGCAGGCTTTGTGCCCAAAGTATTTGGTGATGATGTTATTGATGAAGTTCTTCAGATCAGAGGAGATGAAGCTATCGATACGTCAAGACTCCTTGGAAGAAAAGAAGGTCTTTTGGTAGGAATATCATCAGGAGCAGCCGCAGCAGCGGCACTTATGCTTGCGAAAAGACCTGAGAATAAAGGCAAAGTAATTGTTGCTTTACTTCCGGATACCGGAGAAAGATACCTTTCAACAGAATTATATCAGTATCCAAGTGATACACATTAAGGGGAGACAGAATGGGAAGCGCAGCTAAAGGAATAATTGAAAGACCAAGAACAACGTGTGCGCAAGGTGGAGCGTTGGCGACTTTGGCATCTTTGCCTGATGTAATAGGAATATCACATGCAGAAGAAGGATGCTCAGGAAACCTCACAGGCTCCATCGGCACATGCTCAGGATATAACGGTGAAGGATATTGTGGTGGAACACAAACTCCTTCCAGTGCAGTCAGAGAGAAAAACGTAGTATTTGGCGGTACTGACAGACTTAGACAGGAACTTAAATCAGCACAGGAACTGTTGGAAGCAAAACTTTTTGTGGTTGTAACAGGATGTATGACAGAAATTATCGGTGATGATGTCCAGGCTGTAGTCGATGAATTTGAAGATGCCGAAACTCCAGTGATCGCAGTTAACACTCCAAGTTTTGAGGGCGATGCTTATTCAGGATATGAAAGAGTACTCACAGGTATTTTCAATAAATACATTCCGGAGTCAGAAAAAAAGGATGAGAAGCTGGTTAATATATTTGGTATTATTCCAAACTTTGATCCTAATTACAGAGGTGATCTTGAGGAAATAAAAAGAATACTTGAGAGTGTTGGCCTTAAAGTCAATACATTTTTTACTCCGGATCAGACCTATGAAAATATTTTGGATGCCTCAAAAGCATCACTAAATATCCATTTTTCAAGAATATGGGGAGTGGATTTTGAAAAAGGTTTTGAGCAGAAACATGGCACTCCGTTCTGGGTAACAGATCTGCCAATAGGTTCAGTGCAGACAACAGCATTTTTAAGAGAACTGTCAGAACACATCGAGATCGACAAAGACCTTTTGGAAAAGGTAATAGAAAGAGAAGAGGAACGTTATTATAACTATTTCATTAAGACTTTGGACCTGGTTATAAACGCGCAGTTTTTCTACTATGCAGCAACTGTGAGCAACTCAAATTACGCCATTCCACTGTCAAAGTACCTTAAAAATGAGCTTGGCTGGAAGGTGGATGATGTTTTTGTCACGGATCTTTTGACCAAAATAAAGGCAAAAAGGCTTGAGGAAGCCTTTGATCAGACCAAGGCTCCCGGTGAACTTATCCGTGAGACAGATACCAAACAGATAGCATGGCAACTCAACAAACTACACGCAAGAAATCAGGGACAAAGATATTTTGATCAGCATGGACCACTTTTTATTGTGGGAAGCAGTCTGGAAAAATATGCAGCCCAGGATATCGGAGCATTGACCTTTGCAGTTTCTTATCCGGTAGTAAACAGGGTTATAACACATCGTGGATATTCCGGTTACAACGGTGGACTAAATTTACTTGCAGACTTAATTTCAGTACCGGTTTCAGGCAGATAAGGGGAGAGAACAGATGGGTGAACTTGAAAATAAATATGTTGAAAAAGCTATTCCTCCTACCAGAGAGGAGAGACTTGAGGCAACGGATGCTTATCATGGATGTAGCTGTGACCTTCTTGAATGCTCAAGAAATTGTTGTCTGAAAGGTCGAGACAGAGATTTTTGGCAGGGAAGCTCTTCATGCCAGATGTTTCTTTCGGTACAGATGTCTGCACCAATTGAAAATACAGTACTTATCATGCATGGCCCTGTAGGTTGCGGCCATCAGCTGCATGTATCCACATTTGGAACTAATGCAGGTAAGAATGCAAGAGGCCTTGCGCCAAAGCCTGTTAACTGGCTTTCTACCAATCTTTCTACAACAGAGATAGTAAACGGCGGAGAAAAGAAGCTTAGAGAAGCCATAGAATACGCAGATAAGACCTTCAGACCGGAAATGATATTTGTGCTTTCAACCTGTGCGCCAAATATCATCGGTGACGATATCGAAAAGATAATCGAAGATGAGGGCAAAGTTGTTTCAGCGCAGCTCACAGCAATCCATTGTCCAGGATTCAGATCTAAATATGTATCAAGCGCTTACGATGCTTTTTATCATTCCCTTATTCGTCATGTACAGCTTGAGCCTATTGCATATAAGGATTATGTGCCACTTAATCTTGCAGATCCAAATGCACCGTTTTTAGCCGCTGGTTATGAGTATAAGAAAAAATACACTGTAAACGTAATGACTCTTGAGTCCATGGGGGCACAGGATGAATCGGAGCTTTCAAGACTGTTAAGTGCCTTGAATCTCAATGTAAATGTCCTTCCTGAGTATAGTAATGCAGACAAAATAAGATTTGTTTCAGAATCTGCACTTAATGTCAGCCTTTGCTGGATGCATGATGACTATTTTGTTAAGTATCTTAAAGATAAATACAATGTTCCATATTACATGGGCATGCCCCTCGGACTTAGAGCTACGAGAAAGTGGCTTGTAGATATTGGAGAACATTTTGGACTGAAAAAAGAGGCAGAGAGGCTTGCTGATTACGAAGAAAAAATAGTAAAAGAAGCAATTGCTCCGTTTAAAGAAAAACTAAAAGGCAAAAGAGTAATGATTTCAGGAGGTAGCGTCCGCAGTGCCGTGGAAGCATCGCTGATACATGATGATCTTGGAATGGAAATCGTTTCGGTTATCGGACTTTTGTATGACTCAAATGCTGAAGTGGTATTTGAAGATCTTGCTAAAGATCATCCTGAAGTTCCGGTAGTTGTAAGTGACCAGCCCTATGAATTCGTTAATCAGGTTAAGAAATATAATCCTGACATAGTGCTCTGTCATGCAAACGGTCTGTCGGAACCGGCAAAACTTGGAGCAGTAACCGTACCGGAATTCGATGTTGGAGGCGCTTATTTTGGATATAACGGTGTATTCCAGGTAGCTAGACAGCTGGTATTTGCTCTTGAAAACGATTCATACGTAAAAGAAGTTTCAAAACATGTGAAATTCCCATATAAAAAGTCCTGGTATGAAAAAGATCCATTTGCATACCTTAGGGATTAAAAATAGGAGGAGAAAAATGAAAAAAAGATTTAGGAAGATTATTGCAATACTTGGAGCGGCAGTTTTAATGTCAACAGGCTGTGGAAATGCAGCTGCGGGCACAAATTCTTCGACTGATTCAGATCAGCCCCTCGGCGTAGTAAGCGGTACAACCATTGAAAACGACGGACTTATAGACTATTCAGCAATCAGTGAAGAGGAGCTTACAGCTCTCTATGAAAAAGAACCGGCTTACAATCAGACAATCACGGTAAATTACACGGGTTCGCTTTGTCCTGTAGCTCTTCCTGTAGCTAAATATCTTGGTTTTGTTGAGGAAGAAGGAATAAACTCCTTTGACTTTGTTCAGATATCGGGAAGTGCAGCAAGAGATGCTCTTGCATCAGGGAATCTGACGGTTGCCATAGGATTTTTGTCAGACTGGCTTTTGTATTATCAAAATGGAGAAGAGATAGTAAGTACTCTTGCTCTTCACTCAGGATGTGCTTCTGCTGCAGTTTTAGCAGATTCAGATATTACGAAATTTGAAAAAGGAATGCGTGTAGGCGTATCAGGAGATATCGGAGGAATCTTCCATAATATCGGCCTTAGATTCATCAATCATGATGGATTTTCCACAGATGATTTTACATGGGTAGCACTTGAAGCCGGAACGCTTCTTGCAGCACTTCAGGAAGGCCAGGTAGATGTTATTGTTGCCAGTGATGAGCTTATCTACAATTTTGTTGAAGATGGATATGCCAAAGTAATCCGTTCTCAGGACTATGACCCGGATTTCGAAAATGAAGTATGCTGCTCCCTTGGATTTAGCAAAGACTTTGTGAAAAATAATCCTGTTACAGTATACAAGATTACAAGAGCAGTTTACCGCGCTTCAAAATGGCTGGCAGCAAGTGAAGAAAACCGTTCAAAGGCAGTAGATCTTTTGCTGGATAAACAGTACATTTCAGCATCCAAAGAAATGGGCGTTAAACTTGTAAATCTTCTTCATTACGGATTTGGTACGAAAGAGTTGGTTAGTACAATGAATGTGATCGGACAGGAATACAAAGACCTAGGACTACTTCCTTCTGATTTTGATCTTTCAAATGCAGAGGATCAGTTCCTCGTAAAATACGATCTTACTAAGATTGAGTGAGAAAGAGGAGGCATTATGGCAGAAATAGCAAATGCTTTAAATGTGAATATTTCTCAGCGCGAGCTTAGAATTCTTGAGCAAAGAGATTTAACTGAAAAAGATAAAATCCTAAGAAGGGTCACAGTTTTTTTACCTGCAGTTTTCCTTTTGATTCATTTGCTGGAACATCTCTACATTCCTTCATTTAAAAACTATTCACCTTCGATTGCTTATGTAGTGATTCTTACTGCTTTATTTGTTTCTCTGATTGTATGGATAGTGATCAGCTTTTTTTCATACAGAGCATTTGAAAAGCTCAGACATGCCAGTGCGCTATATGTAGCTATAGCTGTTCTTCTTACCGCGTATGATGTTGCTACAATAAAGCTTGGTGCATTAGCGCTTCCTTACTTTCCATGGGTAGGAAAAGTACTGGATGCCATGGTGTCTGATAGAAGTAAACTCTGGGAATGTGTATATCATTCATTCAAGCTACTATTTACCGGTTATTTCGCTGGCGTAGGAATAGGACTTGTGTGTGGAATACTGGCAGGCTGGTCCTCAAAGGTTCAGTACTGGATTCAGCCAATTACCAGAGTACTTGGAGCAATACCAAGTACTACATACATGCCGATAGTAATGATGCTGGCTTCGTCTTTGTTTGGCGGAGCAGCATTCCTTATAGGTCTCGGCGTTTGGTTTCCGGTGACAGTATCAGCAATGAATGGTGTTCAGAACGTGCAAAAACACTACTATGAAGCAGCGCAGACTCTTGGAACAAACAGACTTGGAATCCTTACAAGGGTCGTAGTTCCGGCATCCATGCCTACAATTTTCACAGGACTTACTCAGGGAATGAGTATTGCCTGTCTTACACTTGTAGTAGCTGAGATGATGGGCGTAGAGGCCGGACTTGGATGGTACATCAACTGGCAAAAGGGCTGGGGAGATTTTACCAAGATGTACGGAGCAATTATACTCATTTGCATAACCTTCATATTGGTAAATACAATTCTTGGACTTATTAGAAAAAGAGTGCTTCGCTGGCAGGATGGGGGTATCTGATGGCTGTAGGAAATGTTGAGATAAAAGATGTTACAAAAATATTCAGAAGAACTGATGAGCAGGAAACGCTTACAGCCTTGGATCATATAAATCTTTCCATAGAACCGGGAGAATTTGTATCCATTGTCGGTGCCAGTGGCTGCGGAAAATCTACTCTTTTAAGAATTATTGCAGGCCTGGAAAAGCCGACACTTGGTGAAGTTGTCTGTGACGGGCAGCCTGTTAACGGAACCAGTGAAAAGAGAGGTCTTGTTTTCCAGAATCACGCGCTTTTCCCGTGGCTTACAGTATGGGACAACGTTCTTTTTGGCCTTAAATCTACAGGCAGGTTAAAAGAAAAAACTAGCCTTGCGGATCAGCTTCTTGGTCAGGTTGGACTGGAGAAATTCAAAAAGACTTATCCCAATCAGCTTTCCGGCGGTATGAGCCAGAGAGTTGCTCTTGCAAGGGCTCTTACCACAGAACCTGATGTTTTGCTTCTTGATGAGCCGTTGGGAGCCTTGGATGCATTCACCAGAATGAATATTCAGGATGCACTCATTGACCTTTGGAAGACCAGGGAAAAGACAATGATACTTATTACTCATGATGTGGACGAGGCAATTTATCTTTCACAGAGAGTAATAATCATGTCGCCAAGACCGGGAAGGGTAATTGAGACGCTAAAGATTGATCTGCCTTATCCCAGAAACAGAAGTGATTCAAACTTTACATATTACAGAAACTACATTCTTGAAAAACTTGATTTTGCGCAAAAGGGCGCACAGATCGAATACATAATCTGATAAAACCTTGGAGGGGAAATATGAAAAATAAAGTATTAACAGTATCAACAATTATTCTTGGGCTATTAGCGGCAATAGGCCCCAGGACTATTTTTCCGGTATGCAGCGCCGGAGAAATGAAAATGAGGTGCTACTACACGGCTCAGTGGGAGCTGGTTGTTGGACTGTTAACAGTATTAGCCGGTGTGAGTTTATTCTTTGTTACAGATAAAAAGCTTAAAACAGTAATTTCAGCAGTTCAGGTTGGTCTTGGGGCACTTATTATTCTTCTTCCCACAGCAATAATAGGCGTTTGCGGTAGCCCTATGATGCACTGTGTAACAGTTACTAAACCGGCTCTTTTGGTGATCGGTGTCTTTGAAATAGTTACAAGTGGTGTACTGCTGTTTGGAAGTGTACGTGAAATCTCAAGAAGTTCAAGATTAAAGGCGGCATAATTTGAGAATAATAGATATTGTTATAAAAAAAATATGGAATGGAAAAACCGGTGGAACTGCAGCATTTTTCTTCGCTCTCTTACTTGCATTTACACTGTTTTCCGGGCGCATATTATCCATGAGTCTTAACAGAGGAGCCGAAAACCTTAGGGAAAGGCTGGGAGCAGATATAGCTGTGGTGCCAGAGGGTCAGGAATCAAACTATCAGGGGATAATATTAAGTGGCGAGCCTGTTGAATGTTCAATGAAAAGAGATCTTGAAAGCAGTATTCTTGCCATAGAAGGCGTAGAAAAGGTTACTCCGGTTATTTACCTGGCCAGCTTAAATGCTTCCTGCTGTTCAGTTCCGATTCAGATCATAGGTTTCGATCCAAAAACGGATTTTGTGACCTCACCCTGGATATCCGATGAATATTCAGCTGATTTTGGAGACGGAAATCTTGTAATCGGTGCCAATATTGCGACAGATGAACATAATACGCTTACCTTTTTTGGCAGGACCTATGATGTAAAGGCAAGGCTTAACAAGACCGGAACCGGCATGGATAAATCTGTGTATGTTACTTTTGATGTGATGGAACAGGTGATAAAAGATGCAAAGGAAAAAGGAGTCACTTTTGGAAATTCTGGAACTGAAAGTGGTTTTTCAGAGAATATTACGGACAGTTATGTCTCTGCGTTTCTTGTGAGAATAGAGGATGGCTACAGCACGGATGCTGTAGCCGGAAGTATTCTAAGATCAGTTCCTGCAGGAGTAGTACAAAGCAAGAATCTACTATCATCAGTTACTAATGGTATAGGCTATATTACGAATTCTATAAGAATCATTACCCTTGGAATGATGGTAATTGTAATTCTTGTTACTGCGATATTACATATCTACAGAATTACTGTAAGACGTAAAGAATGGGCTGTTTATCGGATGATGGGAGCTCAGGGCGATTGGATCTTGAGGCTGATCCTTACAGAAACTATCTTTATATCTGTGATCGGAGCCATAATCGGTGTTGGAGCATCTGCTCTTTTTGTATTTCCTTTCAGTGAACTTATAGCTGAGCAGATCCAGCTGCCGTATTTTAAACCTGATGTATCAGAGGTTTTGGGAAGTGTACTTTTTAGCATTGTACTTACTGCTTTAAGCGCGGTTATTCCCGGAATACTTGCAGGAGATATTGCTTCCAGAACTGAATGCTATGAACTTATGCGAGAAGGTGAATTGTAAATGTCCATAATAGCTGAGAATATTATAAAAACCTATACAAGAAGAGGAAAAACCTTTAATGCGGTAGATAGTGTAAGCATAATAATTCCTAAGGGAAAGATAACTGCAATTATGGGGCATTCCGGAAGCGGGAAAAGTACCTTGCTCAATATCCTTGCTGGAATGATCAAACCGGAAAAGGGAAGTGTGTTAATAGATGACACAGATCTTTTCCGGGAAAAGAGTAAAACAAGAGATAAACTCAGAGCAGGAAAAATAGGCATTGTTCCACAATCCCAAAGCCTTATAGGAGGACTTACAGCTTATGACAACATAAAACTTCAGTCAGGCTTTTCAAACGCCAAAACCGATTTTAGCGATATTGTTTCTTCACTGGGGATCAATGATCTTATGAGTGCCTATCCGAATAATCTTTCAGGGGGAGAGATGAAAAGAGTAGCCATAGCAAGAGCATTATCAGGCAATGCGGACTACATATTAGCAGATGAGCCTACAGGCGAACTTGACAGTGCCAATTCAAAGAGCGTAATGGAAATCTTCAGAAAAGAAGCAGAAAAAGGAAAGGGTATACTTATAGTAACTCATGACAGAGACGCTGCTGAAATGGCAGATATAATCTATCATATGGATTTAGGAAAACTTATCAGCTGATAAGTAATCATTAACCCCACCTATAAGCATTCTTTAATTTCACATATAGATAAGCTGTGATAGTATCATATTATCAAATAAACGAATTGCTTCTATAGCAAAAGATAAATAATGAAATTGGAGGAAAACTATCATGGCAGATATTAAAGAAAGCGCATTGGAACTTATTGGGGGAACACCGATACTTAAACTTAATAATTACAGCAAAAAAGCGGGAGTAACAAACGCAACCATTCTTGCAAAGCTTGAATATCTTAATCCGGCAGGATCAGTAAAGGACAGAGTTGCTCTTAGCATGATAGAAGATGCTGAAAAGAGCGGAAAGCTTAAACCAGGTGCAACAATAATCGAGCCTACTTCAGGAAATACCGGAATCGGACTTGCAGCAGTTGCAGCAGCAAAGGGATAT
>JAEEGL013002944.1_pt1 | contig 31533 bp, 9 predicted proteins | sample 9134231 | NCBI WGS metagenome assembly JAEEGL01 (sample SAMN16246548, study PRJNA631951) | gut metagenome | biome: gut microbiome; feature: rumen; material: fiber-attached | host: Bos | place: Iran: Karaj | collected 2018-10 | reverse complement strand
TGTATTTTATTGACGATGCAGGCGGACGCAGTTCACCAACATCTTATGTCAGAAAAATACTTGCAGATACACATGAACCGGAAGTTTCTTTTGCTTTTGAAGATGAAAGCGTTATTGTGGATACTTCATCGGATACAAAAAATGCTATCGGCGATTTCCAGGTTAATATAAATGTAAATGAAACCAACGAGATACATTCTGTTGTAAAGAGTCTTCTGCTCAATGGTGTTGAACAGGGCGAAGCTGCTTTTGTTTCAAAAGGAACAAATAAATGGGCTGTAACAGGAACTCAGGACGGTACTTATGTAATAAAGGTTGATGTAACTGATATTGCCGGAAAAACTGATTCAAAAAAAATTACAGTAAAGCGTGATGTTGGAGCTCCGGAAATAGCTATAACTTATCCGCTGGAAAATGGGGTTGTAGTTGATAAACGCTTTACAATTACAGGTTATGCAAGAGATGCGGCTTCAGGTATTGGAAAACTGGCAATCAGTTTTGATGGAACAAACTGGTTAACTGCTGAAGATAAACTGATTGGTGAAAATCCGTTTATTTATGAAGAAGATGGAACCCATATAACAGAAGAAGGAGAATATAAAGTATATGTCTGGGCCTGTGATGGAACAGGAATTCAATATGGCGGAGGAGTTACAGAGAATAATGAGCCGAGTGCCGAAAAAGCTTTTATAAGAAATTTCAGATATGATACTTCAGCTCCAGAATTCAGAACAGAAGCAGATGAAAAGATTAATGAAAAATCCTTTATGGAATATGTCAATTCGGGAACAACATTAGCAGGAAAAGTTTATGATTCTTATGGATTAAAATCGCTTGTTGTTAAAGAAACTTACGGTCAGGAAGTTACTGATGTTTCAAGTAAACTGACATTAACAAAACCAAATAATTCAAACTGGGTATGGTCTTTTGCAACAGGTACTCTGGAACCTGGAATGCATGAATATAATTTTACAGTAACAGACTTAAATGATCGTGTTTCAACAATTACTTACTTTGTTAATGTGGATAAAACTTCTCCGACGGTAACAATTGAAAAACCTGCTGCAAGCGCAATCAATAAAAATGCGCTGAATGCCTCTCCGTATAAATTCTCTGGTACTGCAAAAGATAATGATGATGGTGTAGGTGTTAATAAAATTTATTATGCAGTTTCAAAAACTTCGCAAGTACCTGCAAAGACTGCAGAAAATTATGAAGTACTTAATTTTGATACAAATCCGAATATTGCATGGTCAGTAGATATGAACCTTATAGCTGGTAATGCAGCGTATCAGAATAACACAATCAGTGAAGGTGTATGGTATCTGCATGTTTATGGAGAAGATAGTTCTGGAAATGCTTCAGAAATTGTTTCACGTCGTTTTGATGTGGATTTAACAGACCCTGTTGTAGCTGAATATGCCTTTGCAGACGATTCAATCACAGACAGAACAGGAATTTTCTCTTTACGAATTACAGCGACAGATACAAATGCAGTAGCAAAAGTGGAAGTGCTGCAAAAAATTGGAACAACAGGGGAAGTCCTGGTTTATTCTGGCACACAGGCAATTACAGAGCAACTTGAAATTTCGTCTTTGCCAAGAAAATATCAGGGCATTGCACAGAATGTTGTTTCACAGGAAGTGTTGTCAATTGCCGGTGGTGTTGCAGACGGTATTTATGAATTTACAATCCGTGTAACAGATGCTGCTGGAAAAGTGTCAACAGAAAAACGCAATGTTCGCCTTGATACGCTTCCTCCGTCAATAACAATGGAAGTTCCTTCGAACGGCCTTACAATCTGGAATGAAAGTGTTACAAAACTATCAGGAAATGCAAATGACAAGATTGATGTTACCGGTGTTTACTATAGTTTTGATTATGAAGATAAAATTGCAGCTTCTGAAGAACCGACATGGATTCAGTGTGATGGAAATTCAACATGGGAAGTAACATCAAATTATATGCCTGATGGTTTTGTTGAAGGTACTTATAAGGTATGGTTCTATGCAGAAGATGAGGCTGGTAACAATAATATCAACAGTCCGAAAATGTTTACAATCAATGTAGACTCAAAAGCTCCTGTATTGACTCTTGAAACTGATATTTCAGGTTCATCAATTGTAAGCGATACATTTAATCTCTGGGGAACTGTTGCAGAAGCAAACCTTAAGTCACTTGTGATGACGGCGGTTACTTCAAGCGAAACTTATACCTGGAATTTAACTCCAGTTCAAGTTGATGATGAAAATTATACATGGAGTGTACGCTGTTCACCTGGAGCTGTTTTTGATCATGATACATTTACTTTACCGGACGGCAGTTATTCCTTTACTGTAACCGCAACAGATAATGCAGGAAAAAATCATTCTCTGCCTGTTTCAGCAACAATAGATACAACACCTCCTGTAATTGCAGTATCAGATGGATTTGGTTTGCAGTATGATTATAATAATGAAGTAATCTTTACAGACGTACATCCGAATCAGACAATAAAAGGAACTGCAAGTGATGCAAACGGAATTGCACAAATTCAGTATGCAATTACAGCAAGCTCAGCACAGCCGATAGAATCTGCATGGAAACAACTGGTTGGTAATACTGAATGGGAAAAAACCTTTAATCTTGCAGAAGCAGATGGTGCATATACTGCAGAGGAAGGAACCTGGTATCTGCATATCAGTGCGGTTGATTTATCAAGAGCAAGAACCTGTATTACTCCGATGCGTTTTATTGTTGATAAAAATGCACCGACAATTGAAATTACAACAGCAAAACATGCTGTAAGCAACACTTATGCTTATAACGATAACTTTAATTTTACGGCAACTGTAACAGATGCAACACATGGAACAGCACCTCTTGTGGCAACAGTTTCAAAAAATTCTGGTGCATATTCAAAAACTCTTGTTAACACCGGAAATAACACAGCATGTGTTTATGCAGTACCATTAAAAACTGAAGTAAATAATATTGCGGCAATGACAACAGATGGAGAATATACAATTACAATTACCGCAAAAGATATATATAACAGAACAGTATCTAAAACTTTTGAATTTATTCGCGATGTTACTTCTCCAGAACTTCAGATATTGAATTTGAATAACAATGATATAATTGCTTCAACTTCATATACAGTACGAGGCTCTCTCTCTGATGTGACAAGTGCAATTAACAGAGTTGAATACAGAGTTCAAAAAGAAAACTGGTCTGAATACAAAACTGTTTCATCTTCCGGAGCCGGATGGGCATTGGAAATGACAGATGTTTCTGAATTTAATCTTGTTGACGGACGGTCTGCAAAGATTCAGTTCAAGGGAACAGATATTTTAGGAAACGAAACACTTTCTTCAGTAATAACATATACCTGTGACCTTACAGATCCGACACTTCAAATCAGCTCAATTGGAGGCGTTCCTTATAATGCATGGGTTGACGGAACCGGTAAAAAATCTGATTTCGTTGTAACGGGAACTGTCTGGGATTCGAGCTCAATTATTTCTGTACAAGTTTCAGAAAATGACGGTGCTTATGAAAATGCCTCTGCAACTGGACTGGATGGTGCAGTTGCTGAAGATGCAAAAGCAACATGGTCATACAATGTATCAATTCCACAGGATCACAGTAAAGATGGAATTCGTAATATAAAAGTTCGTGCAACTGATAAAGCAGGAAAAACTTCAGAACAGTTATTTAAAGTTTTATTCGATACAACTTTACCTGTAATGACGTCAATTGTACTGCCAACTCCAACTGAAACAGAACAGGCAACTGTAACCTTTAAGGGAACTGCTTCTGATGGCGCGGGGTCTGGAATTTCGCTAGTTGAAATTTCATGTAACGGTGGTTCGACAAATCTTTCTACAACAGGTACCGGAAGCTGGTCTGCAACTGCAAATGTTGCATCTTTCTATACATCAGGTGATGGAAAACACGTCTGGTATAAACTTACAGATGCTGCAGGAAATTCAACAGACTGGATTGCTTCTTCAGAAACCTTTACGGTAGATACAAGAAAACCAAACATCAGTTTTGCAAATGACATACCTTCTGATGTAAACGGAAGCTTCAGTTTGACAGGTACTGCAGATGATGACTGGGGTATAGCATCAATTTCTGTAACACAAAACGGTGTTGCCATTACTCCGACAATCACCGGAACAACAGCTTGGGAAATATCTGGTTTACCATCTGGAACTGCTGCAGACGGAACCTTTACATATGTAGTAACAGCTACAGATAATTCAGGAAAAACAGCAAGTACTGCAGAATGGACTGTAACAAAAGATACAACAGCACCTGATGTAAACACAATTACAGATCCTGCAACCGATAATTCAACCAGCTCAACTTCTGCAATATCTTCAGTTTCTTATATCTTTAGAGGACTTGCCCGTGATGCTGCCGGCGGTGTTGGTGTGAACAAAATCTGGTATGCCTTTACAACTGAATCATCAGCTCCTTCAACCTCAGGAAATTTTGCAAACTACAAAGCTCTGGCTGCTGCAGACGGACAGACCTGGACAATAACAAAGGCAATTGACGAAGGTACGGATACAGCAACTGCAATTTCACAGGATAATCTTTGTGAAGGCATCTGGTATCTGCACGTAATTGCTGTAGATAAATCTGGTAATGCTTCAGGCGCTGTTACACGAAAAATAGAAATTGATAAAAATTATCCTGTAATTTCTGAAACAGTATTTGCAAACGATAGTCTTGTCGACAGTAATAACTATAGCTTTGCTGTTACAGCAAGCGATACACGGGGAGTGAAATCTGTTGTTGTAAAACAGGGAGATGTTGTAATTGATGAAGTTAATACAGCAGTTGCAAACAGACCTGTAACGTTATTGCCAAGAAATCCGGATTCTCCTGCAAGTCAGGCTGATGTTTCAAATGGCGCAGGCGATGGTGTTTATTCTTATTCATTTATTGTAACGGATATGTCAGACAAGGTTACAACAATAAAACGCAATATCCGTTTTGATACATCTGCTCCAGAAATAACAATGACGAGTCCGGCTAACGGAGAAGGTGTCTGGATAAACAGAATTTCACCGGCTGTAACAGGTATTGCAAATGATGCAACTTCTGTAAGCAGTGTTTATATCAGTCTGGACGGAACAAACTGGAATGAGGTAACTGGAAAAACAAACTGGACATATAATCCGACTTTTGTAGAAGGAACTCAGCAGGTTTATTTCTATTCACGTGACGGACTTGGAAATAATAATCAGGCAAATCCAGTTTCATACACAGTAAATGTTGATACTTCTGATCCTGTTTTAACTTTGACTGCAACAGGGGTAACGAATGAAGTTGCTACAAGTGATTTTACTTTATCTGGAACAATAACAGAAGCTAACATTAATACTGTAAAAATTGTTGCAAATTCTTATGAATGGAATATAACACCTTCTGGAACAAAACCAAATTATACCTACTCAGTTCCATTTAAGGCAGGGGCTGTTTATAATCATGAAACATATCAGCTGCCAGATGGAAAATATACATTTACTGTAACTGTTGTTGATAAAGCAGGAAAAACTGTTTCTAAACAGCAGACAGTTACTCTTGATACTGCAAAACCATCTCTCGCAATTACTCAGGAACTTTCTAAAAACTATGTATTTGAAACAAAGGATGTAATCTTCAGAGATATAAATTCAAGTCAGACTGTAAAAGGTACAGCAACTGATTCAGGTACAGGAATTGATGTTGTTCAGTATGCAGTATCAACTAATGCAACTCCTGATGCTGTAACCTGGAATAATGCAATCGGAACGGCTTCATGGACTGTTTCTCTGGATGTTTCAACTTATTCGGAAACAATCTGGTATTTATATTTACGCACAAAAGATAAAGCTGGTCTTTACAGTGATGTTATCTCTCGTCAGTTTATAATTGATGCCGGCGCTCCTGTCCTGTCAATCGATACAGCAGGCGGAAACCGTAACGAAGACTTTACTCTTGAAGGTTCTGCTTCTGGCGTTGAAACGGCAGGAAATGTAAGTACCCAGGTAACAGGTCCTGGGGCATACTCAGTTAATGTTTCAAATACTGGAACTATAGGTGCCTTTAAGTTCGCAATCCCGGTTTCATCCTCTATGACTACAGACGGTACATATACTGTAAGAGTTGCAGCAACAGATAAATATGAACGGGAAACTGCAAGGACAATTACTTTTGTACGTGACTGTACGGCACCAAATGAAAATACAATCACCTCTCCGGAAACAGACCTTACCGGAAATAATGCGATAGGAACTTCGACCTATACATTCCGTGGAAGTGCAGGCGATGCCTTATCTGGAATTTCAAAGATTCAATATGTGTTCAGCACAAATCCTAATGAACCTGTATCAGGCTGGACAGACAGAAATACAACGGGTTCATGGTCAATTGTTAAGAATATTGACGAAGGAACTGTTTCAAATGGAACAAACCTCTGTGAAGGCATCTGGTATCTGTTTGTTAAAGCCGTGGATGCTACAGGAAATGCTTCTTCAATAGCGAGAAGAGAATTTGCAATAGACTTAGGTAATCCTCATGTTGAAGAAACGGCTATCAATACTAATCTTCAGGTTCAAAAGCAATCTGCATTCACAATGAGAATTACTGCAAGCGATACAAATAACATTACAAGTGTTACAGTAAAGCAGACGAAAGATTCTGGTAACAGTATAATCATTTACTCGAATGCCAGTGCAGTAACAAATCTGGAATTAGATTTACCGCGGGATTTAATTGCAGCCTCAAATGTTGCCACATTGACAGGTGGAGCTGCAGACGGTATTTATGAATATGTAATTGAAGCAACAGATGCTGCAGGAAAAACAGCTTCGCTTACCCGCAAAGTAAGACTAGATACTTTACCGCCGGTTATTTCTGTAACAAGTCCTGCAAACGATACCTGGATTACTTCTCTTACACCATCGGTTGCCGGTTCTGTAACGGATGCAACTTCTTCAGTTACAAAAGTTTATTACAGCACAGATGGTGGAACTGTCTGGAAAGAAGCATCATATGTAGCAGGTTCAGGAAGCTGGTCTGTTACACAGGGAAATCTCTTTACGGAAGGCGTTCAGGATATCTTGTTTGCTGCAGACGATGCTCATGGCAATACAAGTAAAATAAATCCTGTTGTACACACTGTAAAGATTGACCAGACAAATCCTGTTTTGACACTTGATGCAATTGCTGATATAGCAAACTCAAGTTTCAGCATTAGTGGTACTCTTGTTGAAGCAAATAGACCTGGTACAAATGCACTCGTTGTTTCTACAATATACAATGGAAATACATACCGCTGGGATTTAACAAACGAACTTACAGATCCTGTTCCGGCGGCTGCAAATACAAAAAAATGGTCAGCACTGTTTACACCTGGTGCAACATTTAATCAGGGAACAAAAACTTTGCCTGACGGAACTTATACATTTACAATCATTGCAACAGATATTGCAGAAAAACAGGACATTAAGACAAAGGTAGTAGTTGTTGATACATCAATGCCTTCTCTGGTTGCAATAAATCCTTTGCCATCTGAATATCAGACAGAAGAATCTTCATTTACGTTCAGGGGTTCTGCTACAGATAATTCAGGAAGCGGTATCAGAAAAGTAGAACTTGCTTTTAAAGTTAGCGAATCAGAACCTTACACTGTTCTTCCGGGAGATATTATTACGGCAACAGGTGCAGAAACATTTGCAGCTTCTGTAACATATTCAGATGCTCTGCCAGTTTCTGGTGAGCCTGTAAAAGTAACACGCGGTGCAACATATATCTATTACCGCATTACAGATAATGCCGGAAACGAAACAGAATGGACCCGATATGCAAATTCATTCAATTATGATACAGCTACTCCGTTAATCAGTTACAACGGGGATGCAATCCGATATGAATCTGGAAGATTTACAATTTCTGGTTCTTCTTCTGATGACTGGGAAGTTGCTTCTGTTACTGTAACTCAAAAGAAGGATGATGGAAGTGCAGTTGTAATTTCTACAAACGGAGTTTCAGGAACAGAAAGCTGGTCTTTGGAGAACCTGCCAAGAAATCCTTCTTCAACTGGAACATATCTGCTTGCAGACGGAACTTACACTTATGTATTTACAGCAACAGACTCTGCTGGTAAAACATCACAGACCAGTTCAGTGGTTGTTAATGTTGATACATCAGCTCCAGATGTAAATGTTATTACAAGTCCTGCAGAAGGAATGACAGGAATAAATGCAATCAGTGCAAATCAGTTTACATTCCAGGGTCATGCAAATGATGCAGGTGTAGGAATGTCAAAGATTTATTACGCATTCAGTACAAGTTCAACAGCACCGTCATATGCTAATGCAGAAAATCTAGCAGCTAACTATAAGACTGTAAATGTTTCTGACAACATAACCTGGAACGTAATCCGGCCGATTGTAACAGGAACAGATTCTGAAGCAGCTCTTGATGCAGATAAACTCTGTGAAGGCACCTGGTACATGTATGTAATTGCAGAGGATAAATCTGGAAATAGAACTGCAAGCCCTGCAAGCGTTCAGTTTGACATAGACAGTAGTGCTCCGGTTCTTAATGTTACAAATTATCCAGCACCACTTGTTAAGAAAGGAACTGAACTTACATTAAGCGGAACTGTAACTGATACAAACGGAATGTCAAAACTTCAGCTTAAGCTCGACGGCAATTTTATTGACAATAAATATATTAAGACAGACTTTACAACTTCCGCATGGGGATACACTTTCAGTAATGCTGATACAATTTCGCAGACTGAAACAAAAACTTACGAAATTACAGTAGTTGCAACAGATAAAGCCGGTAAAACAACTTCACAAGTATACACAGTTTACTATGATGTACACGGGCCTGATGTTGAAGAACCGTCGATTATGCCGACTGTAACAATTGCTGATACAGAAAAAGTAAATGGAACAATTACAGTACGGGGACGTATTACAGAAGAAAAAGCAATTGATACTGTAACTATAAAATACTTTGACAGTTCAGATCAGGAGTATACAGGAGAAGGACTTCCATCTGGAATTGCAAAACCTGGTAACTCTGACATTAACTGGTCATATAACTTTAATGTTGATACAGCAAAACTTAAAGACAACGATGTTAACAGAATTAGAATAATTGCAACCGATACAGCAGGTAACCCAACAACCCGTGATGTTGAGCTTAATGTGGATCAGTCAACGGATTTACCGATTGTAACATTTAACGGAATTGCAGACTGTGATTACAACGAAATTGATGCAGATACCAATGCCGACAACCTGTTTGGTCTTGGAAATAACTCGGTACGCTTTACTGTAACCGATGATGACGGTATTGCAATCGTTAAGATTAATGTTGTTTCTCAGGGTGGTACAGTTGTATGGACAACTGATGAAAATGCAGATGAATTCATAAGAAAAGATACTGGAGTATATCCGGTTTCAGTAAACGCAGGATACAGCTTAACGAATTCTGTTAAATATCCTGATGGAAACTACGAGGTGCGCATTTATGCCAAAGACAGCAATGGTAAAGTATACGAAAGCTCAAAGCGCAACATTATCATTGACCGTGCAGCTCCAACCCTTGTAATTAATCAGCTTACAGGTCAGCTTAAGGCAGCTTCTTCTGATGTTGTAATTACAGGTACTTTCGGTGATGCAGGTCCTTCTGCAAATATTACTGCAGCAATCCCAGGTGGCTTTACCGGAGGCTTTACAACTGATGCTACATATGCAACAACATCAGGTGCCGGCGACAAAAACCAGAAGTGGCAGTATGTTGTAACAAAACCTGCCGGCGGATTTACAGCTGGAACAACAATTGTGTTTACAGCAACAGATGCATACAAACGTATTACCGAAATGGAATGGTCATTCAAGGTTGATACAAAAGATCCGTTAATCAGTGTTGTTGCAGCAAATACAAACTTAGGTGGCGCATCACCAAATTACTTCCTTAATGTTTCGGATTCGTCACCATACCTGATTGTAACAGGTCTTGCAAAAGATGATGATGAAGGAGCAGAAGGTGCCAGTGGTATTGACCACGTTGAATATTCAATTGTAACTTCAGGTACTGTTTCAGAAGGTAATGCAGTTTGGGGAACACCGCAGACAGCACAGATTACAGGCGATTCTGATCAGAATCCAGACGGTAACGGAAACTGGAAAACCTTTAAGGCAAACGTCGATTTCTATACAGGTGTTTCTGATGGTGCAGAAAAATCAATCAAGTTCTGGGCAGTGGATGCTGCAGGAGCAACAAGCCAGCACAGAAATGACGCATACAAAGAAGCTGTATTAACCTTCAGACTTGACAACCGCGATCCTGTAATAAAAGCAACAAGCTTTATGGGAAATACAATTGATATTCGAAGTGATGAAAGTGACAGTACATCATCTGTCCTTAACCAGGATGCATCAAGTGGTATTTTCAGATTTGCCGGTGATGTATACGATTCACTTGGAATCAACACTATAACATACACAGTTACAAAAGACGGTGTAACAAGTGGTGTTCAAAACTTAACTAAGAATAATGCCACTGCAACCACTGCAACATGGACTTTGAGAGATAACTGGAATGAAGCTGCAACAATGACTAAATACGGCTTCACAGGGGATGCAACTGGTAGTTACGAATATGTATTTACAGTTAAAGATAATTCCAACAGAACTGGAAAAATCACAATCCGTACTACAATTGACCTTACACCTCCAACCGTTGTTAAACCGGCAATATCTACACTGATAAGTGCAAACGGCAAAGATAACAACGTAAACGGTATTATCAGGTTAAGCGGTTCAATTACAGATAACAAGACTGTTCAGTCTGCTGTTTATGAAATCTTTGCTTCTGAAAATGGAACCTCTGGCTGGATATCTGCAGGAACAGGAAATATTTACAGCGGTGCAGTTTCTACAACCTATAATAAGGAAATTGATACAACTGCATTTGCTGACAAAAAATACTGGAAGATAACTGTAAAGGCAACTGATAATTCTGGAAATGAATCTGAAGTAAATGAAAATACAACAAGTGATGTGGTTTACGTAGATCAGAGTACAGATAGTCCGACAATAACACTGTCGAATGCAAGTGAAAATGTTTCTACATCAGCTGGTGTAAGTGTAAACAATAATCTCTTTGAAACCACAGGCAATAACAAACTGCTTGCAACAATTACAGATGATGACAGTATTGCATATCTTGAAGTTAAAACATGGACTCAATTACAAAATCCAGCTTCTGATGCTGCAACTTATTCAACACGATATCCGGGAAATGGTACAATCGGAAAAACAACCTACAGCCTTGCACATACATTACCGGCTGTTGAAGGATTGTATCAGGTTATAATTACAGCTTATGACTCAAGTGCAAGCCCTGTTGAGACAAGTACAGGACCATTCTGGATTGGTCTGGATAATGCTTCGCCTCTGTTTACAATTTCAACAACCGGCGGCGGATATTATTCTCAAAACTTTACTATTACGGGAACAGTACAGGATTCTTGTGGTACAGTAGTTATTGATGTTGATGATGCAAATACAAATGTTACAACTACATCTATAAAGACAAATGCTCTGACAAAGAATGGTACCGGAAGTGAAACAGAATGGTCTGATACAATCACTGTTCCGAATGTAACCGGAGCATATACAATTAAGTATACAGCAACAGATACTTATAACAGAACATCAACTGCTGAATTCAGATTTAATGTTGATAAATCAGCACCTGTATTCTCTATCGGAGAAACTACACCGCAGAACAATTCATACATTAAACTTGAAGACAGAATTACTTTTGCCGGTACTGTCTCAGAAGAGCAGGCAGGGGACAGTGGTATAGAAGGAATCTATTACATCAAGCAGTCAGCTTCTTCTGCAGAACCAGTTTCAATTGATAAAGAAAACTGGACTCGTGTTACAAGTACATCATGGGCAACTGAAGTCGGCTTTGATGCAGAAGGTGATTACAAGGTTTACTTTGGTGCCATTGATAATGCTGGAAATTCTTCTGTAATTCAAAACAGAACAATTCATGTAGACGGAAATGTTCCTGTTGCAGTAATTTCTGTTCCTGGAAGTGCAGGTTCTGGAAAGGATAAGACTGTAAATGGAATATATTATCGTGGCGGTAACTTTACATTAAGCGGAACAGCAGACGATACCTATCTGGATAATGCAACACTTACTGTAAGTGTTAATGGACAGACACCACAGGATATTACTTCAGACTGGACAAATAATGCCGGTGAATGGACATATAATCAGATTGCAGCTGAAGACGGAACTTATGACTATACACTTACTGTAACAGATTATGCAGGTCGCACATCAACAGCTTCACAGAAAGTTGTAATTGATACAAGTGCTCCAGTGCTCAATATTATAGCACCTGTTAATTCTGCATGGCAGACAACACCTAATGTTTCTGTTCTTGGAACTGTCAGTGATGTTGTTGGTGTAAGCAATATTTACTATAGAAAAGGCACAGAAGGAGAATGGCTGCAGATTACAAATGCAACCAACTGGTCACAGATAGTTTCTCCTGGTGACGGACAGTGGACATATTACTTCTATGCAATTGATGAATTTGCAAATGAAAGTACACCTGTTTCACACTTAATTTACATTGATACTGCAAATCCGACAGTAACTGATAATTCAACAGTAGGTGCAATTACTAATGCAGGCTTTACGCTTTCTGGAACTGCAGCTGATGCAAATCTTGAAACCTTAACAATTACAAGCGGTGTAACACAATACACAAATGACGGAACAAATACTGCATGGTCAAAGACCTTTGTTGTTGGTAGTGCCAATTCTAGTGCAACAAATTATCTTGCAGATGGTTCTTACACCTTTGTAATTACTGCAACGGATAAGGCAGGAAAAACTGTAAGCAGACAAAGAACAGTTCTGGTTGATACAGTTAGCCCTGTAGTGGCAGATCCAAAGTATGCTTACACAGACGGAACAGTAATCTTTACTGATATTGATAAATCTTATGCAATCAGCGGTACGGTTACAGATGCAAATCCGACAAGCAGTATAGCTTCTGTCTGGTACTCTGTAACATCAGAAAATATTCAGCCGGCAATATCTGAAAGTGCTCCTTGGAGTCTTCTGAATGGTACTGCTACCTGGGCTGGTAACATCAGTCTTTCTGGCGTTGAAGACGGAACTTATTACATCTGGATTTATGCAAAAGATACTGCAGGAAATATCAGTGCTGTAAAGACACATTCATATAAAACAGACGGTGCAGCTCCAGTTGTAGCAATAACAACAGCAGATTCAGGAACTCTTATCCTGGGCTCTGCAAAAGTAATTGCAGGAACAACTTCTGGGGCTCAGACAGTAAGTGCACAGGTAAGCAGAACAGACGGAGCCGGTGTTCCAGTTGTGCTGACTAATTCAGGAACTGTTTCGGCATTCAGCTTTAATGTAAATGTACCAGAATTAGCAGGTGATGGTTCATACACTGTAACTGTTACTGCCGCAGATGAAAACGGAAGAACAGAAAATGCAAACTATGTATTTACACGGGATGTTACAAGTCCTTCTGTTTCTCTTACAAATATTTCAAACGGCGGAAATACAATCATCATGGATTCTGCCCCTAAGGTTTATGGTTCTGTAACGGATTCTATCGGATTAAAAGAGAACGGTGTAACATACTACTACGAAAAATCTTCTGATAATGGAAATACATTTGCACAGGTTGGTGAAGTAAAAACCGTAAATGTAACAGGTGGTTCTATCTCTGCCTCTCTTGTACTTAATATGGTTTCCGACTTAGGTGCAAACCTCACAGACGGCTTCTGGAGACTTGTGTTCACTTCTGATGATAATCGTTCAGATGGTTCAAATGCCAATATAACAACCTCTGCAAAATATCTGATTGACCGTGCTTCTCCATCCCTTTCTGTAACAACACCTTCAGAAAATACTTCTTATGCAAAGAAGGGTGCTTCTGTAAGTGTAACAGGTCTTGCAAGTGATGCAGGAGGAATTGAAACAGTTGTTGTAAAACTTGGAGAAACAATAATCTCTGCAATTGAAAGTTCATCTATTGCACAGAATGGTTCATGGAGTGCTGTAATTAGTTCTTCTGCTTTCAATCAGTCAACTTCAGATACTTATACATTAAATGTTGTAGCAACTGATGTAGCGGGACGTTCTTCAGAAGTAAGCCGGACAATCTTCTATGATGTTGCTTCACCTGTTATGACAATTACCGCAATCTCGCCTGTTGTAGGTGATAAAGTAAACGGTGAAATAACAATTCAGGGAACTACATCAGATAATGATATGGTAAGCTCTGCAACTTATACCTATGATGGACAAACATTGCCGGTTGGAGCAAACTTCACGAACTGGAGTTTTACACTTGATACAACAAGTTCTTCTGACGGAAATATGTTGAGTCAGGTTTTGAGTTTTGCTTCACAGGACAGAGCCGGAAATACAGCAGATGTAAGTTCAATTATTTCAACACTTGCTCAATACACAATTGATCAGGATTCTGATAAGCCTGTAATTGCACTTGATAATATGACAGCAATCGCAGGAACAAATCCAGTAAGATACCTTTTGACAAGTACAGAATCTATCGGTGCAATGATTACTGATGACGATGGTTTAAGTAATGTAACCTGTACAATTACATCAGGAACAGGAAATCTCAATGCTCCAATAAAACCAGCCGTAAACTCTACAAGCGGCCGCTTTAGTCAGAGCTTAACGACACTGGCCGAAGGTGAATACACATTAACAATTACTGCAACTGATAATGTTAAGGGTGAAGAAACTTCAGTACTTGTTCCAATTGCAATTGATAATTCAAATCCTGAAGTATTATTTAACCTTACAAGCAACAAGAATACATATAGAAGCAATTTTGATATCATTGTTACCAGCAGTGACACAGCAACTGTTAAATCAATTGAAGCAGGAACATTTGCAGACCATAATGGAACAGTAACAGATGGAAGAGTTGCTTCAACAATTATTAATAATACAGGACGCGATACAACTGAAATGTCTACAACATTCAGAATTACTACATCGAATACTGCGGTATCTCCTGTTACATTAACATTTGTTGCAACTGATAAATATGGAAAAGCTACAATAAAAGAATTCCAGTATGCAATTGACCTTGATGCACCTGTTGTAGTATGTACAGATTCTGGTGATTATTATGTAGACAGTGAGGCTCCTTCACGCCGAATTACTGGTACTGCAGGTGATGCAATCTCTGGTCTTGACCAGGTTCGTTACCTTGTACTGCCAGCAGCAGAAGCTGCACCGACAGTTTCTACATTCACGACTACAACTGGCTTACAGGCTACTGGTACAACTGCCTGGGTTGCAAACATTGATATGACATCTTATGTAGCAACACAGGATACCTATAAGGTTTATGTTGCAGCCTTCGATAATGCCGGAAACTGTATGCTTGCATCAGAAGTTCCAACATTAACAATAGACAATGCCCCACCTGCTGCCGGTTCAATTACGGTTATTCCAGCAAATGCTCTTGCATTATTTGATGCTGATTTTGCAATAAGCGGAACAGCAACAGATACTCTGGGATTAAAGAGTGTAACGGCAGCAATCAGAAATGGTGCTTCCCTCTCTTTAAGTGCAGGAACACCAGCCTTTACATCCGGAACAAGTTACAACTGGAAATTTGATGTGCCTGTGTCAGTCTTTGCATCTGACGGAGTTTACGAAGTTGTAGTAACAGCAACAGACTTGTGTAACAAGACTGCTGTTTCAAGTTACAGCTTTACGGTTGATACAACAGCACCAGAAATAGCCTTTAACAATATTTCTGACCAGATTTCTGCAACCCAGCCTGTAACCAACTTTATAACAAATTCTATCAGCATTATTTCACTGGCTACGGATACAACTTCTGGTGTTCAGTCATACACCTATCAGTTCCAGAGATATGCAAATGATACATGGATAAATGCAACGGGAACAGGTTCTTCAGGTTCTGGAAGTTATGCACAGATCTCTTCATCTCAGACAATTACATTGTCAATGGACAACTTCCTGGGAACAGGAACTGACGGCATATACAGAGTGCAGATGACGCTGACAGATAAAGCCGGTAATACATCAGGAAATCTTGTTTCACCGTGTTTCAGAGTTGATCAGACACGACCAAGCCTTGCAATTACATCGCCTGCATTAAGTGCAATTGTTCAGAATGGCGATACAATTACTGTGGCAGGTACAGTTTCTGATTCACTTGAACTTGATAGAGTTGCAATTCAGATTAATCATGCTGAATTCACTGCACAGGAAAGACAGACTTTCTCTATAACAATTCCTGTTGCAAATATGATTCAGGATGGAAATTCATACAAATACAGCTGGACACCTGAAACAAGTCCGTTCCGTTATAATGATGATTACACAATAACTGTTATGGCTTATGATATTGCAGGTAATTCAACAGAAATATCACGTGATGTTTCCTGTGATAACACTCCGCCTAGAATGGTATTCTCAAGACCATTCAGTATGGATATAGATACAAACGGCAGCATCATTCAGAACTCTACCCAGATTGAACGGGTTATTGGTGATATCACTGTTACAGGAAATATTCCGAGTGGTACAGGTTACGAATTCAGTATGGGTTCAATTTACTATCAGATTGGTACAAGAAGAGCTGATGCCCTTACAATCACATGGAATAACAACGGAAAGATAACAGGAATATCTAACACTGGAGATGACAGCAAAGTAGGTTTTGTATCCGGAGATGGTGTTCTTACAGATCCTGTTAAAGATGGCGAAGGAAATCCGATTATCGGTGGTAAATGGAAAAAATCTTCGGATTCATACAACTGGGACTTTACATTCAACTCACTGAACTATTACAGAGCTCTGGCTTTCCAGGATACAGGTGATGTGGAAGCAAATGAAGTAACACTTAATGTGTTCATTGTTGCAGTTGATACAGCAGGAAACATCAACCTTGCTACCTTACCAATCAGACTTGATACTGATATTGATAAACCGATTGTCGAAATTGCTTCTCCTGAAGCAGCTGAGAATACCTATTCATCTGCCGCTAATACAATTGGTGCAGGAATTCCAGCTGCCGCAGAAGGTGGTGCTTTCATGGTAACAGGTTCTGCAAGTGACAATAACTTTGTACACAGTGTTTATATGCAGGTTGAACTTGTTGGTGGTAACTATGTCAATAATGTTCTTACTTCAAGCGGTGGAACACCATGGGCAGGTACATCAGTGCCAGGCGGACTTACATATAATAATACAAAGAACGGTGGAACTGTTTCTCAATACTTTACAAAGATTGGTGACGATGATGATGCCTGGTATAAGGTAAATGGTACAACAACCTGGAAATGGACTATGAACCAGAACGGTGAATGGGATCTTTCAAAACTTGCTGATTACCTGACATCTTCATTTAAGACCAGTGTACAGACTGCTTATGAAAATTCAATCAGAGGGGATGCAACTCAATGGTCCGCATATAGTGCTAAGTCCAGTGCTGAAAAACTTGCAGAAGCTTTGAGTAATACACCAGCAGAACTTGCTGTAAAAGTTAAAGTTCTTGATACAAAAGTTCAGGGACGCATAAGTACAGACAGCGACGGAGATGGAATGGCAAGCCGCTTTGGTACTGTGGTTACATTGCCGGTTTATGTTGATGCCGGAGCACCTGGTATTATTCTTACAAGGTTCCCGGATCAGAACAGCTACCAGAATGGAACTGTACCAATTGATTTTACACTTACTGATGATAGTGCACTGGCAAGCTTCAGCTTTACTGTTGAAGGAAAGGTAAACAACCTGATAGACCAGAATGCTGCCTCAGGTGTACAGAATGCTGAAGGCCTAACACTCACAAAGAATGGTGCAACATCCTGGAACGTAAGTGGTAATTGGGATGCCGCAACATATTGCCGTGATAACAGCGTAAGCCGCATTAAGTTCAGCATATCAGTTTCTGACGGAACTAAGACCAGTTCATCAGACAGAACCTTCTTTGTTGATGTTCTGCCTCCAGCTGCTGTTGAAATGGATGGAGATTACATCCTTACAGTAGAAATGGATAATTCATCAGGCAGTCGCATTGATGAACTTGGCGGACACTCACTGCTACCTCTTAAATCTGAATCTGCAGTAATCAAGGGTAAAGTAATAGATGACAATGACGGAAGCGGTGTTGATAAAGTTATCCTTATGCTTACTAAGTATGGTGATGATTCTGTTGTTTATAACTTGAGCACAGGAGCTGTATCAGATTATGAAATGAAGACCTTCACAGATGGAGAAGGAAATACACATCCGTGTCCATTTATAAGTGGTCTTGATTACGATGCAACAGATAATTCGGGTGGTGTTGTACTTAAAGCAATTCCTGCAACTCCGTATGCTGTAATCGATAACCTTGAAAATGGTGAAGACAATCACTCAATCAACACAAATGCTGATGAAGACGGTTATCGTGAAAACATCAAGAGTAACGGAGAATGGTTCCTCACGCTTGATACAACAGTACTTGAAGATAATGTATACACCTTGAATTACATCATTGTAGATAAATCTGGAAATGCTACATGGCTCAAGGACTATGTAATTACAAAGAATCATGCACCTGTTATTACTTCGATTGTGCTTGGTACTGACTTGAACGGTGATAACGATGTATCTTATAACACACTGGGAACAGAATATGAGGATATACTTTATACTTCTGAAACATTGACAGATACACAGGACTTTACAGTACGTAACAATAAATTTGTTATTCTTGTAAATGTAACAGGCGGTACTGGAAATAAACGTGCATATCTCACATATAGAAATGGTAATACAGAGTATAACCCTACAGCACTGGTTGGAGATAATGCAGTTGATTCTGATTGTGCTCTGTTTGTGCTTGATAATTTACCTGCTGATACAGATTCCTTCAGTTATACAGTATTAGTTCGTGACAGCATGACCGTTCCTCTTTCTTCAGATGAACTTACTTTCGCTGTTAAGATTGATAATACTGATGGTACACCTCCTGTAGGTCAGTTTATTGAACTGAATACATTGAGGGAAGCAAGTGCTACAGGTAACGAAAGACGTGGTTCACTGTATTACACGACAAAAGACAGCTTTGAGTATTATACAGGACATGTTGAAATTCGGGATAATGCTCCGGTTAATGCAGGAAACCCGGCACTTTCCGGACACATAATACTTCGTGGTCAGGCTTACGATGATCAGAAGATTTCTTCAATTGTTCTTACAATTGTGGGAGATTCAACACAGAATATCACAGTTGCTTCTGATAATGCTTCGCATAACCTGACAGTACACTCTGGTGCTGCTCTTGTAGAAAATGAACTGACACAGGAAGGACATTTTGTTGAATGGTCTTATGACTGGGATACAAGTACAATCTTAAATGCTGCAAAAGAAAATGTAAGTATTACATTGAATGTAACAGATAAGAGTGGCAATATCCGAGCAACACCAGTTTCTTACAGTTCAGCTGAAAATACACCTCGCACAGAAACCAATAAGCATGTTTATGAAGACTGGGGTTATGACAAAATGACTGTAGACGTTGTACCATATATTACAAAGGTTACAACAGGTCTTTCTAATCTTAACAAAAAACAGCCTTCTGTTTACAACAGAACTGCCAAAGGTCATTATCCGGTTAATGTAACCGAAACCTTTACATTGTATGGTTTCAATCTTGTTAATGGTGCTATTGCTAACGCTACTGTTACAGCAAATGAAACTGATGCTACTGCACTTGATGTTACACCTTTGACAGCAATGACAAGTGGCGATATTACTGTTACGGTTAATTCTGTTGATTCTATTAACAACGTAAATAACAATTTACTTGAATTAAATCAGCAGCCAAACGGCATTAATAATGATTTACTTACAGATGATATTGTAGTTGACATCTGGCAGTTTAAGGATGTGGGTATTTCCCAGACTTCAGGTTACATTACAGAGCCAATAATGAAGATTAATCCAAAGAACGGTATGCTCAACTTTGGCTTTAACTCTGGTCCTGCAAACTATTGTATGGCAAATGGACAGAGTACTTCTTATACAACATGGGTTGGTAACTATGCCCGCTTCTCTACTTGTGGATTTACGGTAGATGAAAATGGTGTTACTCATGGTATTACAGTTGGTCTTGATACAAACCCTCAGACTGGAACTGACAGTGCTGGACGTATACAATATTTTAACAGTAAATGGGGTAGAAGTGATTTAAATACTAATGGTAACTACGAAGGTGTAAATTCTTCAAGATTTGATAACATTGGAGCTCCAGCCGGTACCTATAATGGTATTACTTTCAGTGGTTCTGTATTTATCGAAGACAGATTTGCTTCACCATCTCTTGCAACTGCGGTTCATGGTAATGATACCTATGTATTCCTTGCTTACTATGATGATTTAAATGGCCAGATACGCTTTAAGTGGGGTAATCTTTCAACAGCTTATTATGGAACAAGGACTACGCAGACAAATGTAACAGGTCAAAAAGGTATTTCATTTAATCAGTTTATGGATTATCGAATGGCTACAGGAATGGCAGATAATAATCATAAGGTTTTTGACTCAAATGCAAAACCAGAAAACTGGAGTATAATTGCTAGTTCGGATAAAACAGCAAAGGCTGGAAACTATGTATCAATAGACGTTATAAAAGGTGCAAATTCTGCAGCTGATGTAGTGGTAGCAACTTGGTATGATGCTTCTACAAACAAATGGTTTTACAGTTATAAGGTTAATCCATGTAATGACAACGACATGGCGGCTACTCCATCTGCTACACCAACTGCTGGTAATTGGAGGCAACCAATAGAATTAAGGACAAATGCAGGTGAAAACTGTCAGATTGCAGTAGATAAGGCAGGAGGAATCCATATTGCATCTTATGATAGCTCAAATGCTGATCTTATTTATGCATATCTTTCAAGCTATGATGATGCTTCCCCACAGGTAGTTACAGTTGATGCTTATGCCTTTACTGGTACAAACCTCAGACTTGATACAGTTGTTTCTGATGACGGAAACTATATAGTTCCTTATATTGGTTACTACATGAGTTCTGTTCAAAGACCAAAGATGGCATTCTTACCTGGAGTTATTTCTTCAAGTGCAACAAAAGCAATTCGTGAAGCAGTAACAATTCCAGCCGGAGCTGATGAAACAGAAGCTGTTACAGGTTTATGGGAATCAACAATACTTCCTACCGAAAGCCGTTATGCAGACAACTATTCTTACAGTTATGTAAATATCGGTTTGTATAAAGACGCAAATGGTAAAGCCCAGATTATGACAGGTACGGATGTTGCTTATACCAATAAAAATGGACTTACTCAGGAAAACACTTCCAAAACTTACGGAAACGGTACAGCAAACCCTGTACTTGCGTATGCAACTCGTGTAGGAACTCGTGGTCACCTTGAGTCTGCTCAGATGCGGTAAACAAAACATCAAACCAGAACAGTTGCTCAGACTGCGGTAAACAACCTCAGTCTGAGCAGCAGATATTGGAAAGCAACGCCCGCCTGGATAGTGTATTCAGTATTGAGTATTTTATCCTGGCGGGTTTGTTTTTACAGCAGGCGTTTTTTACATTGCACCTTTGTCCTATTCAGTATATAATAATCTAAAGCATCCAGAAAAAATGTTGCTTTGGATGCAGGAGGATTTTAAATGGCTTTAGATTTAGACACCATTGTTAAAGGTGCAAAACTTATGGGAGCATTAACCGGCTCATCAAAAAAAACAACCACAAAAAGTACAGCTAAATCATCTGGAGCAGGGGATCTGGCAGGCTCACTTCTTGCTTCACTTACCGGTGCTGTAAAAAGCACAAAAGCTGCAGAGACAAAAAAAGAAACAGCCGAAGCTGATGCTGGAGTGGCAAATGCAGTAAAAGGTCTGGCATCACTTCTTAAAAAAGATACAGCAGTTTCAAAAGATACAAGCACATCTGCATCAATCTTAAAAGCACTTCTTTCTACAAAAACAGAGGATTCAGAAACTGCAGAAATTTCTACAACTAAAAACGAACTTTCTGTTCTTAAATCTCTGCTTGGCGGCTCATCTTCACTTGGTGAAACACTTACAAAAGCAAGCCTTACAACAATTGTAAAGAAAGTAATTTCTACACTTGTTCCTGCAAAACAGACTACAGCAAATGTTGTTTCTGCACTTTCTTCATTCAACGGAATTGATCTGAATGCTGTAAAATCAATTGCAACAAAGCTTATTGGTGACGCTGAGTAATCACATACTGAAATAACTTTTGATAATCCCGGTAATTGAAAGGCAATCCCACTGTCAAACTCTGTGGGTGCATTTCACTGATACCCGGGATTTTTTGTTTTTTAAAACAGCTTATTGCTGAACAGAAAACGACACAATTTTTATATGGCAAAAGAATTCCTGCATTTGAGTAGTTTTTTTTATCGATAAGCAATGGTATAATATCAGTATGAAATATCTGTCAAAGTATTTTTTTATTCTTTTAATTTCCCTGATGTTTTTTAGCTGCAATAAAGCAGAAAAAAATCCTGCTGTTTATGTACCACAAGAAGGCGGCTTTGCCGAAGCCTGGCAAAAAGTAATTCCCCAGATATCAGATTTGCTTGGCAAAAAAGTCGAGATTCGTCAGTATAAATCGCCGGAAGAATTTGAGCGCTTAATAAAACAAGCCGACCGCTGTAATATGCTTGCCGCTGAGGTTCCGGTTACAGGGTCGTATCATCTGGCGCTTTATGCAAAAGACGGGCTTTTTACAGAATTGAATATCCGTCGTGATTATTTTGTTCCGTCTTTGTTTGATTCAGTAATAGGGGCATTTCAAATAAAGACGGATGCAACAGTCAAGGCAGGCTTCACTTCAAAATATTATGCACTTCCTTTCAGTTTTGATGTGCTGGTAAAGGTTAAACCAAATTTTACGCTGCAGGGCAAAACTGATTTTATCTATTCGCTTCCAGGAAGCAAGGCGGATGTAGACATTGCGTTTCTTGCCGAAACAATGCAAAAAGAAAACCTTACGCTTCCGCTGGCTCTTTCAAAGCTCAAAGATTATTCCAATGACGACACTTTGCAGTTAAATCCGTTTACTTATACACTTAACGATTCTCTACAGATGGTGCTTTCTGGAGTTGCCTCGTGCATGCCGGTTTTCTATTCGGATTATTATTCAATTAAACCGCAGTATTTAGATCAGATTGAAATTGAAAAAATTGATACAGCATACACAGTAAATGCTACGTGCGTAATTTTTCCAAAGTGCAGGTCTAATTCTAAAAACTCTGACATTGTCAAACTGACCGATATTTTATATACGCCCGAGATTATGTACACAACAGCAAGTTCCAGAAACTGGATACCAGCCAGAATTGATACGGTTTCAAAGAATTATCTGGCAGAAAAAATAAAAAACCAGATGCGTTATGTTAAAGGCTGCACAATAAGCGGATTACTGTATACTTCAGAAAAAGAAAAACAATCTCTTTACGACGATATCCGACGAAGCTTAACCACCAGAACACGATAGCTTGCCGTCATTTTACGTGGCATTACACCTTAAACTGTTCTACCTGAGTCTTAATTCCGGCAACAGCATCTACGTTATCTGCAACTGAGCTGTTTACCTGTTCAATTGAATCCTTCAAATTCATTGTTGCCTTATGGCCTTCAAGAATTGCTTCCGAGGTACTTTCGCCGGCAGAAATAACTTTATCCATGAAAGCTTTTACCTGGTTAGCACTGTCTGTTTCTTTTGTGGTTAAATCAGTTACGGCATTTACTGCTTCAACCACACTGGCAGTTGAGTCCTGAGTCTGTCGTGCTCCCTGACTTTGTTCTTCCATTGCTTCAACAATGGAATTTACAAACTGTGCATTTTCATCAATTTTTTCGTTTATAGCATTGAAAGAGGTTCCTGCTTCATTTATGGCCTCAACACCCTGTGCAATTTTCGATGCCATGTCTTTAATGTGGGTCTGAATGTTTTTTGCACTTTGAGAGGAGGATGCTGCAAGGGAGCGGACTTCATCAGCAACAACGGCAAAACCTGCTCCATATTGTCCGGCATGAGCGGCTTCTATGGCTGCATTCATTGACAAAAGATTTGTCTGGGATGCAATTTTTTGAATCACCTTGATTATATCCTGAACTTCATCTGAAGCCCCTTTGATTTCAGACATTGCAGATATAGCATTGCTAATTGAAAGTTTTCCAGAATTACTTGTTGCAGAAAGTTCTTCAGAAACACTTCTGGCCTTATGTGCGGTTTGGGTTACGGAAGTAATGTTTGCACTAATCTGATTTATAGAAGCTGAAATATCATGTACAGCATCTGATTGAAGGGTTGCATGATGGCGGACATTTTCTATTGCCTGAACAAGTTCATTAATAGATTTATCTGCCAGATTTATCAGTTTGTTCTGGTTTCTGGAATTTTCGGTAATTTTATCCAGAGTTCCTGTCATATAGTTTACAGCATTACTTGCTGAAGAAACTGAATTTGTAATGATATCTGCAGAATTAGATACAGAATCTGTTTTTTTAATTAACTCGTTAATCATTGCAGAAAGTTTATCAATCAGCAGGTTGATGGAGGTTGTCATGTCTCCAAAGTTATCAAGATTTGTAATATCGATACGTTTGGTTAAATCCCCTTTGGAACCAATGTCATCCAGAGAAAGCTTAGTAGATTTGATTCGGGTTACAAGGTTATTTATAACGATGAAAAAAGGCGGAATTGAAATTATCAGGGATTGAATTAAACAGACAAAGCCTTTTTTTGTAAAAGACTCAAGTCCGCCGGCCAAAATGCATCCATAGAGAGTAGCCATCATATTAATACCGACAAAAATCAAACTGATGGCAACTGTAATGGAAATAGAAGCGGCAATTGTCAAACTGCGGCCTTTGTTGTTTTCTTCAATATAATTGATATGAAGCATTGCACGATATTTGTGCATAAAGCGGTCAAGACCGTTGATTGTTGTCATTCCGGAGATTGTTCCAAAAGAAACAGCCTGAAAAATGATCAGAAAAATCCGGATAGGATCGTTGGTAATTCTTCCTTTTATAAGACCGTCTACAATCATGTAGATTTGTCCGAGAAAAAAACCAATTATGTTTGCAACTATAGTAAGTTTATTAAGATGTTTATAGCATAAAAGACAAGATGTTGTTTCTTCGACAGTAGGCAGATAGGATTCCTTTTTTATTTTTGTGACAATTTTGTCGAAAGGTCTGGAAAGAAAAAAAGCGATAATTGCCGTAACCAGAAGCAGGGCAATTGCCAAAAACAGTGTTAGCCAAAACGTAGGACTGAAAATTTCATCTGGTGAATTATAGATGTAAATTAAAGCGAAATATCTGAGCGTAACAACACAGAATAAAGTTGGAATTGATAATAATAATTGATACGTTGCGAATATATTCATAATGACATTATTATACATCAAATTACAATTTTTTGCACTTAATTTTTATCAGTTTTTATTTATGTTACCGCAAAATCGGTGTGAGGGCTGGGAATGTGTGGAGGGTGGAGAATTTTCTCCTTGTCAATTTCGCCAAATTGCGTTATTATAAAAGACAAATGGCGGTCTTATCCGTGTATAGGAGGCGCGTATGAATGCATTAGCTTATACTCCTGTAAAATGCAGGGCTTTATCAGTAAAAGGTATTCCCAAAAACGAGTATTCAGATTTTATCCATGTCATCTTTAAGATTTCAGATAAAGATTTTGCAGTAATTGCTGGAACAAGTGCCAGAACTCTTTCACGCCTGAAGTCTAATCAGAATATACCTCAGCAGGCAGCAGAAGTGACAATTTCCTTAATGCGGGCATACAGTAAGGCAACCGAAATTTTTGATTCAGAAGAAAATGCAGTAAAATGGCTCAAAACTCCTAATAAGGTGCTTGATGGTATAACTCCGGTACAGGCTATGAGCTCACGCTTTGGTGCAGAAGAAGTTATGGATATTCTTGGCCGTCTGGAATACGGTGTTTATTCATAAATCCAAAAATGGCAGACTGATAAATGGTTGTTTTTCGGATTGCGCGCAAGGATCGCATAAACGATTTGTCGGGCAGGGGAGCAGAGCTTTTTGGAGGCCGCTGGAACGAAAAAGGAATCCCCGCACTTTATACATCATCCTCATTAGCTCTTGCAATGCTGGAAATCCTTGCACATACAGATAAATCTCTGCCGCCAGTGAATATGGCGTATGCAAAAATCTATGTTCCAGACCAGATGTTTAATCTAAAAATACTCCGGCTTTCAGAAGGAATGACCGAGGTTGAATATGGCTCTAAATGGCTTAAAGAAAAAGCTGGGTTAATGCTAAAGGTTCCATCAGTTATAATGCCTTATGAATATGACCACGAGTTCAATTTAATTCTGAATCCACTTCACGAAGATTATAAATCGGTTTTTGTAGATGAAGTGCACGACCTGTCTTTTGATATCCGGTTGGTGTGATTTTTAGTGTATCTATCTTACCGCAAAAAAAAGCGCCTGAATTGAAGAGATACTTCAAAACAGGCGACTTTGCCATCTGTTATTAATATAACAGTTATTTGTTCAAGCGATCTTGTCGCAACCTTACGGCTGCTTATCTAGTTTACCTTACGGCAATCTAGCAGACCTTATGCCTTGTTAAGGCGAGCTTCCAAATCATCCAGACAGGCAGTAAGTTCTTTTGGAAGATGTTTGCCGAATTTTGGATAATGGTTTTCGCGGATATCCTTAACTTCCTTGAGCCAGCCAGCCTTATCAACTGTAAGAATCTGTGGAAGTGTTTTTTTGTAGTATTCAGGAAGTCCGTCGGTGTTGATTGCTCCGTCTTTTGGCATGAAGCCGATTGGTGTATCAACGCAGTTGTCTTTACCGTCACAGCGGTCAAAAATCCATGCAAGAACGCGTGAGTTGTCGCCATAACCCGGCCACATAAAGCCACCTGGAAGTTCTGCATTGTTTTCATCCTTGCGGAACCAGTTAACGTAGAAAATCTTTGGAAGCTTGTCCTGATCTGCTTTAGCACCTACATCAATCCAGTGCTGGAAATAGTCGCCCATGTTGTAGCCGCAGAACGGAAGAATTGCGAACGGATCACGACGGATTTTACCAACTTCTGCAGCATTGATTGTAGAAGCTGCGGTAATTTCTGAACCAACGATAGAACCAAGGAATACACCATGATTCCAGTTGCGGCTCTGATGTACGAGCGGTACAGTTGAAGGACGGCGTCCACCAAAGAGAATTGCAGAAATCGGTACACCATTTGGATCTTCCCATTCAGGAGCGATACATGGACACTGATTTGCAGGAGCTGTAAAGCGTGCATTCGGGTGAGCCATTTCTTCGCCTTTAGGAGCTTTGTCTTTTGGAAGAGCATCGCGTGTCTGTCCTTTCCAGTCAACCAGCTTGCCTTTTGCAGGATAACCGATTCCTTCCCACCATACATCGCCGTCTTCTGTAAGGGCACAGTTTGTGAAAATTGTATTTTTAGAAGCCGAAATAAGGGCATTTTTGTTAGATTCTGCAGATGTTCCAGGTGCAACACCAAAGAATCCTGCTTCCGGATTGATAGCGTAGAGGCGTCCGTCTTTTCCGAATTTCATCCATGCAATGTCATCACCGATTGTTTCAACTTTCCAGCCTGGAATTGTTGGAATAAGCATGGCAAGATTTGTTTTTCCACAAGCTGAAGGGAAAGCACCTGTAACGTACTTAACTTTTCCTTCAGGATTTGTAAGTTTAAGGATGAGCATGTGTTCAGCAAGCCAGCCTTCTTCGCGAGCAAGAACTGTTGCAATGCGGAGAGCAAAACATTTTTTACCAAGAAGCGCGTTTCCGCCGTAACCTGAACCATAAGACCAGATTAAGTGTTCTTCAGGGAACTGAGAAATATATTTGTGTTCAACGTCAGCACATGGCCAGATACCATTGTCTTTTTCGCCGTTGTTCAGTGGTTTACCAACTGAGTGAAGACAAGGTACGAATTCTCCGTTTTCGCCGATTACATCAAGAACTTTTTTTCCGGCACGAGTCATAATATCCATGTTAAGAACAACGTATTCAGAGTCTGTGAGTTCAATACCGTTTTTTGAAATTGGTGAACCAAGTGGTCCCATGCAGAACGGAATGACATACATTGTTCTTCCATGCATACAGCCTTTGTAAAGACCTGCCATTGTTGGTTTAAGTTCTTTTGGATCAATCCAGTGGTTTGTAGGACCAGCATCTTCTTCTTTTACTGAAGAAATAAAAGTACGGCCTTCTACGCGGGCAACGTCACTTGGAAGTGAACGGAAAAGAAAACTATTTGGTTTTTTAGCAAGAGGGGTAGCAAGACCAGCATCAACACATTTTTTCATAAGACGGTCATATTCAGCAGTAGAGCCGTCACAAACGTAAACCTCATCAGGTTCACACATTTTAACACATTCTTCAACCCAAGCCTTGATTTTTGGGTTTTTAATGTCATTTAATGTCATTTATAACTCCTTAAACGGGAAATCCCGTAAAATTTACTGATAATTCTTATAAAAATATACTGTTTTTTGCATTTAGTAACAAGTAGTAGAGGAGAAAAGTAGATAGTAGGAAATAATGTTAATAAGATATATAGGACAAAAATATAGCCAGATTTATTTAAGTTCCTTCTTCAACTCGTTAATCAACTCATCACTTTTCTTAAACGAATCACTAAACATCAGCAAAAGCCCCAACATTGGCCGCGCTGGTATTACTGCAATTGTCAGTGCAATAAATTATTCAGAATAAGTAATTACCTATTGACAGAGTAGGTAATAGAGTGTATTATTTATCTACAAAACCTACTAAAACAATAGGTAATATATGATTAAGTGAGGTAACATATGAGCGACATCAAACAGAGCGCTGCAGAGCTTATCGGTAAAACACCGCTTTTGCAGTTAAACGGATATTCTAAGGCATCGGGAATTAAGGATGCTACAATTCTTGCTAAGCTTGAGTATTTGAATCCTGCTGGAAGTGTAAAGGACAGAATTGCTCTTGCAATGATTGAAGATGCAGAAGCCAAGGGAGTTCTTAAACCGGGTGCAACAATTATTGAACCAACTTCCGGAAACACAGGTATTGGTCTTGCATCAGTTGCTGCTGCCAAAGGCTACAAGGCAGTTCTTACTTTGCCGGAAACTATGAGTGTAGAACGCCGCAATCTTCTTAAGGCTTATGGTGCAGAACTTGTGCTTACAGAAGGTACAAAGGGAATGAAGGGTGCTATTGCAAAGGCAGAAGAACTTCAGAAATCAACTCCGGGAAGTATTATTCTTGGTCAGTTTGTAAACCCTGCTAACCCTGCAATTCATAAGAAAACAACAGGTCCTGAAATCTGGGAACAGACAGACGGAAAGGTAGATATTTTTGTTGCCGGTGTTGGAACTGGTGGTACTTTGACAGGTGTCGGCGAATATCTTAAATCACAGAATCCAAACGTAAAGATTGTTGCTGTAGAACCTGCTACAAGCCCTGTTCTTTCTAAGGGAGAAGCCGGTCCTCACAAAATCCAGGGAATTGGAGCCGGCTTTATTCCTGATGTTTTGAACACAAAGATTTATGATGAAATTATTGCTGTAGAAAATGACGATGCCTTTACCGAAGGCCGTGCTTTTGCCCGCAGCGAAGGAATCTTAGTTGGTATTTCCAGTGGTGCTGCTCTTAAGGGTGCAAAGATTCTTGCAGAACGCCCTGAAAACAAAGGAAAGGTTATTGTAGTGCTCCTTCCAGATTCTGGAGACCGTTATCTTTCTACACCACTTTTCAGTGATAACTAATTATGGCAAAGTCGTTCACGGAATTAGCGCAGAAACATCCCTGCTTTGGAAGCGGCAGGGCTACGGTTGGTCGCATACATCTTCCTGTTTGTCCAGGCTGCAATATTGCATGTCGTTTTTGCGAAAGAAGCCTTAATGATACGGAGAATCGTCCTGGCGTAACGTCCAAAGTTCTTAAGCCCGCCGAGACGATTCCCCTTATCAAAAAGGCATTGGAAATCAGTCCGGAAATAAAGGTAGCTGGAATTGCAGGACCAGGTGATACACTTGCCAGCAACAATGCGCTTAAAACCTTCCGTCTTATAGATCAGAACTTCCCTGAGCTCATAAAATGTATGAGTACAAACGGCCTTTTGCTTGCTGAGCGTGCTGACGAAATCATAAAAGTTGGAATTGACAGCCTTACCGTTACCGTAAATGCTGTAGATCCTGAAATAGAAGCACAGCTTAATGACTATATTATCTGGCACGGCAAAAAGATAGAAGGGGTAAAGGGAGCGAAAATCCTCATTGAAAATCAGCTTGCCGGAATCAAAAAAATTGCAGAAGCCGGAATTACAATTAAGGTAAATACAGTGCTTGTTCCTCGTATAAACGGCAGTCACATTGCAGAAATTGCAAAAACTGTAGCTGAAGCAGGAGCAAAAAAATACAATATCATCCCATTGATTCCTACAGCAAAGCTTGCCAGCGAGCCGGCACCAACCTGTCAGGATATTCATTCAGCACGTGCAGCTGCTATGCCTTATATAGAGCTTTTCCTGCATTGTAATCATTGTCGTGCAGATGCAGTAGGAGTACCAGGTCGTACAGAGTTCTCAAAAGCTCTTTATGCAAACTTCGGTACAAGTGGAATCAAGGAAAATTTTTCTCATGGCTGATATAGTTTCAAAATCTTCAGAATACAAAGTTGCCATTGCCTCAACTGACGGCGAAACTGTAAATCAGCATTATGGCAAAGCAAAAAAAATTTATATTTACTCAATTAATGACGAAGTGGGATATGACCTGGTGGAGGAACGTCAGGTAGAACCGGTCTGTATGGACGAAGCACACGAAATTTCTAGAATGAAAAAAAGTGTACTTCGCTTTTCTGACTGCCGTTACATTGTCGTATCTCGTCTCGGAACAACTGCAAATGCAGCTCTTTCAGCAGCCGGAATAACGGCTATGGAACTTCCCGGCAGTATAGACGATGCAATTCTCCAGATATGGAAGTTCAATCAGATTCAGAATTTGTTTAATTAATTTTTATTAACCTATTGACAAGGTAGGTAATAAAAATTATAGTGTTATTACCTACCAAAGCGATAGGTATAAATTAGGTGACGGCAGATGATTGCCGGAGCCAAATTTTATTTTGGTTTATATAGGAGCACACGATGGGTGAAATCAGACAGATTGCAATTTACGGAAAGGGTGGAATTGGTAAGTCCACAACCACACAGAACCTTACAGCTGGACTTGTTGAGCATGGAAAAAAGGTCATGGTTGTTGGCTGCGACCCTAAGGCAGATTCTACTCGTCTGCTCCTTGGCGGCCTTGCACAGAAAACAGTTTTGGATACAATCCGTGATGAAGGTGAGAATGTTGAACTCGACCGCATCATGA